>Ga0207757_100890_pt1 | contig 15934 bp, 8 predicted proteins | sample A23P3SouthBayCA_2_FD_187752 | JGI IMG/M metagenome (GOLD analysis project Ga0207757, IMG submission 187752) | Aerobic enrichment media microbial communities from Eden Landing Ponds, California, USA - A23 P3 (2) (SPAdes) | ecosystem: Environmental > Aquatic > Marine > Unclassified | place...
CCGGGGTGACACCGATGAGTGACGCTTCGCTGACCCGCGAGCAGTGGGCGACCGTCCTGGACGAGGCCTCACCAGCGACCTTCGGGGAGCTGGTCGCCACGCTCGAGAACCGAGACTTCGTTCCCAGCGACCCATCGGCTCTCGTCGAAGACGCGATCACCGATGGCCCCCTCGTTGAGGATGAGGACATAGATGGCTCGTTCGCCGTTTACCGCCTCGATACCGAGGAAAACGACGGTTACGCCATCGAGAACTCCGGTCTTTCAGACGCGACCCCCGGGGTCGAGACGTCCGAACCCACTTCCTCCGACACTGGTCCGGCCGGCCCGGCCGGCGGTGGCGACTGGGCGGCTATCCTGGAGGCTGTAGACGGTGCGCCCACGGTCAACCGAGTGATTCAGTTCCTTGCCGACGCCGACATGGTGTCGCTCTCCGAAGACGACGCCGGCGACGTCGTCGAGCAAGCTCTCGAAGACGGTGCTCTCGAGAAGACCGAGGACGGCCCGGGGATGTTCCCGGTGCTCACCGTCGCTGGCCGCGACCCGCCTGAGCAGGTGACTGACGAACCTCTCGAACCAGCGCCCGAGCAGGACCTCCTCCGCGACCAGGCACATGACGCCCTCGAGGACGCGGTCGAGTTCTTCCACTCCCGTCTCGATGATCCTCTCCCGGAGTCCTGCGAGATCGAGGCTGCCACTCCCCGCGAGTATCTCCACAACCGTGGCTGGGACGACGAGACTATCGACGAGTACCAGCTGGGCTACGCACCCGCCTCGGACACCGCCCTCCTGGAGTACCTGATGCGCCAGGACTACGACCGCGAAGCTATGCTCGGGACCGGTTTCTTCTACGAGAGTCTCGAGCCTCACTTCTACGGGCGCATCGTCTTCCCCTACTGCAAGGACGACCGCCCCGTCTACGCGATCTCCCGGTCGCTGGGCCACCCGAGCGACCCGAAGGACGGCCAGAAGTACACGAAGGCGGTGAAGACGAAGGACTACTCTTTCGTCGATGAGCCCATCTTCGGGCTGGACTCCATCGAGCCCGGGCGACCCGTCGTGATCACCGAGGGGATCGCCGACGCGATCACTGCCCAGGCCGCCGGCTACCCGACCGTCTCGCCGGTCACCACCCGGTTCAAGCACGACGACCGCGAGGCGCTGGTCGAAGCGCTCAGCGAGTACGAGATCCCGCGCGTCTACATCGTGCAGGACGCCGAGCCCCCGAGTACTGACCTCACCGAAGAGAGCGAGGGCTGGGACGCGCTCACCATCGAGCAGTACGGCGAAGGACTCCGCGGCGCCGTTGACACCGGCGCGTACCTCAACGACCACGACATCGAGGCCTACGTCGCCGAACTCCCGCGACCCGGCCTGGACAAGGTTGACGTCGATGACTACCTCCAGGAGTGGGGCGACGGCAACCTCGGGCCCGTCCTGGCGAGTGCAAAACCGGCGACCCAGCACGACGCCTACGATCCGAAGGAGTTCGCCCTCGAGCAGGCCCAGCGCTCCACCGAGCGCGAGACCATCGAGAGCACCGGCACCACGTCCGCCCTCTACGACCTCGACATTCTGGACGTCGCCGGGATCGACTCGTCGTACCGGGGGCCGAACCCGCTGGGCCACCACGGCGACTCCGAGAACTACTACATCGTCTACGAACGCGGCGGCGACGTCCTCGGCTTCGACCACAAGTATCAGGCCTCGTACAACGGCCTCACGCACCTCCTGGTCGAAGCCGGCGAGCGGTCGGCCGACTCCCCGAACGGCCGCCTCGACGACAGCGAGCACTTCGCCGCCTGGCACGAAGCGAAGAGCCAGGGGCTCATCCCCAGCGATGACGCCGTCCCGTACCGCGGCCTCTGCCACATCGTCCGCGAGCACGAGCTCGCGCCAGCTGAGACGATTCCCGGCGCCGGGGACTCCGACGGCTCGCTCCCTGCCGACGCGTACAACGAGGCGCTCGAAGTCATCGAAGACGAGTACAGCCTCGATCCGGGGCGCGACCCGGTCACCGGTGGCCGCGGAAACCCCCAGCAGTACGACGTCGATCCGCTCTCACTCGACATCGTCATCGACATCAGCCTCGCACACCGCGCCGTTCAGCAGTGCCACCCTGCCGACCTCGAGGACGACGCGCAGACCTTCGACGCCGTCCGGACTGTCGCCGGCGAGGGCTGGGCGCCTCAGGACGACGAAGGCGTCCGCGTGAACGTCGTTCGGGCGACCCTGCTGTCCGAGGGCGTCATCGACGCCTGGGACGCCGATCTCGACTCCGAGACGTGGTCGCAGGGCTACCGCCTCGCCCGCGAACGCTACGGCGCTCCCCTCCCGGAGTACGTCAACCACACCGTCGCCACCGACAACTGGGCGACCATCGAGGGCGCTGTCGAAGCCCTGCGTGGCTGGCACGTCCGCGACGGGATGGGTCAGCACGTCACCGTCGAAGACCCCAGCGACCCGGACACCGTCGCCGTCCACGACTTCGAGGACTCCAAGAGCGGTGAGCGTCTCGTCGAGTTCGAGAGCGGCCTCTACTACTGCCGCGAACACGAACACGTCGTAGACCCGCTCCGCGCGGTCGCCGTCCAAGCTGACGTCATCCAGCGCTGCACGGACGCGCTCGCCGGCGAGGACTTCCAGGCGGCCTATCACGCCGCTCGCGAAGAGTACGGCGCGCCCCTTCCGGAGTGGCAGGCTGGCGACCCGTCTCACACCGTGCTTCTACCACCTGCTGACGACGTCCTGGGCGAACTCGCCGTCGATGCCGACGATCTCCACGCCGCCCGGAAGCGCCACGAGGATCTGCTCGAAGAGATGTCACAGGACTACCAGACGGTCCACCTGGACACGTCGAGTCCGGGCACCGGCAAAACCACTGGCTCGGTCAGAATCGCCGTCGAGCGCGACGAACCCATCCTCTACGCTGCCCCCCGCCTCGAGCTGATGAAGGAGGTCGAAATGACGGCGCGGGAGTACGGCGGCTCCTACTACCACGCGCCCATCTTCTCGAAGTCGAACCCCAGCGAGGGCGCAGTCAACCGCGGGGTCGAGAAGATCCGGGAGCTCGACGACGGGTTCGACCTACTGCGCGATCCCGATGCCCTCCTGGAGGAGCTGGAGATGGAGCCCGAGGACATCGAACCCGGCGACGGGGCGAAGGTGTGTGGCGAGTGTGGGGAGGAGTTCCCGACGCTCACCGCGGCGCGGATGCACGAGTGCCCCCAGAAGGCCGAGGACGAGATCACGCTCGAGAATCCTGACGGCACGTCGCGGGCGGCCTGTCCGACCGCGTCCGGCCCCACCAGCGACGACCCTGACGACGACGAGTACGTCTGGTGGCTCCGGGTTCACATCGCCCGTTCCCTCGGGTTCACTCCGAAGGAAATCCACGTCAACGACGAGTGGCTCTTCGGCGAGGAGCTCCCCTGCCACCACAGCGACGACGACGTGAGCACGTGCGCCCTCTCGCGGGCCTGGGAGCGCATCGCCGACCCCGACCACCCCATCGACGTCCTCATCGGCCACTACGTCCACTCACACGTCGAGAGTGCTCGGACGTACTACTACACCGACGAAGACGACAACACGGCGACGAAGCCGCGCACCGTCGCCATCGACGAGTTCCCCAGCGACGCCTATGGAGTCGAGTTCGGCGAGGAAGCCGTGGAACACGCCCGCTGGCTCGCCCAGTCACTCCGGGACGACGTCCAGTCCACCCAGGACATGTGGGAGGCGGACCCCGCACTCGGCGACGATGACCATCTGAACGCCTGGCTCGAGGGCGAAGCGGACAACCCCGACCGGTGGCAGGATGCCGCCGATCTCGCGGCCGCTCTCGACGAGTTGCACTCGGTGGTCGATGCCCTCGAAGCTGTTCAGGAGTTCGCCGACGATCACGCCGAACGCCTCGCTCCCGATCACCCGCAACTCAGCGACGCCCTGACCGCCGTCTCGCAGGGCCCCGGGGTTGTCGGGGGCGAGACGCTGGTCGAACGTGTCGAGGGTCTCGACTCCGCCCTGGAGACAGCTGACCTCCCTGAGCATCTGGACGAGGAACTCAGCGACGCCCTGGGGTCGCTCTCTGGAGGCCTGTTCACTGTAGGCGTCACCACCGACACATCTGGGTCGGATACCATCGCGGAGGCGTGCAGCAACCGCCCCGAGCCGTTCCACGGCGACCTGGCCGACCTCATCGACCGCGCCATCACCGCAGTCGCGAACGGTGACGACGGGGCGGAGGCGTTGGTCTGGTCGGCGAAGCAGGCCGTCGCCGGCGGTGAAGAAGGGTGCCGGGAGCTGGCGGCACATGCTCGCGACGGCTACGCACATCCGCTCGCCATCTACCTGCTCGCCGGCGCCGTTCGCGACGGCGAAGTCATCGAGACACCGTCCTTCGAATTCGACCTTCCCGACGGCGAGGCGGGCGACGGTGACATCATCACACAGGTCGAACTCGCCCGGTCTACTGTCCTCTGGTCCCGGGAGCACAACGGCGCTCTCGTCAACCACCCGCCGACGTTCACGTCGGGCGGCCTGGACTGCTCGGTGATCGGCCTCGACGCCACCGGTCGGAAGGAACTCTGGGAGCTGGCACTCGGCCGACGCGTCACCCCGGAGTCCATCCACAGCAGTACAGAGGACAAGCGTCGGTTCCTTCGCGATGTAATGAACCTCCAGGTCGTTCAGACGTCCCGACGCCTCCGCACCTACGAGGGCGCGCCGGCCGGGTCGTTCGATGGCGACGTCGGACTCGTTCGGAAGGTCTCACAGGAGTACACCCAGCAGTTCCTCCGGGAGGGGCGCCTGGACCGCGCGACGAAGCCCGGCGTGATCACCACGAAGACCGTTCGCGAACAAATCGAGGAGCGCCTCGAGGACGACGTCAGCGCCATCGACCACTACGGGAACATCCTCGGCTCGAACGAACTCGCGCAGTGCAACGTGGGGGTCGTGCTCGGGACGCAGCACTTCGGGGACGAGGAGGTCGAGATGTGGGCCGCGCTCGGCGGCGAAGAGGTCGCCCGGAGCGGTCGGGGGAACGACCTCTCGTACGGATCCGAGATCGGCGACCAGTTCCTGAAGCACATGACCGAGGACCAGACGCTCCAGGCGATCATGCGGTTCGGACGTGACGAGGCCGGCGCCGTCGTCTTCGCGCACACCAGCGCGCTTCGCGATGACCTGCCCGTCGTCGGAAGCGGCGCCGTCGTCCGGTCGTACTCCCAGACGGGGCACGCGGTCGCGCAGACGCTCCAGTCGCTTCGCGACCAGGAGTTCACGCGGAGCGACGTCGAAGACCAGCTGGACGCCGACGTCTCCTCTCGACAGGTGCGTCGCATCCTCGGAGAGTTCGTCGAGGCCGGCTACCTCGAGCGGGAAGATCGTGCTGGTCCCCGAGGTGCGCACCAGTACGACGTCGGCGAGTTGCCCGATGGCCCAACTGATGCAGTGTTACCGACTCCTGGCCTTGCTGACCAGGAAGACCCGCCAGATCAGGCGGACGGACAGCCTAATAGAGTAGTCTATACAGCAGATGTCCGGCTGGAACTGGGGGGTGACATCCGCAGCGGCCGTTCACAGACGGTTCGCACGACAATCGCGGCGCCGGACGCCCCGATTGAGCTCGCCCCACCGGGCAAGTCAGGCTGAGAACGCCATCTCCCGGGCCGCGCCCGCCCTGGGTGCCCAGCTGCGGCTCCGCGCATCGGGTTCTGGCGGTGCTAACTATTACGTCGGGTTAACCATATTGTGTAACTATGGCGGTCGAGTACGGTGAGTACGAGGACGACCCAGAACTGGAGGGGTACGGATTAGTGGCTGAATCCGGCGACGCGTGGTTAATTCTGGACAGAGAGACCGACCAGGAGGAACTGCACCTGGACGACATCGATGATGAACCCGGCCGGGTTCGACTCCACGTACAGGAACCGGTCGAGGACCGCATCGAGTACACAGATATGGCATTCGACACCTTCCGGATGGCGCGCCTCGCGTTCGGTCTCTGGGAGACGTGTGGGCCGTTCAACCAGCCCGAAGGCAGCGCGATCCCCGTGGAAGTAGCGACGACGGGCCAGGCGGCGATTGGTGCGTATCTCCGCCTCGGCAACGGTTACCCGAAGTCGCGGACGTACGTCGCCGAGAAGATGGGGGTGACGGAACAGACGGTGTCGAACTACTGCAATCGAATGAGGTGGTCACCGTGACGCACGAATGCGAAGACTGTGGCCGTGACTTCGAGACGCTCACCAAGAAGCGCCTTCACGACTGCACGCCAGGACCCGAGCCGAAGGAATGCCCTCGCTGCGGGAGCCTGGACACCACACCGGTAGGCCGTGAGACGCCGGCAGGAGACCCGAAACATCAGTGCCGGAACTGTGGAAATTCATTCCCACGAGACGTGTAGGATCTCGCTCGTTCCTCTCTGGCTGGTCGATGTACAACTCCCCCGCGACTGACCTTTAAGGAGGCTCATCACCAACATTTGACCAGACCCGCAGCACCGTCGAGAGGTCCACGATCTCCCCATCGGCTGCCCCCGGCTCAGTAGGGGAGATGTCTCTCGAGGTGTGTCGTAGAAAGGCAGTGGCGGGTCGCCAACGCAGGCAACGACCAGCCCGCCTCGCAACGCGCGCCGGACGAAACCTCGTCACCGGAGTACGGGTGTCAGCCGGGCACCAGACCGACACCCGCCCTGGCGAGGGGAAATCCGCCACGCAAGCGAGGTACGGGGCCGGAGTCATCCGAGGCCGCCATCAAGCTCAGGGTTTCCTGAGTGACCCGCGCCCAGCTTGGGGTGTCTCCCGACGACCGCGCTGACCCCGTCTGTACCAAGCGTTGGCGGCCTCTCAATTCTTTCCCCCTCGGGCCTGCCTGTCCAATTCTCGACGAGGAACAGTTGATCAACCACTCTCGACGAGGCGGCCTGTTCGCGATGAACGCGGCAGGCCCCTGACGGCCAGGAGTGCGTCGACGTCCGTCCGGACGGACGTCGCGACGGTTCACTTCTCGACGAGCTCGGCGTGTTCCAGGGACGCCCGAGTTCGTGGCCGACCCCTTCCCTGACTGCAAACGCAATCGATGAACACGACTTGTCTCGTGTGTGACTCACCGACGAAGAGTCACCACGTTGCGACTACGGACGGTGTCGAACAGTACTGCTGCCACTCCTGCTGGCAGCGTCGAAACGATCCAGAGGTCCAGGAAGCGCTTGCGGCCCACGACGTCCTGCCCGGGGAGGTCCTCGACGAGCTCCTCGAGGAGTACCGCGACCTCACCACGGCGGTCAACATGGAGACGTCGCTCCCCGACCTCCCGTCGGACCAGACGGTCGAGATCCGGCAGGGTGCTGGCGGCGACGTCTTCGAGCTCGCTGGAGCCAAGCAAGTCGGGAAGAGTGTGGACTTCGACGGCCAGTTCGCCGGTGTCGTCCCCGTCGTCGATCTCCCGCGGGAGCCACTTCCCCCGGTCTACGCCGCCTTTGGCTACACGAAGACGGGCGCCGAGCACGAGGAGGCGTACCTCGCGTGGATAGCCATCGGCGGCGAGGGTGACGACCTCGCTGCTGCGCTCGACCGGGTGGATGACGTCCTCCGGGGTGAGGCTCATGTTTGAAGCCCTGCACGCTCAGCTCCTCGCGACGGACGGGATCTCCGGGACGCTGAGGGGCATCGGGATGGCTGCTGAGAGCGCTGGTGATGCAGCTTCCGAGACCGGTGTCGAATTCGGTGCTCTCGGTTCGGCCCTCGATCAAGTCGATGACGACGCTATCGCGGCGGCGATGGGGGTGAACTCCGCCCAGTCAGCCATCGACAACCTCGACGAATCTGCATCGGAGGCTGGGATGGGCGTCGCGACGTTCAAATCCCAGCTCGAGGACATCCCCGATGGGGCCATCGCCAGCGCCGGTTCGGTCTCCGAGTTGGCCGGCGAGCTGAACGACCTCGGCATGACCTCGTCGGCGGCCTGGCGGGCCCTCGACAGTGTCAACGACAAAACCGAGGGGCTCATCGACGAGACGCTGCAAGCGACGGCGACGTCCGAGACGTTCGCCGAGCAGCTTCAGGATGTCTCGACTGGGTCGATGGAGGCATCGAGCGCACTCGCGTTGGCCGCCCGGCAGATGGATGATACCGGCGACGAAGCGCTCTCTTCGGCCGTCCAGGTCGAGGCGCTCGACGCCGCGCTCGATGATCTGGATGGCACTTCCGGGAGCCTCAGTGCCTCTATGGGTCCCCTTCGGGGTGGTATCGGGAGTATGGCCGTTGCCGCGTCTGCCGCGATCCCGGTCGTCGCCGGCCTGGGTAGTGCCCTGGGTGGGCTCGCGGCAGCCGGTGGGGCCGCCGCTGCGGGGATCGGGGCTATCGCGTTCGGTGGTCTCCAGCGGAAGGCCGAGAACATGGCCGCGGCGTCGTCACAGTTCGCCGATAGTGGCGAGGCGATGCAGGCGATCTTCGAGAACTTCGGCAGCCAGCTGAAGGAGGCGACCGAGCCGCTCCAGACCGCCGCGAACACCGAGTTCGTGATGTCGGGCCTGGAGGGTGCAATCGAGCTGGTCGGAATCGCCAGTCGCGGGTTCGCGCAAATGGCCGGGACGTTACGTGAAGTGGGGTCGATGTTCGGGGGAGCGATCCTGGCATCGGCCCCTGCTGTCTTCGACGAACTCGACACGACGTTGACGGCGCTGATGCCGTCCCTCGCGGCGTTCGCCTCGATGATCCGTGACATCCCGCAGCTGATCGCGTTCCTTCGGCAGAGTGCGGTGCGACTCCAGGACGAACTGATCGGATTCGGGGGCGCGTCGGTCGCCGCCGCGGCTGGTCTCGCCCAGCTGGGCACCGGTTTGATGGAGGTCGTCCTCCCTCCACTTTCAGTTCTCCTCGGTCTGGTCGGCCGCGTGGCTGGTGCGATTGGCTCGCTCCCGAAACCACTGTTCGCCGCCGCTCTCGCTGCGACGGTCGCCGGCGCTGCCTACACCTGGTACACCGGGACCGCCATCGCGGCGACGACTGCGACGGGGGCACTCATCGCGGCCATCGGCGTCCTGACGGCCCCGATCTCCGCGACAGCCGTTGCAATCGGTGCCCTCGTCGGAGCTGTCGTTGGGGTGATAACTTATTTCGGAGCCTGGAGCGATATCATCAGCTTCGTCGCCGGCGCCTGGAATTCACTCGTCGAGGTTGTCGAACTGGGCATCGAGGTGACCTACGGGATGATCCTCGCAATCGAAGACCTATTCGGCCCGATCCTCCTCCTCGTCGGGGGGCCGCTCGCCACCCTGATATGGACGATTGCGAACCTCGGGGAGATCATCAAGTTCGTCGGTGGTGTCTTCGACTGGTTCATGGGCGTCGTGAACACGGTGATCTCGACGGTGATGGGGTGGGTGGACACCGCAATCGGCGCCATCCAGCAGTTGATGGACTGGGCGATGTCGGTGGTCAACGCCATCCCAGGAGTCAACGTGGACTTCGGTGACGTCCAGGAGACGGTCGAACTCGACGCCCTGAAGGTGGGCGAGGAGACCGAGTCCGCGCCCGAGGACAAGGACGAGGGCCGGACGAAGAAGGAGGCACAGAATCACTACGACTTCCGCGGCGCCGACTTCTCGGGGACGTCACAGTCACAGGTCGAGCAGACGGTCACCGAGGCCGTCCGGAAGGCGAACAGCGAGTCACGAGCCCGCGAGGACGGCCAGCAGTTCTGAACCGACGTCGTGGTGAGGGGGCGAGACAGGCTGGAGCTCCTCCGCAGTCTTAACCAACATCTGCGAACACACCCCTCCGAGTGTTGGTTAAGACTCTGGATCCTCGGTGGGCGTCTCGCCCCAGGTGTCGTCCAGAACGTCCCCTACTTCGTCCGCTGTTTCTGATGCATCGATGTGGGAGTACGCGTCGTGAGTCGTTCGCACTGACGCGTGCCGCAGCGCTGACTGAGCGAGTTCTGCTGACTCCCGGTAGAGCGCATCTCCGAGCCCGCGGCGGGCTCCGTGGGGTTTCAGATACCCGCCCTCGACGTCGAGATCGGCCTCGTCACAGAGGCGTTGCATCACTGACCGCGCCCCGCGGACCGTGATCGCCGGCGGGACGACGTCGTGTTCCCGGAGGACCTCCCCGATGGGGTTCTCCTCGAGGACGTCCTCGATCTCCTCCTCGTCCCAGTCGCGGTCGCTCAGCTGTTCGCGAACAGCGCGGTACTTCGAGGGCCCGTGTGCGGTCGGGAAGACCGGCCACCCGCGATTCGGCGGATCCTGGGCCTCGTAGTATCGTCGGAGGCGGTCACACGCCTGCTCCGGCAGCTGTGCGTGTTCCCAGTTCTGGCTCTTCCCGAGCACCGTCAGTGTCCCAGCGTCGAGATCGACGCGTCGCCAAGGGAGCCCCTGGCGACCGTCACGGTCGTCGTCGGTGTCCCGGAAGACCTCGGCTCCACGGACGCCCGCTGCGGCGAGCAGCGAGACGAGAGCCCGGTCGCGGAGGGCCGGCCGCGCGCCCTGGAGGCCGTGTTCCTCGACGGCGTCGTGGGCCCGCCGCCCCACGTAGGCGCGAATCGTCTGGACGTCCTCGGGCCGCCAGAACTGGCGGTCGGGTTCGGCAGTGTCCTCGGGGAGCTCGCTCGTTGCCCGTGAGGCAGCGGCTGGATTCTCGACGAGGTTGTACCGGCCGTCCTGGACGCACCACGCGAGACACGCCCTGCTGGTTGCGTAGTACGTCTGGGCGGTCGAGGCAGCGAGGCCGCCGTCGCGAACAGCGCGCCGGAGGGACTGCGCGTAGCGACGCATCTCCTCATCGGTGACGTCCTCGAGGAGCGTGATGTCCTGGTCGGCGAGCCAGTCCTGCCAGCGCCCGAGAGCGGATGCGGCGAGTGAGCGGTAGTTCCCGGTGCCTTGGCCTTTCGCCTTGGCTTCGAGGTACCGCTCGACGGCACCGGCGACGGTGTCGTCGGGAGGTGGATCGGGGGGCGTGGTCACGATTCGTGGTCACCTGACAGCGATGTGTTGCGCCTGAACACTTCTCTTTATCGTTGTAAAAGGAAGTAGCAGAGACACCCCGGGTTTCCGTTGAAAACCACCCGACAGCGTCGCCTTCCGGCCTTCTATAAACCATATGCCGCTGTACGTTCTGGGTCCTCCCTCGCCAGAGTACGGCAGGTTATGCGTACAAAGGGGGCCTGTGGCACCAGCTCCCCGACTCCGCGAACTTCGACAGACCCGTGAACGCCAGTACCAGCTGTACGCTCAGGCCCGCGCAGCGGACGACGCCGACCTCGCCGACCGGATCCGCGACGACCTCTGGTCGGCCATCGCGACCGACGCCTGGGCCCAGCGGGTGCTCGCCATCGACGACACCGAGGCCGCCTACATCACCATCGATCCCGAGTTGAGCGAGGACGTCCAGGAGGAACTCGGCGATCTCCTCGCTCTCGACCCCGCCATCCCCTACCGCCGGTGACGTCACTTCGGCGTCGAGGCGACGTCGTTTCGATGTCTGACCGGCGTCGCCCTGCTGTCGTAGAGGCATCGCCGTGGCGTGTTTAACCTACACCCGGCCATCCGGGTGTGAGAATGTTGGTTAAAGCCAGGTCTCCGACCGCGTTCCCTACTCGGCGTGCTCCTCGAGGGCCTCCTCCAGGTGCTGTGACTGGTAGCCGAGCATCTTCTCGACGACCTCGCGGGGGTCGTCACCGGAAATGATGGGGTCCGGTCGCCAGGGGTCCTCCTCCATCGGCTCCGGGTCGAAGTCGCTGTCGATGAACTCGGTCGGCGACGGCGCGTACGCTGCGTAGAGCGCGACCAGATGGGCGAACTCGATGGCATCGTCGGCGTCCTCGAAGGCGGCGATCTCCGATGGGCGCTCGCCCGCCGTCCCGAGACTCTTCACGAGCGTGACCGTGTAGCAGTTCGCATCGTCTTCCGGGACCCCCGCGGACATCGACTCCACCCCAGAGTCCGTGTGCTTCACCGCCGGATCGACGTAGACCCGGTCGTGATCCGTCCCGATGCCGAGGAGATGTCGGGGTGTAGGGCCGAAGACGCGCCAGCTGTCGGGGACGGTGAGGACGTCGCCCCGCTCGCCGGCGAGGAAGTTCTCGAGGACCTCGTCGCAGTCGGGGCACAGGTCGTAGACCGGTAGTGACGCCGTCATCTTGCTGTCGTCCTGCGAAACGAACTCCACCGAAATGCGGGTGCCGTCGTGGTCCTCGTCACCGCAGAAGGCACAGGCCGATTCGACAGCGTCGGGCGACGTCCAGTGGTCCGTGAGTTCGCGCACCTCGGGGAGACACTCCCGACAGAAGTAGAGGTCGTCAGGGTACGTCTGCTCGTGGCCAGCGGTTGCGATGTACTCGAAGTGGGCATACTCCGACTCAGCGTCCGGATCGAATGTCTCGAAGCAGATCCCGCATCGGTGGAGCTCCATACCGGTGATGGCGTAGAAATGGACCTTAAACCTCGCGTCGCTCCAGAGCGTCGTTGTCGGCGTCCCCGCGGTCGGCACCAAGCGAAGTTAGCCGCCTGAACACGATGTGAACACACTCCCGGGGCTACGTCCTCAGCACCGTCAGTACTCCGCCCTGCGAGGCCTCCCCCGTCGCCGAAGAATGCCAGAGGGAACAGTGAACACACGCTGAACACAGTGGGCCGGGGGAGAAGATCCTCGCGGCTCAGGACGCTCTCCGTCACCGCTGCGGGTTCTCTGCGGACGTCGGTTCCGTTCTGGACGAAACACCCCATGTGACACCACCCAGATGGTCTCGCTGATCGCGGTTCCTCGACGGACCAAGTGGCGGCTCGGGGACGGCTCTCTCCCCCGCTGTGTTTAACCTACACTTGGTTGTCCGGAACGTCGAATGTTGGTTAAGACGGGCGGCAGGTGAGCGTACCGCTCCTGTGGGCACGAACTAAGTGTATTCTTTCCGCAATTCGACATATGTCTGGAGTCGAATCCACGCCCTCGACGTCGTCGCCATCAGAGCAGGTGAAACGCCTGCTCCAAGAGATGGACGACTGGGATTTCGAACACTTCATCGCTGACCTGTGGGCACGTCAGGGGTGGGATGTGGAAGTAGAGCAGCAGTCCGACGACGGCGGCGTCGATGTCCGAGCCGTGAAGGAGACGCCCTACACGCAGAAGACGCTGATTCAGGCGAAGCGCTACGGTCCGAACACAACGGTTGGAGGGCCAGATATCCAACAGTACTCGGCGCTGAAACAGCAGGAGGCAGATGCTGACCAGACCGTCGTAGTGACGACGAATCGGTTCACCAGTGCGGCGTACGACCGCGCGGAGGAGCTGAACGTGAAGCTGATCGATGGTGATGAACTCGTCGCGCTGGTCGATGACCTCGACGCCTACGACCTCGTCGAGAAGTACACGGCGGGGACGCCGCAGGCGGCCGACGTCGGCGACGTCGAGAAGTCTTCCTCGGCCAGCACACAGAGGGGAGTTCAGTTCGGCCTCACCAGCATTCCGGGGATCTCTCTCGAGCGTAACTGGGCCAAGGTGACCGCCTACGCCGCGGTCATCTGGGGCGTCTCCCTGGCCGTTCTCATCGCATTTTCACCGTCAACGTCGAACCCAGTCATCCAAGCCCTCGGTATCGGTGCAGTGTTCACGTGGCTGGGCACGACGATCACCGTGCCGGTGGCGCTCTACTTGGATATGAAGACGATTCGGCGCTCGGCGATATCCTGGCGGCCGGCGCCGAAAGCCTATCTGCTGGGTGTGCTGTTCACGTGGTACTTCGCTCTCCTCTGGTACTTCTACAACCGCCGCACGCATCTCCCGGCCTGACTCCTGGTCACCGTTCACGAGAAGCGCTGTCGCTCGGCGAGGAGAATGAGGAAGCCCCGGTGAATCCCATGGCGGTGGTGATTCGTGGGAGCTCCCGTAGAGCGAAACGCTCTACATCAACATTATCCGCTGGCCGCTGTAAAAACGTTCGCTCATCTCCATCAGGGCCCGGCTTCGGTGCCCCCGAGTTGTGAACCAATCGTTGCAGTTCGGACGAAAGACGTACGTCTTTCGTCGTTCCCAGGTCGCTCCCGTCTTGTGGTTCCCTCGACACTCTGATCCCCTTGCCGATGGCGACGGTGGCAGAATCGGCCGACGGCGGCCCGATGGGGCGGACAAGAATTCACAACGGAAATCAACAAATAAGTTCCTCGAAGGGTTTGGAAACCACCTGACCGCGTCGGGATGGAGGTGGGCGGCTTCTCCACGATAATAACGTTTGGCGTATATCGAGTTGAGAATTGTTGAAAGAGAAAGCAGAAAATCAGAATCCCCCACCGGGGCCCAAAGGGTATGGTTGAGTAGCAGGCAGTTTTCGGTATGCGTTGGACAGAAGACAAGTTGAAAACGAGGTTCCCGGCGAAGGTCCGCGAGGAGCGCCGGGCTGAGGGCCTCGACCCCGACGTGCGTCCCACCCAGGAGTGGCTCCGGGAGCACGGCTACAGCGGCATCGAGGGCTACGCCCGTCGGAACGACATGTCGGTCGCCGAGGTCCTGGAGGAAATCTGCGGCTTCGACCCACGCCCGATGAAGCCGCTGGAGATCGACCACGCCGAGACGCGTCGCCTCGTCGAAGAGTGGCTCGAAGTTGAACAGGACGTCTTCAACCAGTGGGGCGACCGCCGCGTCCAGGACGCCCGCACTCACTTCCGGACGCTGGCGGAGGTCGCCTACGACGAGCTGGGGAGCACGAACCTCCTGCGCCTCGTTCGGTCGGAGCCGCCGGCGGACGTGGACCTCATCATGCGGCTGTTCTCGGGCCTCGCCACTCACATGGAGACGCAGGGCGCACAGTCGAACTACACCCGAAGCCTGGAGCGCTGGGCCGACTACCTCGCCCTCCGCGACGAGATCGAGGACCACAAGATCGGCGAGGTGCGCGAGATGATGGGCTACACGTACGAGCGCCGGTCGCCCGAGCACGACCTCGAACCGAAGCAGATCCGGAAGTGCTGGCGCGCCACCGAGAGCCTCGAGGAGCAGGCACTGCTCGTTATCCTCACCGCGGCGGGCACCCGGCGGGCCGAGCCGACTGACACCGAGACAGACCAGCTGCGCCTCGACCGGCACGACCCGTACATCGTCTTCGACGCGGACCGAAAGACCGGCGCGGCCACCGTGCCGATCATGGCGGGTGTCGAAGTCATCGAAGCGTGGATCGACGAGCTCGAAGAGCGCGACTGGTGGGACGGCAAGTGGCTGTTCCCGAGCAAGAAGTCCCGCGATGGGTCGCGGCCGCCGGGCTGGGTGAACGACACGATCGAGGAGATCGTGAAGCGCGCCGGCGTCACCTTCCCGGACGGCGAGGTGCCGACGCCGAAGGCGTTCCGGGCGTTCTGGTACAACCACTACATCAGCGCCCGGCAGGAGTGGCTCGCCCAGGTCGAGATGCTCGCCGACGAGCAGGGCGTGTCGTCGTCGGAGATCATCGACCTCCACTACCTGACTGCGAAGGGCGAACGCGACCACTTCCGGAAGTTCGCACAGTCGTACTTCGCCGCCGTGTTCGGACAGGAGCTGGTGCACGGCATCGAGGGCGTCATTGAGGCCCGCGAAGAGGAGCGCGACGACTTCGTGCAGAAAGCCATCGACGACTACATGGACGAGGTCCGGGCGGAACTGGAGGCCGCCAGCGACGAGGACGACGACCCGATGCACGAGTCGCCAGCTGGAGACCCGGTCAGCGTGTGGACACGGGCCCGCCTCCGCGTCGAACACGCATCGGCCGCTGCCTCGGACAAACTGGGGAACTACCCGCCGTCACCGACGCGGACCGCGGCCATCGCTGCGGGACTCGGAGCGTGGGCTGTGGTCTTCGGTGCGTTCTGGGGACTCACCGGCGTGTTCACCATCGACCCAATTGCCGGCGACGTCACCGCCGCGCCTGGCGCAGTCATCGGGCTCGTGCTCGGGTTCCTCTTCGTC
>Ga0207757_100900_pt1 | contig 15729 bp, 16 predicted proteins | sample A23P3SouthBayCA_2_FD_187752 | JGI IMG/M metagenome (GOLD analysis project Ga0207757, IMG submission 187752) | Aerobic enrichment media microbial communities from Eden Landing Ponds, California, USA - A23 P3 (2) (SPAdes) | ecosystem: Environmental > Aquatic > Marine > Unclassified | place...
ACGGCGAGTTCGACTCGCCGTCTGCAAGCGGGACGGAGTCCCGCCCTGCCGAAGAGGAAGAGGACCCCAACGAGACGTTCGACCAGTCGAGCGAGGAGTGGTTCGAGTCGCTGTCGGTCCTCGAGCAGGACGCGCTGGCGCGCTACCCCGTCGAGACCGCTTACGACGCCATCGTCCTCGCGGAGGCCGGCCTCGAACGGATGGGCCTGCTCCACCACGTTCCCCACGCACGCCTCGACCCGAACGAGTTCGTCCCCGCCCCCGGTCAGGGAGCCATCGCGGTGACCGCGCTCGCCGACGACGCCGCGTCGTTCCGCGAGACCGTCGACCACCCGCGGACCCGCGTCGAGACGACCGTCGAGCGGACGGTCCTGAAGGAGCTCGGCGGAGGGTGCGTGGCGCCGCTGGGCGTCCACGCCACCGTCCGCGGCGAGTACGTCCACGTCGTCGCGCGCGTGCTGGACCGTGCCGGCGAGGAGACCATCCGGGAGACGAGCGATCTGCCCGCCAACGACCACGCCGACGCCGCGCGCGCGTTCGCGGCCGACATCGCGGACCGCGGCGGCGCGGAGCTCGTCGCGGAAGCCCGCAAGACCGCCGAGGAGCACGAGGAGACGGAGGGCGCACGATGAGCGGGGACACGACCGGGGAGCACGAGGACGTGGGCACCGTCTACCTCGTCGGGAGCGGCCCCGGCGACCCCGAACTCATGACGGTGAAGGCGAAGCGCCTGCTCGAGGAGGCGGACGTGGTCCTCCACGACAAGCTCCCGGGCCCGGAGATCCTCGGCTCCATCCCCGAGGAGAAGCGCGAGGACGTGGGCAAACGCGCCGGCGGCGAGCGCACCTCCCAGGAGTACACCAACGACCGGCTCGTCGAACTCGCCCGCGAGGGCAAGACCGTCGTCCGGCTGAAGGGCGGCGACCCGTTCGTCTTCGGCCGCGGCGGCGAGGAGGCCGAACACCTCGCCGAACACGGCATCCCGTTCGAGTACGTTCCCGGCGTCACCAGCCCCATCGCCGGCCCCGGTGTCGCCGGAATCCCGGTCACCCACCGGGACCACACCTCCTCGGTGTCGTTCGTCACGGGCCACGAGGACCCCACCAAGGACGAATCGATGGTGGACTGGGAGGCGCTCGCGGCGACCGGCGGCACCATCGTCGTCCTGATGGGCGTCGGGAAGCTCCCGGCCTACACCGAGGCGCTCCGCGATGCGGGGATGGCCGGCGACACACCCGTCGCGCTGATCGAGCGCGCCACCTGGCCCGACCAGCGCGTCGCCACCGGCACCCTGGACACCATCGTCGGCGTGCGCGACGAGCAGGGCATCGAACCGCCCGCCATCACCGTCATCGGCGGCGTCGCGGGCACGCGCGAGCGAGTCGAGGCGTTCCTCGCCGGCGAACTCGGTGAGTACGGGGGCGAAGCATGACCGGGGGACAGGGCGCCGATAAACCGCGGATGACGATACCAAACCCGGCCGAAGCGACCATCACCCGGACGGAGGTGGCCCCATGAAGATCGCCGTCTTCCGGCCGGACGACGGCCGTGCGGCCGCCGCAGCCGAGACCGTCCGCGACCTGGGCGCCGAGCCGGTCCTCGACCCGATGCTCGCCGTCGAACCGACCGGCGCTCGGCCCCGCGAGGACGCCGAGATCGCCGTCTTCACCAGCACCTCGGGCGTCGAGCTGCTGGCCGAGGCCGGCTGGAAAGCAGGCGAGACGACGGTCTGTGCCATCGGGTCCTCGACGGCCGAGGCGCTCCGCGAGGCCGGGTACGAGGTCGAGGTCGTGCCCGAGCAGTACTCCTCGGCGGGACTGGTCGAGGCGCTCGCCGACCGGGTGGGCGGGGTCCGCGTCGAGGTCGCACGCTCGGACCACGGCAGCGCCGTGCTGCTGGACGGGCTGGAGGACGCCGGCGCGTACGTCCACGAGACCACCCTCTACCGGCTCGTCCGGCCCGAGGGTGCGGGGTCGTCGGCCGACCTCGCCGCCCGCGGCCAGCTCGCAGGCGCCTGCTTCACCGCCTCGATGACCGTCGAGAACTTCCTTGCCAGCGCGGACGAGCGAGGGGTTCGTGCCCCGGCGGTCGCGGGGCTGAACGATGCCGTCGTGGGCTGTATCGGCGAGCCGACGCGCGAGCGCGCGGAGCGCGGGGGTATCGAGGTCGATGTCGTGCCCGAGGTCGCCTCGTTCGAAGCGCTGGCCGAGGCCGTGGTCGAGCAGGCACGCGACCGCTGAGCGCTGCCGCCGGGGCCGGCATCGTCGAGGCTGTTTCTGCTTCGAGCACCCGATAGCAGAACGGAGCGTCCCGTCTCCGGCCCGTTCGGTGTGGCCCGCGAGGGAGCGCTCGGACAGATTCCGTATCGTGCTCGGTGGTTTATCCACCAGGTGGAGGCTCCCTGGAGAGCGAATCGATAATCGGCCAGAAGAACCATATAAGACACAGACAGAACCTTAGACAGAATGCCAGACGCATAATCGAAGGAATGAGAGTTTTACACACTTATCCAGGTCGCCGACACGTAACGACGTGGCACAGCGCCGAGGACGATCGAGTCACCGCTCCTCGTGTGGCGTCAGCGCCAGCCGTCGCCGGAGCACCGGGCGCAGGATGACGACTGCACTGAGGAACACGAGGAGGGGGTAGAGGACCCACGCGGCGAGCGCCCCCAGTTCACGCATCGTCGTGGCGTCGGCGAGGCCGAACACCAGCACGGCGTGGACCGGCGCGTGGAGCAGCGCCAGGAGCGCGAGCAGGCGCCCCGGGACGGTCCGGTCCCCGCTAGCGAGGTGGTGGAGTGCGAACCCCGCCATCGCGACGACGAGCGCCGTCGCGGTCCAGACGAGGAACTGCCATCCGGCGAACAGGTCCGTCCGCCAGGGGGACCCCTGGAACAGCCCCTCCACGACCAGCATGACCGACGCGAACGTCAGGGCCACCCAGGCGAGGGCCTGGTCGGAGTCGTTCGCGAGCCGAACGGTGCCTCTCATGGGCGCCCCTTGGCCGTCCCCGTGGATATGTCCCCGTGCGATTCCCGGGGGCGAGGAACGAGCGTCACTCCGTCGCGTCGGGCGGCCAGTCGGCCGCGAGGTCGAACCCACCGGGCGTGTGACCGCCCCGTTCCAGCGCCCGCTCGCGGTAGTCCGCGAGCGCGTCGCGGAAGTCCGGATGGGCCACATCGAGCATCGCCGCCATCCGCTCGCGGGGCGACAGGCCACGCAGGTCCGCGACGCCCCGGTCGGTGACGACCACGTCCACGTCGTGTTCGGTGTGGTCGACATGCGCGACACGAGGGACGACCCTGGAAACGTCGCCGCCAGCCGCGGTCGAGGGGAGCGCGACGACCGAGCACAGCGCGTTCCGGAAGAAGTCGCCCGAGCCGCCGACGCCGCCGACCACGTCGGTGCCGATATGCGTGGAGTTGACCTGCCCCGTCAGGTCGACCTCGACGGCGCCGTTGACCGCGACGACGCCGAACGAGTCGATGAGGCCGGCGTCGTTCGAGACATCGACCGGGCGGAGGACGACCTGCTCGCCGTAGCGGTCGAGGTTCGCAAACAGGCGCGCCTGGCCCTCGCTGGAGAGCGCGAGCGAGGTGGCACTGGCCGAGGCGAGCGTGCCGTCGTCGAGCGCGTCCAGCACGGCATCCTGCAGGACCTCGCCGAAGTAGGCCACGTCGCGGTCGCCCACCTCGACGGCGTCGAGCGCCGAGACGACGGCGTTCCCGACGCTCCCGACGCCGAACTGGAGGTTGAGCGCCTCGTCGAAGGCGGCGTTCCGGTCGAGTTCGGCGTCGAGGAAGCCCGCGAGTTCGTCCGCGAGCGCGCGGTCGGCCGCGGTGGGGTCGCGGAAGGTGTAGGTCGTGTCGGCGCGGTCCGTCCGAACGACGGCCGCGAGTTCCTCGGGTTCGAACTCGACACGCGGCGAGCCGATACGCGCGTCGACGGCATCGAGGGCGAGCGGCTCGCGTTCGGGGGGTGCGGTCCGCACGAGCAGGTCGTGCAGCCCCTCCAGGTCGCGGGGCTGGGCCGCGTTCACCTCGACGATGACGCGGTCGGCCGCGGCCACGAGCGCCGGCGTCGAACCGACCGAGGGCGACGGGACGAGCCAGTCCTCGCCCACGGCGACCGCTTCCACGACGGCCCAGTCGGGCGACGGGAGGCCGCCAGAGCGGACCTCGTCGGCCACGTCGGCGACGTGCCGGTCGTGGAACGCCACCGCACCGTCGTTGATGGCCTCGCGCAGTGCCTCGTGGCCGACGAACGGGTAGCGCCGCGCCATCGCACCCGATTCCACGAGGGCCTCGTCCACTTCGGGGCCGACACTCCCGCCGCTGATGACCGTCAGGTCGAGGGCGGCGGCATCGTCGCGGTCTGCCAGTGCCTCCGGGACGAGCTTCGGGTAGCCGACGCTCCCGAACCCGGAGATACCTAGCACGGCGCCGGACTCGATACGGGCCGCGGCGTCCGCGGCGGACTCGACCGGCAGGTCACCCTCGACGCGCCCGCCGGTCCCGTCGTCTGTCATGGCCCGACCGTGGGCGGGCAGGTAGTTAGCGTTGGGTGTCGTGGCCGACACGCGTGGCGTTCCCGCCGCCGGGCCCGTACGCCGCCCGGAACGCACGCCAGGTCGGGCCGAGCCGCCCACAGGGAGCCGTCTCCCAGCGCTGCCCCTCGGCGAGGCCCAGCCGCCGCACGAGCCGCTGCTGGTTGGCGGCCCCGAACGCCCGGCAGTTGGCTATCGGGACCCGGTTCCAGTAGACGTACTGGCGTTCGACGCCGTCGAGGTCGTCGGGGCCCGACACGTTCAGCGCGCGCTCCTGGGTGGTATCGTACGTCTTCGGGTCGGTCCGGGGCGGGCCGGTGACGAACCCGCCCATCGTGGCGACGGCGACCGCCGCCAGCATCAGCACCGCGGCCGCGAGCGTCCGCGCGAGCGTAGCGCTGTCGGCGGGAATCCGGGCAGCGAGCCCATCCGACCAGCCCCGCAGGTCCGCGACCGCCAGCCCGACGCCGAGCGAGACGACCGCGAGCCACGGGAACAGGTCGGGTGGGTTGTCGTAGTCGAGGGCGGCGAGCTGGATGGAGAACCAGGCGACGAGGACGAGCAGCGGCCACTCGCGCGCCAGCCGGCCCGCCGTGGCACGCCGGGCGATTCCCGCGACCCCGACGAGCGCCACCGGCGCCCACGACCCCAGCGCCCACCCGATGTCCGACACCCGCGCGAGGAGCGGCTGGCCGCGGGTCAACAGCAGCGGCGCCAGCACCGTCTCGGCGACCATCGCGGGCAGCGCCCCCCAGTAGAGTACCGGCAGGAGGACGACGGCGCCGGCCCCGAGGCCGCCAGCCACCGCCCGTGACGCGGCGCGGCGCCCGCCCGTCTGCCAGCACAGCCCCACCACACAGCACGGGAACACGACGGCGAACTGCCAGAACCCGACCGCCGCCGCGCTCACGGCGCCGGCCGCGAGCGGGCGCTCGCGGAACCCGAGCCACAGACAGCCCAGCCCCGTCGCGATGACGAGGTACTTCGGCTTGAACCCGACGAGCGCGCGGTAGAAGTACATCGGCAGCGCGAACGGTGCGGCGCCCGCGACCACCGCCGCGAGGCGGTCGTCGGTCAGGTCGTGGACGAGGCCCGCAGCGACCGCGGCCCCGACAGCGATGGCCACGGCGTTCACCAGCAGGTTGAGCACGTGATACAGCGCGACGTGCTCGCCCGCCAGCACCGCCAGCACCGCCGTCACCTCGAACGCGAGCGGCGGCTTCACCTCCCAGACATCGATGTAGAGGCGGTTCCCCTCGGCGAGGAACCAGCCGACGTACTCGAAGATGACCGAGTCACCCAGCCACGGCCACGTGCCGGCGGGGAGCGCTGTGAACAGGCGGGCGGCGGCGTACCCGAGCGCCAGCAGCGCCAAGAGGGCCGCGGCGACCGGCGGCCGGGCGGCGAGCCACGCGCCCGCCGACCGCAGCGCGGTCCGGGCCTCGGCGGCGTATCGCCGGGCCTCGGTGGAGAGGGCCTCGTCGGGAGCCATACTCGCGGAAGCAGGGGCCGCGAGAAAAAGGGGCGGCACGCTCCGTCCTGCCAGCCCGTCGCCCACAGCCACAAGCACGACTCGGATGGGGACCGCGACCACAAGTGGCGCAACAAGTATGCGTCCGGCGCCTGTACTTCGGGATATGGCGACACAAGAGACACCCGAGGAGACCAAGGTGAGCGACAGCGGCGTCGTCACGGTCCCCGCGAGCATCCGGCGCCGGCTCGACATCGAGCCCGGCGACAAGCTCCGCTGGCACACGGAGGACGACGGAACCCTCTCCGTCGAGGTCGTCCGGGAGCGCTACGGGGCGTTCGAGGACGACGACCTGCAGGCCGACCTCGGTGGTGACGGGCTCGAGACGCACGACCTATCGGGACACGAGGACGCGCTCTGATGCCGGCCGTCGTCGTGGATTCGAACGTCTTGATCGACTACAAGGATACGAGCAGCAGCCGCCACGAGACGGCGGCATCGCTGGTCCGGGGCGTCGACAGCGGTGACCTCCCGACGGCCCGGGTCACGGACTACGTCGTTCTGGAGACACTGAACTGGATCCACGAGCGTCAGCGCCACGACATCGCGGCCGACCTCCGACGGCGACTCACCGATTCGGCCGGGTTCGAACTCGTCCACTCGGCGCAGAAGGATTACCGTCGAGCCGTGGAGCTGTTCGACGACCACGAGCAGCTCGCGTTCGGTGACGCGACTATCGCCGCACACATGGAGCGCACCGGCATCGAGTACCTCTACTCGTTCGACGACGGCTTCGACCGGCTCGACTGGGTGACTCGGCTCGACCCCCCGGACGACCCGTTCGCCTGACGGAGGGTCGTCCGGACTCAGTCCCCGACCGCTTCCTCCACGATGGCGATCTCCTCGTCGGTCAGCCCGTACAGGTCGTAGACGATCTCGTCGATCAGCGCATCGGTGCGCTCGATCTGCTCGTCCAACTCCGCCGCGCGTGCGACCTGCTCGCGGTACGTCTCCAGCCCGTCGCGCACGTCCGCGAGCGCGGGGAGGGTGAGCGAAGAATTACAACACCTCAGACAGGACTGCAGCAAGTCGCTCCTCGATTTCCCCGGCTTGGAGAATCTTTATCTCCTGATCGGTCTGCTCGCCGATGTCGGCTGTCGGCTCGTCCAGATCCTGTACGACCAGAAGCCCGTTCCAGCCGGTGCCGAAGTAGTCGTCGTCTCCGCTTCCGAAGATGAACTCGTCGTTCACTCGGAGGAATGCCAGATACTCCAGCGTCTCCTTGATTCCTCGCCGAACCGTGTCGGTTCTCGTACTATTCTTCACCTCCGCGATGAGATACTCGTGGTCGTTTCCGTCGGGAGCGATGACCTCGAGAACGATGACGTCCGGTCGTCCGGTGTGATTCCGGAACGACCGGTCGGGAAAGTAGTTGTTCGCGACACTCCGCGCCACCTGCTGTACGCGCTCCGTACGGCTGGCCTCGGCGGCGCTAGCCTCTGATTCCGCGACGAACGACAGGTCACGATCCCTCGCGGAGTTGTCGTGATAGAGGACGATCTGCCGTTCACCCTCCAGTCGGGCGACCTCCTGTCGCTCCGACGTGATAGTATTGAACCGGACCTGTCCCTCCTCCATCCCTTCCAGCGTGGCGACGAACCGGAACAGGACGAACAACTCGAAGAGCGTGTTGTCGTCGTCGGGAGTGATCGCGGTCTGGTCGAGGAGCGTCCGAATCTCGTCTGGATCCCCGTCGAAGATGCGGTTCCGACTCCGTAGTAGATCGGCGGCCTCGCGGTAGACTGACTGCCGGGATGCTTCGGCGGCGGTCAGCATCCGCTCGGTCGGTTCGTACGCTTCGGGCTCCCTGATTCGTCGAACGTGGACGTTTCGCTCCATGATCGACCGCAGGTCCTCGATGAGCTCCTCGTTGCCCTTCCACGTCTCCTTGACCCACTCGTAGTCACCGCTGAGGTACTCCTCGGCCTCTCGGAGTGTGGTGTAGACGACCGAGAGCAGCCGTTTCAGGACAACGTTCTCCGGGATGTCGTAGTCCTCCGAGCGGTTCTCGCAGACGAACAGCGACCTGTCGCGGGGATTCCCGGCGTATCGGCGCTTGAGCGTCGCTCCCCAGTCGACACGGCCCTCGACCGTCCCTCGATACGTCTCGCTGACCCGCTCGGTCTCCGTCCGGATGCTCCGGAGGCGAGCCTCCAGATCACGGACGAACTTGATGACCTCGTCCTTCAGCACGAAGTGGAGGTCGAGGAGCATCTCGTACTCCTCGAACCGCTCGTCCAGCCCCTCCGGTTTGATCGACCGGGCGATGTCCTCTTCGGGGAACCCACCCTGCATCGCGTAGGTGAGTACGTCCTGCGTGAGCCGATCAAGGATCTCTGCCCTATCCATCGGCGCTCATGTCGACCTGCAGCATCTCCCGCGCTGCGCTCTCAAGCCGGGACCTATCGGTACTGTCGACGGCAGCGATCTCACGGACGATTTCGCGCCGCTTCGGGACACCCTCCAGCTGTGGGAAGACGTAGCTGAGAACGGCCTCCGTCAGATACCGTTGGAGGTCGTCATCACCCGACCTCGTGCGCGCCCGGACGTACCCGAGAACGTCCTTGATTATAGCGGGACCGATGGAGCGCTCCTCGGTGGCTCCGTTGATTGCGCGCCACACATGTCCGACCTCCAGTCGTTCCCTGCGTCCGCCGCCGTCGATGCCCCACGCCCGGTCGTATTCCGCCATCAGATCCTCCAGTTCCACCTCATCATCCGGCAGCGAGGGAGCTTCGACCCGGATGAACGCGAACCGGCGCATGAAGGCGTAGCTCATCTCGTACAGCGAGGTCTTGTCGTACGAGTTCATCGTGGCGAACAGCCGCCACGAGTCGGGGACGAGGTACTGGTGCGACTCCGCGCTGCCGTCCACGTCATCCGTCCTGACGAGTTCGACCTCCTCGCCGTCCTTCGTGAACGGGAGTTTGACTGACTGGCCGGAGAGCAGGGTGAACAGCTGACCGAACGACTTGTCGATATCGGCCCGATTCAATTCGTCGATAACCACGGGTTCGTTCCGTTGTCGCCCCGTGCCGCGTTCTTTGAATCGGTTCAGCACGATACCCGGAGTGAAGGCGAGTTCGTCGCCCCCGTCAGCTTCCGGCATGTATCCGCCGACCGTATCGAACGTGGACCAGTCCGCCGTCGCGGTCGTCGTCTCGTGACCGGAGTAGAGGTACGGGTACTCTTCGGGCAGGGTCGCGCAGACCCGTCGTGCGATTTCGGTCTTACCCGTTCCCGGGGGGCCGGTCAGGACAATATGTTTGCCAGCCTGGAGCGCTGCGGTAATCTCTTCAATGATCTCCTTACCTCGACCACCCGGAAAGTAGAGCCCCTCGAGCACGTCACTCTCGATTCTCCCCTCGAAGTCACAATCGACGTTCACCGTCGGTACTTCCGTGAGACGTGAAACCAGTGCCTCGACGAGTGCCTTCGGGCGGTCGTACTCCGGCTCTTCGTCCTCGCCTCGGAACGTTCCGTGCGACCCCTGTGCCGGGAAGTCCCGTCCCGAAACGCGTTCGGAGATACCGTTGGCCTGATTCATCGGCAGGCTGTTCGCCAGCAGCGACGAGATCTCTCGGCCGATCTGTGTGGTGTCCTTCTCCGCGAGCGATTTGCTCCGGTCGATTTTACTCACATCACCAGCGAAGAATAAATCAGAAAACGTTAGTACATATGGGAAATTCGACGAGCTGTATACTTCATCCGGCCACCAGTCCCTCGACTCATCTTTTACGAACTTGTCGCCGACGATACCGACACCCACGAGACCGCTGTCGTAACTCCCGGTACCCGCAATCCCGGGGTCACCGGACGAGTGAAGAACGGTCAGGTCGCCCTCGTTGACCTCCTCCCAGCGGTTCTCGTGTTCGGGAGCGAAGGAGACAGCACTGTACTCCAGGGATGAGAGCCAGTAGTCCGGCGGTGCGGTGAACTTCCGGGCTACCGTCCCGTCATCGCGGTCGAACCACTGCAACAGCCGATCCACCCCGTGGCTACGGCCAGTGTCGAGAGCAGGCGTCGTCGTCCGTAGAAACGCCTCGATTCCACCGTACGCGTCTACGAGTCCCTGCTTCGCCGCGTCGGATGCTCGTCGGGCGTGGCGATGGAGGTCGTTGTAACCGAGTGCCTCTCGGACTTCCTCACGGGACGCCGTCGGGACGAACGCCTCCTTCACGAAGAAGATGTAGTTCCAGAGATCTCCCTGGTCGTAGTGCGGCCAGATCTCCTCGTTGAGCGCCAGTGCTTCCTCGTCGCTCAGTTCGGCAGTGGAGTCGACTACTCCGTAGCCGACCAGTTCGGACTGTGTGTAGAACAGCAGGATGTCGCCCGGGTCGACATCCCATCCGTTGTCCTCGAATCTTCCGGCCTTATTCCCCCAGATATGGACCGTTTCATCGTCGAAAACGAGATTCGCGGTCTCGGCGATCACCTCGCTCTGCACCGGGAAGGTGTACGTGTGGAGGAAGTTCTCCTGTGGCTCGTCGGTATAGAGCGGGAAGAAGTAGATATCCGAATCGTTCGAGACTCTCATACGAGTAGTCCACCTCGCTCCGAGCTGGAATCCGGGTTCCGATAGACTCCCCCCAGCGTCGCCTGACTCATCGTGACTCCGACACGCGAGGGCGGCGGTGAAATAAGTTCCTGCGACCGGGGCGAAGCCTTATCACCGAAGCTACCAGCACCGACGCGAGATGGCGCGTTCCGAAGGGACCGACGGCCAGCGCGAGGGCGTCGAGTTCATCCCCGAGTTCATGCGGTAGCGTGGTGCGGATCTCGTTCTCCGGTCGCGAAATCGCGAGCATCCTCCGGGGTCACTGCTTCCGCCCGGTCAGGCGGACGGGGAGTCACCTGAAGCTCCGGTACCGGCACCCCGAAACCGACCAGATTCGGGTGGTACCGGTGCCGATGGGTCCGGCCGACGACATCCCGACGGGGACGCTCCAGTCCATCGCGTGCCAGTGCGGTGCCGAGGACTTCCACGCCCGGTGCGAGTGGATCGACGCGAATCGCTGACAGCCCCGACCGCGACGGGTCGAGGAGCACCGCAGTCGGCCGCGGGCGGGACCGCCTCGCTCGGAGAACGCGGTCGCTCGCAACGCCAACAGGAAAAGCAGCGAGAAACGCGGCGAACGGAGTCTAGAACGGCGCTTCGGGACCCTCGTCCGACCCCTCAGACGAGGACTCGCCGGGGAACGACGGGGACATGCCGCTGCCGCCGCCGGCGCCGCCGGCCATGCCCTCGTTGCCGCCCATGCCGGTCTCGGCGTGGACCGTGTTGATCTCGGGAATCTCCTTGGTCATGCGGGACTTGATGGCCTGGATGGTCATCGGGGAGATACCACAGCCCGAGCAGGCGCCGCCGAGCATGATGGTGACGCTGCCCTCCTCGCGGTCGAGGTTCTGGATGGCCGCGCTGCCGCCGTGCATCTGGATCTGCGGGAAGTTCCGGCGGAGGAAGTTGCTGATACGCTCGCGCAGCTCGTCCTCGGTGTCGCCGTCCTCGCTCTGGGTGCTCATGTACCGGGGTTGGCGGCGACGGCGCTTAGACCTTTGGTCTGTGCACGCCGTGTGATGGTCGCGCCGGCAGAGCCCGCACTCACTCGGCGGCCGTCGCCGACCCCTCGTCCGGGTCGAAGCCGAACTGCCGGGCGATCTCGCGCTCGACGGTCTCCTGATACGCCTCCAGCACGCCCGTCAGTTTCTCCTCGCCCACCACGACGCTCGTCACCCGGTCCGCGGGGTCGTCGGGCACCTCCAGGCGGAACCGGCCGTCGCCCTCGTAGAACGGCTCGGACTCGTTGAGCACCTCCTGGTCGATGGCGTGGACCAGCTTCGAGTCGTAGCGGTCGTTCATCCGGTCGAACGCGTTCTTGTACGCCTGCTGCAGGTCGGTCAGGTAGTCGACGTACTTCGCCTCGGCGAAGCGGTCGGCGTCGAACTCGGGCATACGTGGTCGTGGGGTCGCCCGGGGGTAAAACGGGACGGGTGTCGAGCGGGCAGGTCAGTCCGGATATGGCGCGGACGGTCAATCGGAGGGGGCGGGGTCACCGCCCGGCCCGCCCGCGCCCTCGGCGGGCTCCTCGTACGGCAGTTCCAGCAGCCGCGAGCCACACTCCTGGCAGTTGGCTGCGACGACCTCGTGGGAGCGACAGCAGGACTCGACGGTCTCGCGGCCGGCCACCACGGGCCCGCCACAGTCGGGGCACTCCTCGATGAAGATGCGGAGGCCGCCCAGGAGTTGCGACCGGGCACCGATGGCGAGGTCGTCCCACTCGGCGACCCACTCCGGGAGGACCCGTGCGGCGGCGAGGTCGGCGATGAGCGCCGCACGGGACTCCCACTGCCCGGCACGGCGGCCGTCGTAGAACGCGACGAAGGCGCCGCCGTGCTCCTCGAAGCGGACCTCCTCGGGGTCGAGGTCCAGTTGTGCCGCGAGTTCGTCGCGCTCGGCGCCCTCGTCGCGGATGACGGCCATCCGCTCGCGCCACGCGCCGCGGAACTCCGGCGCCAGGCAGAGGTCGTCCTCGTCGGCACAGGGCTCCACGACGCCCGCCTCCAGCAGGACCGCCTCCGGGTTCACCTGCCCCTGGAGTTCGCGGTCGGCACCGGCCTCGTCACCGGGGGCCTCCGCTCCGGCACCGGCGCCGGCGGCCATCCCACCCGCCGTAGCGGGCCCCTTGTCGAACTTCGCCAGCACCCAGTCGGGGAAGTAGCGCTTCGTCAGCTCGGGGGTCCCGGGGACCAGATACCCCCGGAGCCAGATACTGAGCGCGCTCGCGACGAGCACGACGCTGGCGACGACGACCGCCCCGACGCCGGGAGCGACCAGCGTCCACCACGCCGCCCCGACGACCGCCGCCAGGACGACCGCGATGACGCCGTTTGCGAGCGTGCAGGGGATACAGCGGTTCTCGCCGGTGTACTCCGGCTGGCGGACCCACTCGACGATGGACATACCGGTGGCTACGTCGCCCGGGGTATATCTCTGCTGCCTGTGAGAACCGGCGAGGGGCGGGGAGCGTGTGGTGCGTGCCGCTCAGTCGTCCGCGCCGGCCTCGCTCGCTGCGGGGTCGGGGTCGGGCGCATCGAACTCGGGGAGGGCGGCCTCGATTGCCTCGCGCTCGTCCTCCAGCCACCCCGGGAGCGTGAGGTGCTCGCCCAGTTCCTCCACCGGCTCGTCGGCGTCGAAGCCCGGCCCCATCGTGGCGAACTCGAACAGGACCCCCTGGGGCTCCCGGGCGTAGATCGCCCTGAAGTACGTCCGGTCGATGACCTCGGTCGGGTCCATCCCGACGGCCTCCAGCGTCTCCTGCATCGCGTGCTGTTCGGCCTCGTCGGCCAGACGGAAGGCGACGTGGTGGACCGTCCCGACGCCCATCCGCCCGCGCGGGGCGTCCGTCGCCACGAGGTCGACCCACGTCCCGATGCCGTCGGCGCCGGTGTCGTAGCGCGTGACCGTGGCCCCGTCGTCGTCCTCGGCGACCCGTCCGTAGCCGATTGACTCCAGCACGCCGGCGGTCACGTTCGGGTCCGCGAGCGCGAGCGTGACGCCGGCGAGCCCGCGAATCTGGTGTACCTCGGGGACTGGAGAGGCGTCCCACGCGGGACCCGGGCGCTCGGCGGCCTCGGCGACGAGTTCGAGGCCGATGTCGTCGGGGTCCGTGAAGCGCAGGCGCTCCTCGCCGAACAGCTCCAGCCGCTCGGCGTCGACCTCGTGGTCGGCGAGGCGGTCGGCCCAGTAGGAGAGCGAGCCCTCGGGTACCGAGAACGCGGTGTGCTGGGTCTGTCCGGCGCCGAACTCGCCCTGCCGGCCGTCGTCGGTCCACGGGAAGAAGGTGATGTTGGTGCCGGGCGTCCCCGCGCCGTCACCGAAGTAGAGGTGGTAGGTGTTGGTGTCGTCGTGGTTGACGGTCCGCTTGACGAGGCGGAGTCCGAGCGTCTCGACGTAGAACGCGGCGTTCCGGGTCGGGTCCCCGCCGATGGCGGTCACGTGATGGATTCCCGTCGTCTCGACCATGCCCGAGGGAGGTGCGCCGGCGGCATATACCTCCGTGGACCCACGCGTCAGCGGGTGGCACGGGCGTTACCGGAAGAAGCGCCGCAGAGAGCGGCATGGCATGGATGTTTATATTAGTTTGTTGGGAAGAGAGGCCATGAGTAGGGTGGAAGCGGACTGTGGGCGCTGTGGGGTGACCGAACGAATCGATTCCACGTACTTTCGCGTCTTCGGGGACGATTTCTACTGCGAAGACTGCCTGATCCATACCCGATGTCAGAGATGTCAGGGAGGACTCCGACTCAGGCCGTCAAGATACCAGGATCTCGGAGGGGATCCAGTCGTCTGCTCCGACTGTGGGTCCTCAGCGACTAGCTCGCAGTCGACGCCGACAGGGTCAGGAGCGGCTCCGCCGGAGACCACCCAGTCCACCCCTTCCGGCTCCTCGTCGTTCTGGGACGGCCTCACCAGGGGTGAGAAGGTCGTCTTCCCGATCCTCCTGCTTCTCTTCCTTGGATACGGAAGCATCGCCGTTCTCGGAGCCCAGAACGGGGCCGATATCGACGGAACGCCGCTTGCCGGGCTACTGATCCTGCTGGTCTGGACATATCGGCGGGGGAAGAAGAACGGCTGAGCGGGAGTGGAGCGGGCACGGCACGCCCCCATCCACCGGATTCGACACATCACAGGCTACGTGGGAACTACCACGCCCGCTCCAGCACGGCCTCGATGTCCTCGGCCGTGGGGTCGTAGCCACGCGGGCGGTTGGGCATGAACCCGTCGTCAACGACCGCGCGGGCGATGTCGGGCAGGTCCTCGCGGGGGATGGCAGTCTCACGCAGTCGTCCGGGCAGTCCGAGCGACTCGCGGATGCCGTCGATTGCGTCGACGACGGCGGCGGCAGTGGTCTCGGATCCGTCGTCGCCACCAGCGACGCCGAGCGCCTCGGCCAGTTCCTCGCGCCGGCCGTCGACCGCGTCGAAGATGTCCCGGACGGCGTGGGGCGCGATGACGCCGTGGGCGGCGCCCTGCTGGAGGTCGTAGCCGCGGGCGAGGCCGTGGCCGAACGCGTGGATGACCGACAGCGTGGTCCCGTCGCCGCGCGAGGCGCCGTACTGGACCAGGATGGTCCCGACGATGGCGTCGTGCATGGTGTCGGCGTCGCGGTCGCCGGCACCCAGCGCCGGGAGCCCCCGCGCGAGCAGCCGCAACCCCCGGAGGGCCGTGCCGTCGGTGACGGGGGTCCCGTTCCGGGCGTAGACCGTCTCCAGCCCCTTGTCGAAGCCGTTCATCGCCGACGCACAGAGGACGCCGTCCGGCGTGGTGCGGAACAGGTCGGGGTCGTAGACCAGCGCCGCGGGCATCAGTCGGCTGTCGAAGACGCCGCCGCGGACGACCGGTCCGTCGTCGCGTCTGGCCGTGATGCCCGCGACGACCGAGAGGTCGGCGCCCGCGAGCGTCGTCGGGACGGCGACGATGGGGGGCAGCTCGCCGGCCGGAACGGGGACGGTCCCGGCGCGTTCGAGGTCGTTCAGCGCGCCCTCGTAGGGCTGCCCGGAGGCGACCATCGCGCTCGCCACCTTCGCCACGTCGAGGCTGCTCCCGCCGCCGAGCGCGACGAACGCGTCGGCGTCCGCGTCCGCGTAGG
>Ga0207757_100901_pt1 | contig 15716 bp, 20 predicted proteins | sample A23P3SouthBayCA_2_FD_187752 | JGI IMG/M metagenome (GOLD analysis project Ga0207757, IMG submission 187752) | Aerobic enrichment media microbial communities from Eden Landing Ponds, California, USA - A23 P3 (2) (SPAdes) | ecosystem: Environmental > Aquatic > Marine > Unclassified | place...
CTTGCGGCGCGAAGCGCCGCAGTGTCATCGCCGAGGACGCGACAGCGTAGCGAGCCGTTCTCGACGCCGGCTTCGATCGACGTTCCCAGCTACCGTACCGGTTCTGGGCGTGGCCCGAACTACTTTTCAGTCGCCACGGCCTCCGATTAGACACGTCTAGCCGATGCGCACGTGGACACCGATGCACTGTCTGGTGGGGTGGTGAGCGATGGCCGGTTGGCTGGAGGTTCTCGTGGCGGCGGCGACACTCCAGTTGCTCGTTCTCCCCGGTGAGAAGGTCCAGATGATAATCGCCGGGCTGTCCACGAAGTACAACCCCTACATCGTCGTCGCGGGCGCGGGCGTGGCGTTCGCGGGGTGGACCGCGCTCGAGATCGTCTTCGGCGAGGCACTCCAGCGGGCGCTCCCGGCCGTCTACCTCGATGTCATCACCGGTGGACTGTTCCTCCTGTTCGGTGTCGTGCTCGCGTACTCGGCACTCCAGCTGGACCATGGGAGCAGCGACGGCGTGGCGACGGACGGCAGCGGCGAGCATGGGGGGCAGGGTGGCATGGAGGAAGAGTCCTCTCTGCCGGGGCCGCGGACCGATGCCATCACCGAACGGGTCCCCGAGGGGTATCGGGGGTTCGTTCCGGCGTTCACCATCAGCGCGTTCGGCGAGTTCGGTGACAAGACCCAGCTCGTCACCATCGGGCTGGCGGTCCAGTACGGGGCGCATCCGGCCATCTGGGTGGGTGAGATGCTGGTCATCATCCCGGTGAGCCTGGCGACAGCGCTCGTCTCACATCACCTCTCGCACCTGTTCACCGTCGAACGACGGCGGTACATCTATCTCGGGTCGGCGGGGCTGTTCTTCCTGTTCGCCGCGGATACGGCCGCGCAGTACCTGCTCGGTGGCGGGTTCCTCCCCATCTGAGTCGGCCGCGTGGGGTCCGTGCGGGCTCGTCTCGGGGCTCCCTCGACCGCGCCAGTGCGTCACGCACGCCTCCTCGCTTCGACGCACTTAACTGTCGCATCATCGTGGTTCCGACGAGACAGGCGTCCGTCGGACCCTGTTTCACACCGTAGTAGCCCTACGGCGCACTACGGAGGTGAACGATGGCAGATCAGGATATAGAGAACGCAGTCGCGCAAGCGATGGAGGAGGCCCCCCCGCGGAACTTCCGCGAGACCGTGGACCTCGCCATCAATCTGCGCGACATCGACCTAGACGACCCGAGCAACCGTATCGACGAGAGCATCGTGCTCCCGTCGGGCACGGGTCAGGAGACTAGTATTGTCGTGTTCGCGGAGGGCGAGACCGCCCTGCGCGCCGAGGATGTCGCTGACGATGTACTCGACAGCGATGACCTCGAGGACCTCGGTGACGACGACGACCAGGCGAAGGACCTCGCCGAGGAGACCGACTTCTTCATCGCCGAGCAGGCGCTGATGCAGGATATCGGTCGCTACCTCGGGACGGTGCTCGGCCCGCGCGGGAAGATGCCGACCCCCCTCGGTCCGGACGAGGACGTGGTCGAGACCGTCAACCGCATGAAGAACACGGTGCAGGTCCGCTCGCGCGACCGACGGACCTTCCACACCCGTGTCGGCGCCGAGGACATGTCCGCGGACGAGATCGCGGACAACATCGACGTCATCGTGCGGCGGATGACTGCGGACCTCGAGAAGGGGCCCCAGAACATCGACCGCATCTTCGTCAAGACCACCATGGGGCCGGCCAAGGAGGTGCCCATCTGATGAGCGCCGACGAAGCCGAGGCCCAGGCGGCCGCGGAGCGCAAGACCGAGCACATCCCCGAGTGGAAGCGCGAGGAGGTCGACGCCCTCGTCGAGACCCTCGAGTCCTACGAGAGTGTCGGCGTCGTCGACATCACAGGGATTCCCTCGCGACAGCTCCAGGACATGCGTCGGGAGCTGTACGGGACCGCAGAGCTGCGCGTCTCGCGCAACACCCTGCTCGTCCGGGCCCTGGAGGAGGTCAACGAGGGGCTCGAGGACCTGGCGGGGCTCGTCTCCGGCCAGGTCGGGCTCATCGGGACCAACGACAACCCGTTCGGCCTGTACAAACAGCTCGAGGAGTCGAAGACGCCCGCGCCCATCAACGCCGGTGAGGTCGCGCCCAACGATATCGTCATCCCCGAGGGTGACACGGGCATCGACCCCGGCCCGTTCGTGGGCGAACTGCAGCAGGTCGGCGCCGACGCGCGCATCCAGGAGGGCTCCATCCAGGTCATGTCCGACTCGACCGTCCTCGAGGCGGGCGAGGAGGTCAGTACGGAGCTGTCCAACGTCCTGAGCGAGCTCGGTATCGAGCCCAAGGAGGTCGGGCTCGACCTGCGTGGCGTCGTCTCCGACGGCGTCATGTTCGACCCCGAGGACCTCGACATCGACGTCGAGGAGTACCAGGCCGACATCGAGACCGCGGCCGCTCGCGGGCAGAACCTGTCCATCAACGCTGGCTACCCGACCGCACGGACGGTCCCCAGCATGCTGGGCAAGGCCTCGAACGAGGCGCGCTCGCTGGCCATCGAGGCGGCCATCGAGTCGCCCGACGTGGCCGAGGACCTCGTCGCACGCGCGGACTCGCAGCTCCGCGCACTCGCGGCTGTCATCGACGACGAGGAGGCGCTGCCCGAGGAGCTCCGGGGAACGGCCCCCGAGCCCGCGGGTGACGCTGGCGCCGAGACGGACGCCACCGCGGACGCAGGCGAGGAGGAACAGGCGGACGACCAGACCGAAGACGCCGAGGCCGACGCCGACGACACCGACGACGATGACGACGACGGTGACGACGGTGGCGAAGCACTCGGTGCGATGTTCTGACAACAATGGAATACGTTTACGCAGCACTCATCCTGAACGAGACGGGCGAAGAGATCAACGAAGACAACCTGACCGGCGTCCTCGAGGCCGCCGGCGCTGACGTCGAGGAGTCCCGCGTCAAGGCCCTCGTGGCCGCGCTGGAGGACGTCGACATCGAGGAGGCCGTCCAGGGGGCCGCCGCGGTGCCCGCCGGCGGTTCCGGCGGCGCCGCTGGTGGTGCCGCGGGCGGTGCCGAGGCCGAGGAGACCGAGGCTGACGACGGTGGCGACGAGGGCGGCGACGAGGCCGAGGAGACCGAGGCCGACGAGGGCGGCGACGACGATGACGACGACGAGGCCGACGGTGAGGGCCTCGGCGAGCTGTTCGGCTGAACCGGCTCCGACCACGCACCACTTCTTTCGACACCAGCCGTCAGCGACAGCCACAGCGGTACGCACTTATCTCGAATACCGGAGGATTTCGAAATCGAACGGTGACATTTATCGATTGATGCCGGTATACTGGACTGATACTTGAAATGTGCAGAAGATAAGATCCACCGGGGCCGGACGTCTAACGACCCGTTCAGTCCGCGACCAGGTAGGTGCGTCCGCCCTTCCGTTCGAGGTAGCAGTCCGTGTCGGTGTCGCGGGCGTACTCGACGATCTCCGCGGGGGGACGCTCGCTCACGTCGAACCGGCGGCGGTCGGGGCGCGGCGTGCTGGTGGTGTCGGTGCGCACGCGGACAGTGTCTATCGACATACACGGATTCAGGGTTCGTACGGGTATGAACGCCAGCCACCCGGAGTGGAAGTGAAACCGCAAGGTGTGAACCGGGTGTCGGCAGTCCAGGGGTGGGCCGGCGACCACGGTCGAGATGGACAACGCTTTGCGGGTGGTGGGCACACCGACGGGTGATGCCACGCTGCACGGCGACGGAGGTGTCGGGCCGATGGCCGACCTGACGACGGCGCTGCTGCTGGTGGCCGTCGCGTTCGCGGGCGGGGCCGCCGGGGCAGCCGTCGGGGCGCTGCCGTCGCTCGCCGTGACCGGCTTCGCCGTCGTCGCGAGCGAGACGCTCCGGTTCGTCCGCGGTGCCGCCGACCCCGTTGCAGGGGGCGTGTACGGCGTGCCCGGTCTCGTCGGCGTCGGTCTCGCCCCCCACGTCGCCTTCGCGGGTGGCGCGGCCGCGGCCGCGTACGCCGCCCGGCACGACCGCCTCGGGGCGAGGTTCGACTACCACGCCGCCAAGCAGATCACGAAGCCGCTCGGTGCGACGCCGGGGGCGCTGCTCGCCGGGGGTGCGTTCGGCGTGGTCGGCCTCCTCCTGTTCGGCCTCGCCGCCGGACTCGGAGTGCCCGTCGACCCGGTGGCCTTCGCCGTGGTCGCGTCGGCGCTGCTCCACCGCATCGCCTTCGGCTACCCGCTTCTGGGTGCGGCTCCGGCGGGCCGCCTCGACATCTCCCCGTTCGAGCGTGGGGTACGCCGGGAACCGGTCGTCGACGACGAGGACGCGGGCGGCGCCGAGGCACCCGGGGCCGAGCCGCCACCGCCACGGTTCCTCGTCGAACCGTGGCGCCCGGCGCAGTACGACCGGCCGTACGTCTCCCTCCCCGCCGTCGGTGTGGGTGTCGGCGCGGTCAGCGCGGGCCTGACCTGGCTCACCGCCAACCCGTTCCTCGGGTTCGGACTCGCCGCGGCCTCGTTGCTCACCGTCCTCCTCGGCGTCGACCGGGTCCCCGTCACCTACCACATGGCGCTCCCGGCGGGGCTGCTGGTTGCCGCACTGGGCCCCGGCGCGTCGGGGGCTGGCGCGCCGGTGGCGGCGCTCCGGGCCGCCGTGCCGCTGTGGCTGGCCCTCGCCGGCGGGGGCGCGGTAGGACTCCTCGCGGGAGGTCTCGGGGAACTCTGCGGGCGGGTGCTGTACGCCCACGCGGACACACACCTCGACCCGCCGTTCGCGGCCATCCTCCTGACCTCGTCCCTCATCGCCCTGCTCGATGTCCTCGGGTTCCTCGAACAGTCGCTGCTCCCTGCACTGGGCTTCTGATGGGTTCTCAGTCGTCGACTGCCACGGCCTCGGACCGCCACTCGGCGAACGCCGGGAGCAGGTCAGCCTCCTCGAAGCGCTCGATGCACGGTACGTCGTACGGATGCAGCTCAGCCACACGAGCCGCGAGCGCGTCGTACCCCTCGTCGGTCGTCTTCGCCAGCAGGATGACCTCCTCGTCGGTGACGACCTCGCCGTCCCAACGGTAGACGGAGTCACAGGCGACGCGGTTGACGCAGGCGGCGAGGCGCTCCTCGACGAGCGTCCGTGCGAGGTCAGCCGCGGCGTCCTCCGGTGCGGTGATGTACGCGGTCGGCATGGACGCCTGTCGGGTCGGCGCCGTGACCAATCAGGCTTCGGTGTCCGCGATGGGGCTGTAGTGGCCGTTGATGTCCCACTCGTGGATGCAGTGCCGGTCGCCGACGAGGCGCTCGTCGTCCTCGACCCGGATGGTCCACTTGCCCTGCTCGTCGTCCCAGATGTCCTCCCGGCCGCATCGCTCGCAGGAGCGCTCCGTGGGTGGCGTGATCTCGACCATGGGTATCCGGAGAACGCTGGGGGGCTTCAATCCCGCGGCGGGCTGTGCACGGAACGCAAGGTGCTTCCCGCACTCCCACGTAGCACGGCCATGGAGCGGCGCGCGCTGCTGGCGACGCTGGGGGCCGCGGCGACCACCGGCGTCGCGGGCTGTATCACCATCGGTGGGGAGCCGCCGACCCCGGACGGATTGGCCGTCGACTCGCCCGCGTTCGACGACGGCGGCACCATCCCCCGCGAGTACACGTGCGACGGGGCCGGGCGGTCCCCGCCGTTCACCTTCGACGGGCTCCCGGAGCCGACGGAGGCGGTCGCGCTGACCTGCCGCTACCCCAACAGCTTCGCGCAGAACTTCGACCACTGGCTGCTCTGGAACGTCCCGCCCGAGCGCGGCGAGATTCCGGGCGGGCTCCCGGATTCGGAGACGCTCCCCGAACTCGGGGGCGCCCGACAGGGGGTGAACGGCATCGGCGAGGTCGGCTATCTCCCGGTCTGTCCCCCGCCGACGCTGGACGCCGAGGAGTACCGGTTCCGGGTCTACGCCCTCCGGCGACCGCTCGACCTCCCGGGCGGGGCGAATCAGGAGCGGTTCGAGGAGGCCCTCGAGGGGGCCGTGCTCGCCAGCGTCCGCTACGTCGGGTTCTACGCACGCCCCGACGAGGTCACCGGGACCGCCCGCGGACGGTGAGCCACGTCGGCTTCGTCCTCGGTGCTCCTCGCCACCCGACACGGTCGTTATGCCGGTCCCGCCCGAACGCCGCGTATGGGATTCCACACCTACGACGCGGAGCGGGCGGACGCGCTCGAGGACCCCGGCCGGTACGAGTACGTCTCCGTCGACGAACTGCTGGCCCTGTTCGACCCCGAGGGTGAGGTGGCCGACCTCGGCAGCGGGACCGGCTTCTACACCGACGACGTGGTGCCGTACGCCGGAACCGTCCACGCGGTCGACGTGCAGGCCGAGATGCACGACTTCTACCGTGAGAAGGGCGCGCCCGACAACGTCCGCTTCGTCACCGCCGAGGTCGCGGACCTCCCGTTCGCGGACGACGTGCTGGACCGCGCGTTCTCGACGATGACCTACCACGAGTTCGCCTCGCCCGAGGCGCTGAGGGAACTCGCACGCGTCGTCCGCCCGGGCGGGGTGGTCGGCATCGCGGACTGGTCCGCTGCGGGCGAGGGAGGGGCGGGCCCGCCCCGGGCCGAGCGGTTCGCCGCCGCGGAGGCGGTCGCGGCGTTCGAAGATGTCGGGTTCACCGTCGAACGAGCCGAGGAGCGCCGGGAGACGTTCGTGCTTCGTGCAGTGCTGGGTTGATCGGTCCACCATAGATTGGATGTTCGTCCAGAAATATTCTGGAAAGAACTCGTGATTAAGGAGGTATAACGCCTATATCGTAATCTTAGGGTAACGGTTTACCGGTGGAGAGAACGAACGACATACGTGAGCTACTTCACCGACCCGTACACCCCCCGTGAAGCGACCTACGAGTGCTACGACTGTGGCTGCCGCGTCGTCGTCGATGGTCACCAGGATGCCTGCCCGGAGTGCCGGGGCCGAGTTCGGAACATCGCCGTTCCTCGCGAGTGAGAACCCCCGTCGGGCAGTCGAATCGTGTTGGTTGGTACCATGTACCAAAACAGTTATATCCTCCCGGTTCCTCAGTACAGGTTGCTGCCGGAGTCCACGGGGACACACCGGACGACTCGGCCGAAGCGACAGCGAGGTCGAGTTGGGGGCAACCACCGAAGGACCCGTAACAGGGTCACGAGGAGAACGCCTCGAAGGAGAACCACAGCGGCCCACCATCCGGCCATCCGGATGGCTGGACGCGAAGGCAAAGTAGCGGATGTCGTGTGAGCGGCGTTCGTGAAACCGACGACACGAGCACAACGGTCGGTGAGAGTCCGACGAAAGCCCACCAGGGCAGGCCGGTGCGAGCCCGGCTAACGTGTCCGTGACGACGGACGTGCCGTACGGGCCGTGGAAAACGTCTCCCGTCCGGGTCCTATCCGTGCCAACTCCGGCTTCTTCGCTGTTCCACCCACCGAGCGCCAGCACCGCGCCGGACGACCCCGTTCCGTCCACCCGCTGTTCTGCCCGGGCCACGAACCCGCCGAGGGAACCGCTTAAGTCCGCGGATACCCGACAGGACGGTATGTCAGTACAGGCGCGCCCGCGCGGTGGGAGCGCGTGAGCCTCTCGTACCCGGTCGCCTCCGACCACCAGCTCGCCCGGCTCCTCCAGATCGGGATGGTGCTGGAGGAGGTCGTCGAGGCGCGCGCGCACAAGCACTTCGAGTCGCTCGACGACGACGAACGGGACGCCGAACTGGAGGCTCTCCTCGAGGAGGCCGCCGAGGAGTCCGCCGGCCACCGTACCGAACTGGAGTCGCTCGTCGACGAGCTCGAGGGCGACCCGGTCGCCTACGAGGAGATCGAACAGCTGGTCGCGGCCCGCTACGAGTCCGACACGGACACCGACGGCGTCCTCTACGACCAGCTCGCAAGCGAGGAGACCGCCTACAAGTTCTACGACGACCTCATCACCGCCATCGAGGGCTCGGACGTCCGGTTCAGCGTCGACCGCGACCGGCTGCTCGAGACGCTCCGGGGCATCCGCGAGGACGAGGCCGAGGGCGTCGAGGAGGTCACCCGACTGATGGAGGCCCGCGCATGAACACCCAGAACCAGTATCTCAAGGCGATCTACCTGGTCCAGGAGCAGGAGGACGGCCCCGCCTCGACGGGGAAGGTCGCGGACGCGCTCGATGTCTCGCCGGCCTCGGCCAACGAGATGATCGGCAAGCTCGAGGCCGCCGGCCTCGCCGACCACGAGAAGTACAAGGGCGTCGACCTCACCGACGAGGGCATCAAACGGGCCCGCGACGCGCTCCAGACCTACTGCATCATCGAGCGCTTCCTCGTCGAGGTGCTCGAGGTCGAGGAGTTCCGCGCCGAGGCCCGACAGCTGGAGTCGGTCATCGACGAGACGGTCGGCGACCGTCTCGACACGATCATCGACCGCGACCCCTCATGCCCGGACTGCTTCGACGCCGAACTCGATGTCTGCTGTCATCTGGTCTCCGACCTCGACATCGACCGGGAGGTCGAGTCCGAGGCCGCGGACTGAGCAGGGCTCCACTTTCGGATTCCACGGTCCGGACGTTCGATGAGCCCCACGCCGCCCACAGTATGGATACCGTCATCTGTCTCTGCCGCTCCTGTCACAAGCGAGCCGAGGCTGGGAATATCGAGATTCCGGATCCGACAACACAACCGTAACGCTATTTCTCACCGGGGCGCAACTCGTTGCTGGAGCCCCGTGGTGTAGCGGCCAATCATATGGGCCTTTGGACGGAGCCGGGTTCGTGCCCGTTCCGGAAGCGAGCCTAGGACCCCAGTTCGAATCTGGGCGGGGCTACAAAACTTCTATGACGTTGGAAGATGCATTATAATCACAATTCTAGATATATCTGTGTGGTAGGGTAGCTATCGCTGGTTCACCTCCCACTCGCCGTCCCCTTCGAACTGGGCGATGGCCTGGAAGGAGGACTTGATGGTGGCGACGGTCTGTGGGTCCTGTGTCTCGGGGTCGAACAGGAAGTAGGCCGAGGCGTCGGCGCCGTCGAACCGGGTGGTCATCAGGTGGAGGAAGCGGTAGACGTTCTGTGGCTCGCCGTACTGGAGGATGGTCGTCAACGAGTCGAAGACGACGCGGATGTCCCCCTCGTCCTGGTACCAGCGTTCGAGGTACTTGCCGATGATCATGCCCAGCCCGGTCAGGTCGCCCGGGGAGGAGACGTACTCCGTCGTGACGCCCTGACTGCTGGCCGTCCCGTCGCCGACGTCGCTCCCACCGAACCCGTCCGTGGTGGTGACGATGACGAGGTCCTCGGGGAGGTCACCGACGGTCCGGCGCCAGTCCTCGACCCAGCTGTCCGGTCCCTTGACGAAGGTCACGACCAGCGCGTGGGTCGGGGTGCCGGCCTCGCCACGGAGGAGCCGTCTCCCCGCCTCGTTGACCGATTCGTCGACGGATGGCCCGAGGATGAGCGTGTTCGGAACGTCGCGGAGGCGGTCGAGTTCCGCCGTCTCCCAGCGCATGGCCCACGGTCGGGCCACCCGCGCAAATAGATTGTCCTCGCTACGGATGTCGGATAGTGGACGGACTTATGCGGTCGGCTCCCGGAGGAGGGGGCATGCCACTCACGCGGGACGCGGAGCTCGCCGACTTCGACGCGGCCGCGGCACTCGAGGCGGCACGCGAGGCCGCCCCCGAGGACGGCGTCCTGTCGTTCGTCGAGTTCACGGCCGACGAGTTCAGGACCCTCTACGTCGCCGACGAGATCCTCGACATGTACCGTGACGAGGCACACCTGCAGGAGCACTACGACCAGGTGCTCAGTCACCTGAACATGGATTTCCTCGAGCGCGACGCCTACGAGCAGACGCTCCTCCCCAACGCCGGACGGGTCCGCTCCATCATCACCCAGATGGACGACATGACGCTCCTGCGAGTCCTGTACGGGGACAGCGGGCTCTACATCGCCCTCGCTCCCGACTCCCCCATCGTCCCCGTGACCGACGCGGTCGAGGCGGAGATGAAGCGCGGACAGGCTGACTGACCGCCACGCGCTTCCGGGTTCCACCATCCTTATTGCCTCCAGTGCGGTCGATGCGATAACGCATGGCACCCGAGGACAACGACCCGGTACTCGACTGGCCGCTGCCGGTCGGGGAGCCGGGGCGGGAGGTGTGGTACTCGCTGGTGAGTCCGACCGACGGCTCGGTCGCGTTCTGGTACCGGTACACGCTGTTGTCGACGGAGGGTGGCCGGCAGGAGGGGCGGCTGTGGGCCGCGCTGACCGACCGCGAGGACCCCGACCGCTCCGTCTTCGTCACGCGGTCGGTCCCGTTCGAGCAGGTCCGCGCACGCGGCACGCCCTCGTTCTCGCTGACCATCGACGACGCCGAACTCACATCCTCGTCGGCGGTCGGCTCCATCCCGCTCGACGCGGACGGTGACGGCGAGGACGCCGACCACGGCGACCCCGGCCACGAGGGCGGCGAGGTGTCGTGGGACCTCTCCTACGACCCGGACCCGTACTCGTTCACGCCGCTGCGGAGCGAGCGCCTGACGGACGTGCTGGCGAAGACCATCGGGACGGGAAAACACTGGAGCGCCAACGAGGCCGTCCGGATGGACGGCGAGGTGACCGTCGGCGACCGCACCATCGAGTTCGAGGACGCCCCCGGCCACCAGGGGCACACGCTCGGTTCCTCGCCGCCGGACTCGTGGACCTGGATCCAGTGCAACGAGTTCGAGGACCGCTCGGTCGTGCTGGAGGCCCTCGACATCGAGGGGACGCTCTCCATCTGCCTGCGCCGGGACGGCGAGGTCCACGCACTCAACCGGCTCAAGCACGTCGTCGGGCCGAAGTCCAACACCACCGAGCACGACGAGCCGGGCTTCTGGCGGTTCTCCGGGAGCGGCGAGGGGGTCGACCTCCGGGTCACCGTCCGCGCGCCGGAGGACGTGAAGTGGCAGACCGTCTCCTACATGGCGCCCGACGAGTCGCTGCGCTACAACGCCCACTGCTCGCTGGCCGACGTGACGCTCACCTACACCCTCGACGGCGAGGAGCCGGTGACGCTCGAATCGTCCGCCGGCCGGGCGGAGTGGGTGGGTGCGGAGCCGCCGCTGCCGGACCGCGAGTACCCGCCCGAGTGGTAGCTGCTGTCCCCCGCCGGGAAGGCTTATGCCGGTGACGGCGGACAGCCCTCGCGTATGGATGACGCCCTCCAGCGGAAGCTCGACCGTATCGAACGCCGCCAGTGGTACATCCTCGTGCTCCTGTGCTACCCGTACCTCGCGGGTGGTGCGTGGCTCGCCACCGAGAGCCCCATCCTCGCGGCCGCGGCACCGGCGCTTGTCATCGTCGTGGCGGCGTATCTGGTGACGCTCGTCCGGGCGCGGACCAGCGGCTCGGGCGGTGACGACGCCGAGACGGAGACGGCTGCCGAGTGATATCGCAGAACGGCTCGGGCCCGGGGGTCGCGTTCAACCCAGCCGGAACGACGGTTCCTCTTCCTCCTCGCCGTCGTCGAGGTCCTCGAGGTGGATGACCTCCTCGTTCTCCTCCTCCTCGAGGCGCTGGGAGAGCTTCGTGACGTACTTCTTGTACTCGTCGAGCTGTTCACGGAGGTGTTCGGACTCCAGTTCGAGGCGCTCGTGCTCGCGGACGAACGATTTGGGGACCTCGACCTTCGGCGGGAAGGATTCGGCGGGCGAGGTGGTCGAGTCGTCGAGCTGGTGCTCGGGCACGACCTGCACCTGTCCGTCGTGGGCAACGAGCATCTCGACGTAGTCACGGAAGACCGCCGAGAGCGAGATGTCACGCTCCTCGGCGATGCTCTGCAGGGCCTCGAACGACTCCTCGTTGACCCTGAAGGAGATGGTCTTGTTCTTGTTGCCCATCGTGCCAATGTTTCGTCGCTCGTCCTACTTCAACGTTCGTCAGACGCACGTCTGTCGCGCGTGGCTGACGTGCCGTCCCGGCTCCCGGCCACCTGATACCGCAGGCAGCCGGCGAGACAGAGCGTGAACCCGTAGAGCGGGACCGTCCCGACGGTCAGGAGTGGCGTCAGCACCGACAGGAGCGCATCGTGCATCGGCGCCGGTAGTCCGAGTGCTGTCAGGCCGGCACGAACGTCGTTCAGGTACACCGTCGCCATCGCCAGCGCGGCGCCGACCGTGAACAGCCGTCGCCCCGGCCCCTCGAACAGGTACAGCAACGGGACCAGCGGATACGCGAGGACGACGTAGTAGATGGGATACGAGGGAAGCGCCAGCAGGACGCCGGCGACGATAGTGAACGTGGCGACCAGTCGCCGGCGCGTCGTGTCGACCCGCCAGCACCCGACTGCGACGACCGGTGCCAGCAGCGCGACCGCTCCCACCGTCCGCGCCACCGAGGAGCCCGGGAACAGCAGCGACAGCGGCCGCCGAACCGTCAGGAACGTCGCGTTCGGTCCCAGTCCCCCGGTGAACGCTCCCCGGGCGGTTCGCGGCAAGAGTGCCTCCGTCACGTACGCCACCGTCACCGCCGGCCCGAGGACGAGGCCCGCAGCGAGCAGTCCGCCCCCCGTCGCGACCGCCGCTCCCACCGCGTGCCACGACCGCCGCCGAACGAGCCACAGCCCGAAGCCGGCCGGGAACACCTTCACGAACGCCGCCAGTCCCAGCGCGCTCCCTGCGAGGCGGTCCCGACCGGACGCCAGCGCGACGAACCCGACGGCGACGGCCAGCGCGAGCAGCAGGTTCACCTGCCCGAACACCAGCGACGGCACCGTGTAGATGCCACAGACGACGAAGCCAGTCACGAGCAGTCGGTCGACACGCCCGAGCGACTGGCCGTGTCGCTCGACAGCCCGGATGAGTACTCCCGCGAGCGCCAGCCCGCCGGCGACCGAGAGCGCGGTGAAGACGACGTACGCCGCCGCCAGCGGCAACAGCGTGAACGGGACGAACGCGAGGACGGTGAGCGGCGGGTAGAGGTAGACCAGCCAGTCGGTTCCGACCGGCGACTGGCCGTACAGCGGCCCTCCGGCCAGAAACGCCTCGGCAGCCCCGTAGTACACCCGGAAGTTCAGCGCGACCTCGCCGGGTGTCACGACGGCGGTCCGGACGAGCGAGGCGAGGCCGAACACCGTTCCGAGCGCGAGGACGACCCGGGCGCCCGGGACCGGCGAATCGCGGGGCACGACCGGCCGGTGACGGGCGTGGCACTTCGCGCTGCCGGTCCCCGGTCGACCCACGCCGCTCTCCGCTGTCCCGCCGGTGCCCACGGGTTTATCGCCCACCACGCGCAACCCGCACGCATGGGACTGGACGTCGAGCCGCCGGCGCCGCCGGAACTGGAGCCGAACCTCGACCCCGACGAGTACGACGACGCCGAGGTGCAGGGGGACGACTACCGCCGCGACGAACTCCAGACGTTCCTCGAGGAAGGGGCCTGGGATGAGGCGTTCGCGGAGTGGGCCGAGACCGCACAGATGGACGCGGCCGACTGGCAGATCGCGCTCGACCTCGAGTTGCCCTCGCGCTTCGATTTCTTCTGGGACGACTTCGCCGACCGCGTTGGCTACCACGCACCGGGACTCCCCGAGGACTGGAAGGTCCGCGACCTCCACCCGGACCTCGACTCGTGGGGAACGGTCTCGGCCATCAACGCCGGGCTCACGGAACTCGGGCAGGTGGTCTGCGAGGTGCTGAAGGAGGAGTACATCGACTGGGAGGCCGACTACGAGCCACCCGAGGACCTGCCGGACTTCGATTGAGGGTCGGATACGGACCCGTACGTCTCACCGGACCGTGATTGCGTAGGAGAGCGTCACGGGGTCGTCCACTGGTTCGACCAGCAGCGCGGTCGCCCCGCCGCCCGTGGTGAACGGCCCGAAATCGAACGCCGACCACTCGTGGAACGAGGCGGACAGGCTCTCTTCGCTGCCGTCCCAGTAGGACGCCAGCGCGCTGGCGTCGCCCAGATACCAGTTCACCGACCCGCCGTCGACCGCCTCGCCCGCGAAGGCGATGGACACGGCGGCTCCGGTGTCGACCTGACAGAGGTACCCCGTCTCCCGGTCCGAGACGGCCACCGTCCCCGTCAGCGATTCGGACGGGCTCTCGCTCACCGTCTCGAACGGAGTCCGGGCCGTCGGTGTCGGCGACCCGGTGGGGGTCGACGTGGGCGTCGACGTGCTGGTCGTCGTCTCGGTCGTCGTCGACCGAGGGGTGGATGTCGTGGGGGCGACAGCGGCGCTCCCGCCACCAGTGCCACTGCTGCCGCCACTGGCTCCTGCGCCCCCACCGCTTCCACCGTCGCTTCCACCAGTGCTCCCGCCACCGCTCCCGCCTCCGGCGCCACCGTACGTCGCGTCCGTCTTCGGCGCCGGCCGCGCCGTCTCCGTCGGGGTCGGTGACTCGTCGGCCGGCTCCGGCGTCGTGTGGTCGTCCCAGCCGTCGGGTGACACCTGTGTGTCGGTTGGCTCCGGCGAGGCGGTCCGCGTCGGGGATGCGGTGCTCGTCGGGGTGGGGGATGTCGTCTCGGTCGCCGTCTCCGAGGGGGTGGGGCTCGCGCCGCCTGGCCGTCCCATCCGGTTCGAGAGCTGTCCGTCCTCGGCGTCGACCGATTCACGGTCCAGCGGGGCGGCCCGGTCGGCGACGAACGAACAGCCACCCAGCACGGCCGTCGCCACCACGCCCGCGTACCGCGCCAGCGTGCCATCCTCCGCACCGTCGGCGTCGCCCTCGCCTAGCGTGGACCCGCTCGGCGCCGACTCGTCGGGGCGGGTCATTGCGTGGTCGCCTCGCCCAGGGTCTGGGTCGCGGCGACGTGCCACTCCCCACCGTACCAGACCGCCGGCGAGATGTCGCTCCCGTCGACGTGGTACCCCTGGTCCCCCTCGAAGCTCCCTTCGACCGGCGCGAGGTCCTGGGGGAGGATGACGCCGTCACTCCGCACCCGGGTACAGCCGTTCGCGATTGGGTCCTTCGCCAGCAGGTCGGCCTCGGAGCAGTTGTGCGACGGGATGTGGACGTCGGCGTCAGCACACCCGAACAGCGCGATACCGCCGTCGCCGTACCGGCGCATCGTGCAGTTCTGGACCACCACGTGCCGGGAGTCGTGGACGTTGATGCCACGCTGGACCCAGTCGTAGGAGTGCGTCGTCGTGCGCGGGTTGATGCCGTGCAGGTAGCAGCCCTCGATGACGAGGCCGTGGGCGTTCTTCCCGTACACCTCCAGGGGGTAGTCCTCGTCGCGGGCGTTCCCCTCGATGTAGACGTTGCTCAGGTGGATTCCCTGCCCGCTCCGGATGTCGAACCCGTAGCTGTGGTTGAGTTCCGCGTCACCGCCCTGTACCTTCGTCATGAACCCGCGGAGCCGGAAGCCGACCCCCTGACACGCCATCGCCTTGCAGTAGGCGTAGTTCGTGGCGTGGGGGTTCGCGGCGGTGAACTCGCGGAAGCCGTCGCCGCCGGCGTTCCACACCTGGCAGTTCAGGAACGTGTTCCCGAACGAACCCAGCGAGTCGCCGTCGGGACCGGTCCCCTCCTCCAGCGTGATGCCGTGACTCCCCGTCTCGAAGACGACGAGGTTCTGGAACAGGTTGTGCGGTGCGCCCTTGATGCGGAGGCCGACGTTCCCCCCGACGAGCTTCAGGTTCTGGAGTATCGGGTGGTTCCGGTAGTCGTACTGGGCGACCCCCTCGACGTGGAAGATGTCCTCGCTGGCGTGGCTCGCGTCCACGACGGACCCCGAGGGG
>Ga0207757_100904_pt1 | contig 15705 bp, 15 predicted proteins | sample A23P3SouthBayCA_2_FD_187752 | JGI IMG/M metagenome (GOLD analysis project Ga0207757, IMG submission 187752) | Aerobic enrichment media microbial communities from Eden Landing Ponds, California, USA - A23 P3 (2) (SPAdes) | ecosystem: Environmental > Aquatic > Marine > Unclassified | place...
CGACCCCTATGACCGACGACGCGGCCGGTGACGGTTGGAGCCGCGAGGCCGCCGTCGACCGCCTCGACGACCTGGTCGACACCATCGAATCCGAACGGATGCCCGTCCCCGTGCGGGAGGTGTGGGTGACCGGCGACCTCGTCCTCGGGGTCGACCCGGTCGAGCGCCTGGAGGTGTACCTGACGAAGGACCTGCTGTTCAAGGACGCCCCCGAGCGCGACGAGGAGTTCCGGAAGAGCCACGGCGTGCAGGGCGTCGGCAAGACCGTCTCGGCGGCGTGGGCCGACGAGCACCCCGAGTACCTGCGGGCGAACGCGAACGGCCACGCCGCCCCCGAGAAGTGTCTCGCCGCACACCTGTTCGGCGACAGCGACGAACCCGTCCACCTCGAGGTGTGCAACACGGGCTTCGAGAACAACGTCACCCAGCGGCTGCGCGGGGCCCGCGCCCGCGAGGACTACACCCAGTTGCTCGACCCCCGGGCCGCGTGCCTGTGGGTGCAGGGTGAGGACGGCGGCGTCCGGAGCGACGAGGCGTTCCGCAAGCTCCGGGAGGGCGAGTTCGTCTTCCCGACGCTGTCGAAGGCCCTGGAGATGCTGGAGATGGACCCCGAGGAGGCCGAGGCGGCGGCCGCGGAACTGCGCGCGCATCGGCGCGAGCGCGACGGGCGGACGGTGCGTGGCGACGTGGTGTGAACGGGTTCGCACGGCCTCGGCGCTATCGTCCGGGATAGAATCCACGACAGCGACGGAAGCGCCGGCGGCTGCACTCCGGTCGCGTCACGCGCCATCCCGACGCTCCCCGGATGCGTCCGTGCTGTCCGCCCCATCGCCCTCGGACCGCGTCGGGGCCGGGCGAGCGGCGTCGGTCCGTTCCGCTACGGTCACCGCGTACAGGTGATTGTCGTGGCTTCCGACGTACGCCGTGCCGTCGACCACGGCGAGCGACCAGACCCCGCCACCGGCCTCGAACCGCCACTGCTCGGTTCCGCGCGCGGCGTCCAGCGCGTACAGGTGGCCGTCGTAGCTGCCGACGTAGACCGTCCCGTCGCGTACCGCCGGGACCGACGAGATGGCCCCACCGGTCGCGTACCGCCAGCTTCGGTCGCCGCTCGTCGCGTCGACCGCGTAGAGATAGCCATCTTTGCATCCGACGTAGACCGTCCCCTCGGCGACCGCCGGGGCGGACCTGGGGTGGTACCGCCCGCCGTCGAACCGCCACCGTTCGACTCCCGTCGCCGCGTCGAGCGCGTACAGGCAGTCGTCCCGGTAGCCGACGTATATCGTGTCCTCGGCCACCGTCGGTGCGGTCCCGACCGCGCTCCCACCGCCGAAGCGCCACCGTTCCATCCCGGTGTCGATATCCACCGCGTACAGCCCCCCGTCGTCACCGGTCGGGTTCCCGGCGTAGACCGTCCCGTCAGCTACCGTCGGCGAGACGCCCGCACCCTCGAACCGCCACCGTTCGCTGCCGCTGCCCGCATCCAGCGCATACAGGATAGCACCGTCGTCGTACCCACCGACGAAGACCGTGTCCCCGACGACGGCCGGCGTGGGATACAGCTTCCCATCGGGGGTGAACGCCCACTGCTGGGTGCCAGTCGCTACGTCCACCGCGTACAGCCGGGCGTCTCCTCCGAGATAGACCGTTCCATCCGCCACGGCGGGCACGGAGGAGGACATCGACCCGGCCTCGAACCGCCACCGTTCGGCACCGCTGTCCACATCCAGCGCGTGCAGGTGGCCGTCGTCACTCCCGACGTAGACGACCCCCCGTCTCACCACCGGCGTGGTTCGAATCTTCCCGCCGGTTTCGACCCGCCACCGCTCGGCGCCGACGCCGCCGTCCCGTCGCTCGTCGCGCATACACGGCGGGTCATGGTGGACGGAGTATCAAATCCCTGACGGCACGGCGGCCCACGTCCGCTCGTCCGGCGTCGGTCGTTGGCCGACCGGCGCGGGCGTGACGGGCGGCCGGTGCGTGGCGACGTGGTGTGAGCGACGGCCAGCGGCGCCAGCGTCGGATTTAATCCGCCACACTCCCCAGCCACGCGTATGGTGGACGCGTTCGAGGCCATCAGCTTCCTGACGCGGTCGGAGAACCGCGTCGACGTGCTGACCGGGCTCGCTGGGGGACCACACACCGAACGGGAGCTGGTGGCCGCGACGGGCGTATCGGACGTGACGGTGGGGCGCATCCTCGACGACTTCGCGGCCCGCGGCTGGGTGGTCGAGCGCGAGGACGGGTACGAGCGGACACGTGTCGGTGACCTCGTCGCGGCGGACTACGAGCAGTTCGCCGACTCGATGGACCTGGCCTGCCGGCTGGGGCCGGTCCGGGACCTGTTCCCGGTCGCGGAGTTCCCGTTCGACCTCCGACTCCTGACGGACGCGCGGGTGTCGGACCCGGACCGGTTCGACCCGCTGCGAGCGGTCGACCGCTGGAAGGAACTGCTCCGCGGCGCCGACCGCTTCGTCGGCGTCGCCCCGGCCGCGACGGGGACGACGGTCGTCGCCGAGCCGTTCCACGAGGAGATCACCGAACACGGCCTGTCGTTCAGCGCCGTCGTCTCCCAGCAGTACTACGAGACGGTCACGTCGCGCGCCGAGGCGCGACGACTGGTCCGCGAGGAACTGGAGGCCGGCGCGGAGATGTATCTCGCCACGGACGAGACGGAGTTCCAGGTGTCGGTCGCGGCCTTCGACGACGTGGCCACCATCTCGGCCTACGACGACGCGGGCAACCTCCAGGCGGGCATCGAAACCCGTGCGGAACCGGTCCACGGGTGGGTGCTGGACACCTACGAGTCCCACCGCGAGGACGCCACCCGCCTGACTCCAGAGGACTTCGCCGAGTGAGTGCCCCATCACACACCGTGTCGAGACACACACCGTGTGACGCACACGACGCTTGTGTCATTTCGCCGATAATAAACAAGTGGACGGCAGGCCCACGTCCGTCCGGGGATGCACCCCGGATAACCGATGAACTTCGCGAACCACGTCGAGTTCCAGGCCACCGACCGGCCGGGGGAACTCGCCATCACCGACCCGAAGCGGGAGATGAGCTACGGGGAACTGGACGCCGAGACGAGCGCGGTGGCGAACGGACTCGCGGGGCTGGGCGTCGAGCCGGGTGACCGCGTCGCCCTGTTCCTGCCGAACCTGACGACGTTCCTCACGAGCTACCTCGGCGCGATGAAGCTGGGCGCGATTCCGGTGCCCATCAACCTCCGGTTCGGACAGAGCGAGATCGCCCACGTCGTCACCGACGCCGACCCCGAGGCGATCGTCGTCTTCGACGAGGCCGCCGAGGCGTTCGCCGAAAAGCCGCTGGACGCCGAGCTGGTCGTGGTCGGTGACGAGGTTCCAGAGGGCACCACACCGTACGGCGGCCTCGTCGCCGACGCCACGAAGGAGTTCGAAATCGAGCCCCGACTGGACAGCGAGGTGGCGGAGATCCTCTACACCAGCGGCACCACCGGCCGGCCGAAGGGGGTCCAGCACACCCACGGGAACCTCTCGGCCAACGCCCGTGGGGGGCGCGCACTGATGGAGTACGGGCCCGACACCTCGTTCCTGACCGTGGCCCCGTGTTTCCACGCCTCCGGGCTGAACGCGACGACGACGCCGTCGCTGGCCCACGGCGCCCAGAACCACTTCATCCCGGAGTGGGCCCCCGAACTCGCCCTCCGGACGATGGCCGACCGCGACGTGACCTACACGATGCTCATCCCGACGATGGTGCTGGACCTGCTGGAGCACGGCACCGAGGGGTACGACCTGTCGGCGTTCGAGTCGCTCAACGTCGGCGGCTCGCCGATGCCGGCCGAGCGCATCGACGAGGCCGAGGCCGCGCTGGGCTGTGACCTCTACGAGGGGTACGGGATGACCGAGACCACGCTCGGCGCCGCCGGCAACACGCCCGGGCAGGATGTCTACAAGGCGGGCAGCATCGGCACCGTCGCCGAGGAGTGGGCCGAGGCCCGTATCGAGGACCCCGAGACCGGCGAGACGGTCGCCCAGGGCGAGAAGGGGGAACTGCTCTGGCACGGCGACGTCGTGATGAAGGGCTACTGGAACCTGCCCGAGAAGAACGACGAGGTGTTCGTCACCCGTGCGGGCAAGGAGTGGCTCCGCTCGGGCGACATCGGCCACGTCGATGCTGACGGCCACCTGTTCCTCGACGACCGCATCGACGACATGTTCATCTCGGGCGGCGAGAACGTCTACCCTCGCGAGATCGAGGACGTCATCTACGAACTCGACGGCGTGCAGGAGGCCGCCGTCGTGGGCACGCCCCACGAGCGCCTGGGCGAACAGGTCACCGCCATCGTCCGCGGCGACGTGACCGCCGACGAGGTGCAGGACGTCTGCCGGGGAGCGCTCGCGGACTACAAGGTGCCCCGCGAGGTCCACGTCCGCGACGAGCCGCTGCCCCAGACGGCGACGATGAAACTCGACAAGGTCGCGCTACGGGACGAGTACGGGGAGTAGAGAGCCCAAAGAGCACGCGCGCTACTCGCTCGCCGCGCCCCAGTCCTCGCCGCCGACCGCATGGTCCAGCGGCATCCACGCGCCCGGCTCGGCCGTCCGTTCGTCGACCCGGAGTTCGACACCCCCGTCGTCGCCGGTTCGGACCCGGACGTGGCGGTCGCAGAAGTAGCTCAGCGTCTCGACGGTCCGGTCGTCCGCGAGCGAGGCGTCGATGGCGAAGACGCCGAGGTCGTCGGTCGCGATGATGCGGCCCGTCAGCATGTGGACGAACCGGGACACCTCCCGGAGCGAGGCGTGTGCCAGCAGCGACGACAGCGACAGGAGCCCGATTCGGACGTTGTCGGCCGTCGCCGCGATCTTCTCGTAGAGGACGGAGAACTCCACCTCGATACCCGTGAGGTCGCCCGGGTTCGAGATGGGTTCGGCGTGGGTGGTGAACCGCTCCTCGTCACGGTCGCCCGGGCCCGTGCAGTCGACGATGCCGAGCCGCGACCGGTCGACAGACCGCGTGGGGCGGTCGAGCCGTTCGAGCAGGCCACGCCCCCCGAGGTCGGCGGCGACGAGCAGCAGCGACTCCTGGCTCGACCCCGCCGTGAGCAGGTCGAGCGCGAGTTCGCGAGCGAGGACGCCGGAGGGACTGCTGACCAGCAGGTTCGTGCCCGGCGCGGCCGCCTCCAGGGGGATACCGGGCTGGAACTCGTAGCGGACGGCCTCGGAGCCCTGGGGCATCACCGGTCACCCCCGGCCGCGGCGGCCTCGTGACCCGCCAGCCGTCCGTACACCTCGAACCACTCGACCGCCGACGCCGCGAGGAGCTGCAGGTACCCCGCCTCCTCGTCGGAGAACGTCCGGGGCTCGTCGTCGTAGACACAGAGGGTGCCGACGGGGAACCCCGCGTCGGTCCGGAGCGGGGCGCCGGCGTAGAACCGGATGTCGTGCGCGGCGAGGGTCTCGTTGTCGGTGAAGCGCGGGTCCGCCGCCGTATCCTCGACGACGGTGACCCCCTCGTCGAGGATGGAGTACGTGCAGATGGACTCCTCGCGTGGCATCGATGGCAGGTCGGGGCCGGTACAGGCGAGCACCTCCTGTGTGGACTCCGCGACGATGTTGACCGACGCCCGGTCGAGGTCGAAATGCCGGACGGCGAGTTCGGTGACCCGGTCGAGCGCCGCGGCGAGCGCGTCGGAGCCGAGGTCCAGTCCCGTCAGCGTGGCGAGTCGTGCGGACTCGTCGACGGGCAGCGGGTAGGCCGTCTGGGTGCGCCGCTGGGCAGTCACGGTGACGAGCGCCGCCAGCCGCTCGGCCGCGGCGGGACCGTCACGGTTGAGATACTCGACGACGAGCGGTGTCTCGAGGCCCTCGGTCACCGTCTCACGGTCCGTCGCGGTGTAGAGGATGCACCCGATATCCTGGGCCCGGTCGCGGACGTACCTGATGAGGTCGATGCCGGTGCCGTCCGGGAGGTCGTACTCGGTGACCAGGCAGTCGATGTCGGTCTCCTGCAACTGCTGTCGTGCTGCCGCGACCGAGTCGCTCCAGACGACGGAGAGCTCCGCCTCGGCGGCCAGTCGGGCCCGTGGCCCGTCCGGGTCGTCGTCGGGGTCGACACAGAGGACGGTTGCCTCGCTCATTCCGGTGGACGATGCGTACTGGCGCGGCGCCCGGCATAAACACTCGGGGGAACGGCGGGTGGACGGAGCCCGGTGGCCCGACGGAGCACGGGGCGCCACCTTCGGCTGCTCACTCGGCGGCGAGTTCGCGGACCTTCTCGATGTTCCAGGCGAAACTCCGGCCGTCCTCGGTCGGCGTCTCCAGCACCAGCGGCACGTCCGCGACGGCGTCGTGGTTGACGAACGCGCGCATCCCATCCTCGCCGATGTGGCCCTCGCCGATGTGGGCGTGCTCGTCCTTGTTGGTGCCACACTCGTGTTTGGAGTCGTTGAGGTGGACGCAGGCGAGACGGTCCAGCCCCACCGTGTCGGCGAACGCGGCGAACGTCTCGTCGACGCCCGCGGGCGTGGAGATGTCGTAGCCCGCGGCGAACATGTGGGCGGTGTCCAGACAGACCTCGAGGTCGTGGCGGGACTCGTCGCAGACGTACGCGAGGTGCTCGAACTGGCCGCCGAGTTTCGTTCCGGAGCCGGCGTCAGACTCGACGAGAATCGTCACGCCGTCGGGCACGTCCAGTTCGTCGAGTGACGCGACGGCGTTCGCCAGCCCGCCCTCGACGCCCGCACCGGTGTGCGCGCCGAGGTGGACGTTGACGTAGTCGATATCGAGGCGGTCGGCGACGTCGAGTTCCGTCTGCATCGAGGCGACGGACTTCTCGTGGAGGTCGTCCTTGGGCGTACAGAGGTTGACGAGGTACGAGGAGTGGATGACCCACGGGCCCACGTCGTGGTCGGCAGTGAGGTCACGGAACGCCGCGGCGTCGGCCTCGTCGATGGACGGGTCCGCCCACACCTGCGGGGAGTGGCTGAATATCTGCCCGCAGTTGCCGTCGTACTCCAGTTGCTCCTCGACCGCGTTCTGGACGCCCCCCGCGATGGAGGTGTGTGCGCCGACTCTGAGCATGGCCGCCTGTCCGCCCGGGCCGAGGTAGTGCCTTCCGGTCGCGGCACGGGCGTGGCGACGGAGCCGGCCGAGAGGCGGCCGTCTACCGCGCGCCGTCGCGGCGGGTGGACGCGTCGGCATCGGCCGCGACCTGGTCGTCGAGGTTCCACTCCGCGGCGCGACGCTCGGCCTCCGCCCTGGCCTCGGCCTGGACCTGTTCGATGCGCTCACGGTCGTCCAGGAACGCCTCGACGGCTTCGAGGTCGCGTCCCGCCTCGCGGCGGTCGGCCGGCGCGCGGCGACGGGTGCGCTCGGCGAGGTCGGGCGCGCCCGCGACCCGTTCTGCGGGGACGGCCGGCGGGACGCGCCAGGCGTCGACGGAGTGGGTGTCGGCGAGCCCCGCGGCGTCACAGGCCGACAGCTCGACGCGCCACGGACCCCGCGCGAGGTCCGCCAGGGCGGTCCGCAGTTGGGTGGACTCGGCACCTGAGTACGGCACCGACGTCCCCGACTGGAATCCCCGTACGTTCATACCGGATGGCGCAGCTACGCCCCGGTGATGGCCACGCAGACACTGTCTGTGATGGTTGGAACCCATCCGGACGAGTCCGAGCCGGAGGTTTCGCTCTCGGAGGACGCCCTCTCGAGTGGCTGTTACCTTGGCGGCGATCACCCGGAGCGCCAGACTGCGCTCCTCCACGACTGGTGCGTGCAGTGGGCCGAGCGCGGGCACGGGTTCTGCTATGTCCATCCTCGTGGCCCGGCCCCGCGGGAGCTCCTTGCCCGCCTTCCCGAGCACCGGCTCGAGGATGCCGTCTGGATCGATTTCCGACGACGCCGCCTCCCGGACAGCCTGGCTGTCCCGCCGGCACGACGGGTCGGTGTCGACCCGTTCGCCGGTCCGGCATCCGGTATCGACGCGGGCGAGCTGCGCACGGATCCGGTCGCGGGTCGGTGTGCGGACTGGGTGGCTGCCTGCAAGGCCGGTCGGGACGATGTCGACTGGAACGCGGCGCGGGCGCTCGCGACCCTGTTGCCGGTGGCCTTCCGGCCTGATGGCCCGACTGGCCGAGAACTGCAGGACGTGCTGTGGGAGGCCCGCGGGCAGTCGGCGCATCTGGACGCCGTGACCGAGTACCTGCCACCGAGTGGACGGACCCAGCTCGAACATGCGGTCGACGTGGATGCGGACCTCCTCAGCACACTGGTCGCCTGCCTCACCGAACCGTGCGACCCGTTCCCGAGCAACCCCTTGATCGGCGACGCCACCTATCCCATCGAGGACGCGATCTCGAACGCCGATATCATCCTGGTCACTGGCACGTTGCCGACCCCGGACCCGTACACCACGGCATCGATCGACAGCATCGGCACCTATCTGCTCCTCCAGTCGGTCGTCCGGCGGCTGTGGGAGGGCGCTCAACAGGGTCCCGGTGATTCGACCGCGCAACTGCCGCTGGTGTTGGACCGGGTGGCCGACTGCAGTCCGCCGGACGACAGCCTACTTCCGGAAGTCATCGGGAGCGCCGCCCACACCCCGCTCGTCCCGATCCTCTCCGGCCCGCAAACGGAGGAGTTGCCCCGACGCCTCAAGCAGCCAGTGACGGAGACAATCGATGCGCGGGTGCAGTTCACCGATCCCTCAGCGCCGGGGGCGACGTCGCTACCGATGGGTGATCTCGACGCAGTAGAGCAGGCTATCGACCGTGAACAGGTCCACGCTATCGACCCCGGCCCTGTCTGCTGGGTCTCGACCGGAAACGCCGGGCGACTCACGGGGAGTCCGCGCACTGAAGCGACGGCCCGTCCGGCGCGTCCGGGCGACCCGCCGCGGACCCGGCACGATGCAGACGTGCTTGGGGCGGCCATCACCGAGAGCGTTACCCGGCATGGGGCGATTCCTGACTGGCTCACGGAGGAGCTGCTTCAGGAAACCAGGGAGGAGTAATCCGGTGTTGGGTTACGGCGTTGCTTGCTGTGGGCTGGCAAGTATACCGAATACACTCTCGTTGTCACCTCCCTCTACAACGGAGTGATCCCCCTACTGCCTGCAAGAAGCGGCAAAATTTAGCTGGGATACGGCATATGATCTGGGATTAGTTGGAATTAGAGTTCTACACGAATTCCCCTCATTCTACAGGTAGGGCAATTTAGCTCAAAGAGAATACCAGACTCGGGAGTATTGTCAAATATCTGGCCCACAAATTGATTTTACAAATCCGATCATGCCTGCTGAGTATCCCACAGTCTATCGTAGCCAGAGAAAAATCGAACAAGGAAAAGCCCCGTGCTACCACTTCGATCCTAATTGTGCAACTAACGGATCAGGAGTTTATGCTCAGCATTCGGAAAAGCATGCTCTGGATATCGGGTTAGACCCCTGTCCCGCGTGTGTAGGGGAGTCACTCCAGGAACGCCGTGATGCCATGGAACATAACCGCCGGTAGTAATCGGGACCGTATCTCAAGACCGAACAATCGTCGATGGAGGCAGTAGTCCTGTCGTTGGTACAGCAATTTATCGGCGAACAACCGACTACTCGACCCCCTACCCAGGCGAGCACTTCTGGTAATCAGATAGAGACGATAGAGTCGCCGGAGTCCTCCCTCTGATACAGCAGGTCGTAGGCAGGGTGTTTGTAGAGCACCGCATCACAACCCAAACACTGCGTGAACAGTTCCCGGTTCGTATCCCAATAATCACTCCGCAGAATGACCGTGCCTCCGTGAGCGCCATACTGGCCACCATCTGACGAGAAGTGCCGAAACTCGTGCTCACCACATTCCGGACACGGCTCGTCCATGCGCTCCCATTCTGGATGTCGAATTGCAGCGATACGTCGCTCCTCACCAGATTCATCGGTGATGATGAACTCGTGGTCCATTATTTCGGGCCTCACCAGTAGTGGCCCACAGAAACCCGAGAGCAACGAAGTCATGAACCGACGAGGGTCTATGCCTCGATGTAATCCGGTCGTTCCGCGTACTCGATCGAATCTTCGGCGCCTGCCCGCTGGAAGGCTTGGAGGCGGAACGCACACGCGTCACAGGTGCCACACGCCGGCGCTTCCTCACGGTAACAGCTCCAGGTGATCTCATACGGGACCTCCAATTCGAGACCCCGCTCGGCAATCTCGGTCTTGGTCCAGTCGACGAAGGGAGCAATCAGTTCGATCTCCGTCTCCGGCTTCGTGCCTACCTCAATCACGTTCTGGAACGCGTCGAAGAACTCGGGGCGACAGTCGGGATAGCCGGAGTAATCCTCGCTATGAGCGCCGATGAACACCGCCGAGCAGTCGTTGGCCTCCGCGTACGAAACCGCCATTGAGAGCAGGTTCGAATTCCGGAACGGAACGTACGAGTTTGGAATCCCCTCGCTGTCCAGATCCCCCTCTCCGACATCGATCTCATCGTCAGTGAGACTGGATGCGCCGATTCGGGCCAAATGCTGTGTCTCGACGTGCAGGAAGTCCGCCGCGTCGATCTCCTCGGCCAACGCCTCCGCACACTCCCGCTCCTTGGTCTCCGTCTGCTGCCCGTAGGAGGTGTGCAGCAGGTACGGCTCGTAGCCACGGTTCATCGCCTCGTAGACCGCGGTCGCACTATCCATCCCGCCCGATGCCAGAATGACAGCTCTGTCGCAGGTCGTGTCGTTCATATCAGTCTCCATGTCTCGCAATCGTGTTCTCGAAGTGCTCCCGTTCGGAGTCCATCGGATCGCCAACGGTCGCCCGCGTCGTCGTCACCGTCTCGGACTCAACGCCTCTCATCACCTCGCAGAGATGCGTCGCCGACAGTTCGACTAAAACCATGTCGGACCCGAGCTCCTCAGCGAGGCCGCTCGCAATAGCGTCAGTCAGGCCCTCTTGAATCGTCGGCTGTCGTGACTGCCACCGGACGTACCGAATCAACTTCGAGAGCCCGACGACCGAGCCGTTCGGTCGATATGCGACGTGCACGGTACCCGTGTACGGGAGGAGGTGATGCTCGCACAGGCTCTGGAAGGTGATTCCGGTCTTCACGACGAGATCGTCACTCTCGGTTTCGAACGTCCGGAGTGCTGGTTTCTCTTCAGGACGGGTCCCTTCGCTTAGCGTCTCCAGCATCGCCGGAACCCGACGCTGCCACGTCTCCTGTAGCGGGTCAGCGTCCGGGTCCTCTCCCATCGCCTCAAGGATGAGACGAGTTCCCTCCTGTGCTTGCTCCCAGTTGATATCCGAGTCCGAATCGTGGCCGTTGGTCACCGGGTCGCCCGCGGCCGTGTCCGTGTGTTTCGACTCCGTCGTCCCGTGATCGTGGCCAGTCATGGTCAGGTTCCAGGGGCGTCGTTCCAGAGGTCGACGTGCAGTCGCGGCGTGTACCGGTAGCCGTACTCCATTGCCAACTCGGCGACCGCCGTTCGTGTCTCTTCCAAATCCTCACGAGTCACGCCCTCCGGCATCAGGAGGACATCGGAATCGCGAACCGTAGTGCTCGTCGCGTTCCGGACTCGTTCGACGAGGTCGGTGATCTCAGCCATGTCCTCGGGGCCCGTCACGACGAACTTGAGTTGGCTCTCGTACGCGTCGACGAGCCGCGAGAGAGCGTCCATATCGATCCGCCGGTCCTCGTGGCGCTCGGCCCACTCGCCTTCGCCCGTCGGGTCGCGGTCAGCCGTCGGCGTGCTGCTGGCGAGTTTCGGGCTGATGCTCGCGAGGTCGATGTGGGTGTCGCGATAGATGGTGCCGTTCGTCTCGACGGTGGTGTGGTAGCCGGCGTCGCCGAGGCGGTTCAGGAGATCGGCGGCCTCCTCGTGCATCATGGGCTCGCCGCCCGTGAGGACGACGTGCTCGGCGTCGTGTTCCTCCACCTCCTCGACAATGGCGTCGAGGTCCATCCACGCGTGTGTGGGTTCCCAAGACGTGTGGTAGGAATCACAGAACCAGCACCGCAGGTTACAGCCGCTCGTCCGGATGAAGACGGTCGGCATCCCCGCGAGTTTGCCCTCGCCCTGCAACGAGTAGAACAACTCGTTGATGGGGAGCGCCGTCTCGCTGTCCGGCGCGGTCTCGGCGTCCGTGGGGACGGTACCCTCGTTAGCGTTGACGGGCATCAGTAGGTGGCGCAGAGTTCACCGGTCTCGGCCACCTCGACCGACACGTCGCTGACCGTGTCCGGGAAGCGCTCGAGCATTTGCTCCTCCAGGAGGACAGCCATCACTTCGGCTGTCGGCGGGTGGTCGATGACCACTAGGGCGTCCTCGTCGCCGCTGGCCTGGAACGCCTCGATGAGGGGGTCGCCGTCCTCGACGAGGAAGCGGTGGTCCCACTCGTCGATAATACCGGTTACCTCGCCCTTGTCGACGACCCAGCCCTCCTCGGTGAGCTCGCCACGAATCTCGACCGAGACCTCGTAATTGTGGCCGTGCGGGCGTGAACACTTGCCGTCATGGTGGAGGATTCGGTGGCCGGTGCTGATCCGAATCGGCGTATCACCTCCCACTCTGAGAACTCGCTCGGCTCCAACGATTTCCGTGGTGCTGTCTTGTTCTGCTTCGAGTGCACCTCGAGTCATACTCAGAGATTATCCGAGGAATACATAAAGTCCCCCCGCGGGGTGAAACTGGAACCTGCTCACGAAATGGTCGGCGAGTAGACCCCTACGACGGACAGTAGCATCGAACCGGGCCAGAATTGTGCTCTTCGCCGTCGGCCGTAATCTCACAGGTGAAGTAGTCGCCTTCCGGTTCCAGGAGAATCCGATCCTCCTCGACATTCTCGACCCTGCCAACATCTTCGACTGTCCAGTCTGCGTCCTCAGTACCGCGCCATGTGTAGTACGACTCCTCGCCTTCGACTGCGAAGTCGAGTGTCCCCGTCCCGCTGGCAAGGATATGTTCGACGCGTTCGAGTCGCATTTGTTCGATGACCTCGGGCATACACACCGATACTGCGGCCCAGCTCAAAGACCTGTGGGCTGGAACGGAACAGCCACTTCCAGTGCGGTTCGATGGGATTGATATACGCCGGAGCAGGAACGGTGTATAGGTGACAGACGACGGTGCGATTCTACGTTCCAGAATGGGATGATCACGTCGACGCGGACTACGATTTCGTCCACGACGAGCACTCCGCTCTCGAAAAGAGCGAGCGGAACATGGCATACATCTGGGACATCTTCGACCACGAGACGACTCCTATCGATGGCCTGCTCATCTCCCGTGAACAAGTCGAGGACACGAGCACGAAGTTCGACCGACTCACCTCTCACGGTGTCTACGAAGACCCGCTCCTCGACCTTCCGGAGTGGGTTCCGACGATCAGTGACTGCGGGGCGTGGGGGTACAAATCGCTCCCATTCCCTCCGTACGGGAACGAGGATATGCTCGACTTCTACGAGGACCTCGATGTCTCGATCGGGGTCACGATCGACCATCTCGTTCTCGGAAGCGGTCACAGCGCGCGACTCTATCTCGACGAACGGGCGTTCTCGGATGCTTCGCTCGAAGAGAGTGACCTTCCGAGTACGCTAACAGATGCGGTTGACGATGTGATGGTCGACGAGTGGCCGGAGGCGTGGCCGCCGTACGTCGATGACTACGAACCCTCGCTTCGAAGCAGCGGCGACGTGGAGCCGTTCTCGGCCGAGTTGTTCCAGGGCGATCCAGAGTCGGTCCTCCAGCGACTGGCTGAGGACCCACGCGCGGTCTACCGCCCCGACGACATGCAGTTCCGGTACGACCTCTCGCTTGACAACGCCGCGGAGATGCGTGACCTGTTGGACGAGGGGGACTACTCTTTCCGCCCGATGGTCGCCATCCAGGGCTGGGACGAGGACTCGTATCGAAAGGCCGCCGAGCGAGTCCTCGAAATGGGCTACCAGTATCTCGGTATCGGCGGTGTGGCCGGAAGTTCGGAAGAGGTGGTCAAGGACATCACCGAAGCGGTCGGCAACGAAATCCAGTCGTTCGAGATAGAGCACGAGACCCGCGTCGACTGCCACGTCTTCGGCTTCGCGAAGACCGGCGCGTTCGAGACGATCGGTCGCAGCGGAATGTCGAGTTTCGACAGTGCGAGCATGCTCCGTGCGGCCTGGACGGGTGGCGAGAACTACCACCTCGATAGCGACACCCGATACGACGCACTACGAGTCCGATATCCAGGGTTCAGCGACGACCTAGAGACGGCAATCGAAAAAGCACTCAGAGCACAGGAACTGCTCCATGCGCTCCGCGCATTCGACAATAATCGCTCGATTGCAACGGCACTCCGGGAGTGGAACGAATCTGCGAAGGAGGCCATCGACGCTCTCCCGGGCTATCTCGAGAAGGAGCGAGAGAGTAGCCGTTTCGACCACTCGCGCCTCCGTGAGGTGGAAGCCGCGTTCCGCGCCGATTACGACCACGCACGCGAGTTGAAGGCCAGTTTCAGCGATAGTCTTCGGGGGAAGTTGATCAAGCTCCTCCGGGAGGAAGATGCCGACGGAACCGTGCCGTGGGGGGAGTACCTCGAACTGCTCTCAGCGGCTCATAGGGTATTCGACGGCCGAGAGCCGACCCTGCTTTCGACGATTGAGGAACGCGAGGCCGAGAGCGGAGCGCAAGGAACGTTCGACCAGCTCTGGCCCCTCGTCGAGTCCTATACCGCCTACGTGGGCGACGAGGACCTCCTGCCGGCTTACGAGGACCTCCTGCTGGACGAACCCTGGCGTGAGTGCGACTGTGCCATCTGCTCCGATCTCGGAATCGAGGTCGCGATCTTCCGCGGCAACAACCGCAATCGCCGGCGTGGATTCCACAACACGCATCGGTTCTACCAGGAGTTCGCGGCAGACCTCCCCCGGCTCTTAGTCATCACGAAGGGTGACGCGCAACTCTCTCGCCCAGGGACCGTGGAAACGTATCTCCAAGAGCAACGTCCCGAGTTCTGGTCCGCGACCCACGACCTCCCCGTCGCGGAGGTCGGGGTGATGACCGCAAACGGCATCCACGAGTGGTGGGCGGAAACACCATCGACGGTCTCGTTTGCCCCGGACGAGTTGAGCGAAAGCCTCGCACAGGAGTGCATCCGCTATCAGGACGTGTTCGTCGACGTGAGCGACGGAAAGATCGACCACGAACTGCGAGACCGCATAGAGGCGCAGAACTGTACGGTCCATACGTTCAAGCGACAGCACGAACTACGAAAGGCCGTGTTCGACCGACTCGGCTTCCCGATGCAATCGCTCCTCTCGGGGTTCTAATATGCGGGTTCTCGTTATCGACCAGTGTTCTGGTTCGAAGCAAGTTCCGGACTGGTTCACACCCTACACTGCCGACGAAATCGACGAACATTCGCGAGAGGAACTGCTAGACGGTGTTCGAGAGAGAGTCCCTGCTCTCCGCGCAGAGAAGTTGTATACCGGCCGTCAGCAGCAATTCATTACCGAGGCCTGCGACCGGCTACGGGACGCCGGAGACGAGGTTGATCGGGTATTCGTCAGCGCAGGATTCGGGGTGGTCAACGAGAGCGAGGAACTCCCCCCGTATGAGGTCACGTTCAACGACTATACAACCGCAGAGGTGCGTGAACGGGGAGAAAAACTGGGTATCGGGCCGGACCTGCGGTCCCTTCTCAGTGATGAGGACGCCTACGATATCGTATTCGTCGCCCTTGGGAGTACATATATCAAGAGTTTCG
>Ga0207757_100907_pt1 | contig 15657 bp, 12 predicted proteins | sample A23P3SouthBayCA_2_FD_187752 | JGI IMG/M metagenome (GOLD analysis project Ga0207757, IMG submission 187752) | Aerobic enrichment media microbial communities from Eden Landing Ponds, California, USA - A23 P3 (2) (SPAdes) | ecosystem: Environmental > Aquatic > Marine > Unclassified | place...
CGCCGCGCGGTCCGGGAGTCCGTCTACGAGTCGACCACAGCGGTGGCGGACCCCGCATCCGACGCGAGCGCGCTGGCGGCCGTGCTGGTCACCGGCGAGCGCGCGCTCGGGCGCTGGGTCCGCGTCGACGACCCGAACGTCACCGTCCGGGGCGGCCGGTTCCGTGGGACCGTAGAGGCCGTCGACTCGCTGAAAGGCGTCATCACCCTCCGGAACGAGCCAGTCGGTTACACGCTGGAACTCCGTCGCAGCAGCGACGGCTGGACCGGGACCTACGAGGGTGCCGAACGGACCGGGAGGCTGGACCTCCGCCCGACCACCGCCCGGAAGCTGGACACCGCCCGGACGCCGCTGCGCTACGCGGTCGAAGGGGACCGCCTCGGGTTCGAGGTTGAGGGGACACCTCACTCCATCGAGGTGACCGACCGCGACACCGAGACCGGACGGCTCCGGGGCGAGAACTGGATGCAGGGCTACACCGTCGAGTTCCGCCCGGAGACGACCGGCCCGGTGCGGGCGCTGTTCGAGCGTGGCCGGGCCTTCGAGGCGACGGACATCGCGCTGCTGACGGAGGACGGGAGCGACCTCAAGGAGTAGGAACGGAACCGGAGGTCAGTCGGAGGCCATCGCCTCGCCGGCGGCCGGGCTCTCGGCACGGCGCTCGTCCGGCTCCAGCATCGTCCGCGCAGCGGCGGTCAGCTTGTTCATCACGGCGCGTCCGTCGCGTTCGCGGACCACGACCTCGTCCTCCTCCAGCCGCTGGACGTGGTGCGTGACCGTGCTCGGGTCCTTCCCGAGTTCGTCGGCGAGGTCGCTGACCGAGGCGGCACCGAGGCGTGCGAGCGCATCGATGACCGCCGCCGTCGAGTCGTCGTTCATCGCGGCCGCCAGCTCGACACCCTCCGTGTGTGCGGGGTAGAACCGGCGCTTGCCGCGGACCTTCGCCCCGCTGACCAGGTCCTCGCGCTCCAGCACGCGGATGTGGTGCCGGGCCGTCGACAGCGGGATGTCGGCCCGCTCTGCGATCTCCGAGAGGTACGTCCCCGGCGAGTCCTCGACGACCTCGAACATCGCCTCGCGGGCGTCGTGTTCGAGCGGGTCCGAATCGTCGTACCGGGAGTAGCGGAACGGCGCCAGCATCCGGACGAGACGGTCCAGATAGCTGGAGCCAGGCATCGCCGCCGCGGTGGTCCGGGCGGTCGTCTCGAGGCTCCCCGTCATGCCCGAGAGCGCACCCGACTGGCGGGCGGCCACGGCCGCGGCGGCCCCGAGAAGCCCGACCATCGCGCCCGCTCCGCCCGGGCCGCCGGGGATGTCCTCCGGCGAGATGGGGGCGTCGAACCCGACAGCGTTCCGCCGCGTCGCGCCCGTGTCACCGCCCCCGTCCGTGTCGGCATCGGCGGCTCGTGGCTCGATTGCCGCCGTGTCGTCGTCGACCGGGGCGACCGGGTCACGGGGCTCGGTCGACTCCACCCGCGCGGCCTCGGCCGTCGCGTCGGTGGTCCCGCTCGTCCCCACGGTGAACCGGTCGCCGGTGTCGCTCAGGGCGTCGGAGACCGTCGTGAGGGTCGTCGCAACTCCGTCCGTCGTCCCGCCGGTGGCAGTCAGCCGGAGGATCGGGTCGTCGCTGGCGGTCAGCTCGATGAGCTCGACCTCGTAGGTGGTTCCGCTCGTGGAGGAGGTCGCATCCACGTCCACGAGGTCGGTCTCGCTGACCGTCCCACTGTCGAGGGATGCCGTCGTCGAGTCGGACACCAGCGTCGGCAGCGACTGCCGGAGCAACGTGTCGTCGCCCTCGCTGGGGAGTATCTCCTCGTCGGAATCGTCCTCGGAGCCGAACGAGTCCGACGAGTCCGACTCATCGTCCGACCCCAACGAATCCGATGAGCCCGAATCGGACGAGGACGTGTCCGAGGAGGAGTCGCCGCCACTGGTCGTCGTGTCACCGCTCGTGTCGGTGCCGGAGCCCGACCCCGAACCCGAGTCCGAGTCGGAGCCCGAATCCGACCCCGAGTCGGAGTCAGAAAGCAAGCTATCCCCGGATTCCGAGTCGGAATCCGACGACAGGCCATCGGAGCCGTTGGTATCGCTATCGGACGAACCGGAGAGCCCATCGCCGAAACCGTCCCCACTCGAGCCGTCGTCGTGGGGACCGACGGCTACGGCAGCCGGCGCCACGAGCGACAGCCCGAGCAGGAGGGTGACGAGGACCACCAGTCCACGTCGTGTACGTGCGTAGTTCATTGCACCACCGGGGGACCGCTGGCAGTTGTCACCGATACCCGACAGAACAGGATAGGTGTTTGGGTGCGCATGTACGGGTGTTTATGTTATTTATACGCATCTCGGCGGAACCGGCGTCGAGCCGGGCCGGAACCGGACACCTGTCGGCGATGGGACCGCCCGAACAGCAAGTCGGGGGAGCGGGGGCGAGATATCGGACAGGACCGTCGTGCCGGTCGTTTCCAGCCAGCATGTCTCGACGAGGCTCGCCGGTCCCGAGTGGACCGTCCGGTCAGAGCGGCGACCCGGTCCCCACGGCGGCGACGTACTCCGTGCTGGAGGTCCCGGAGACCGGGACGAAGCCGGTGGTGTCGGTCCGGCCCGAGGACTCCTTGACCTCCGTCGGCCCGAGGGAGTACTGGTTGCTCGCAGCCGGGTCGCTCGGCGCCTCGACGAAGAAGGAGAACTCCGCCGTCTTCCCCTTCGTGGTCGCCCCGTTCACCATCCCCGTGTCGAAGGAGACCTCCGTCTCGCTCTCCTTCGTCACGCCCTCGTTCGTGCCGACGACCGTCCAGCCGTCGGGCAGTTGCTCGCGGGCGGCGTCCACGTTGTGACTGAGCGTCTCGATGGTGACGGTGACCTGGTTCGTCCCGCCGGCCGTGAACACCTGCCCGTCGTCCTGGCGGGACCCGGTCGCCGAGAGCGTGACCGGCTCGTCACCGAGCGGCGCGAGATTGATCTGCTCGTACGTCGGGACGTTGCCCGGTTCGGCGAACGTCTCGATGGTCCGGACAGCATCGACCAGTCCCGCACCGGCGTTGTACGGCGTGTACGCCGGCTCGGCGTTCGGGTTGGCGCCCCCCTCGATGAGCCGGATGACCTCCTCGGGGTCGGGGTACTCGCCGCCGTTGTTCCGGTAGTAGGCCTCGATGACCTGTGCGGTCACCCCGGCGGTGACCGGACACGACATCGACGTGCCCGAGAGCGCCGAGTAGAAGACGCCGGTGTCGGCGGGCGTCGCGCCGTAGCTGGCCTCCAGCGCCTTCAGCGCGGAGGCACCCATCGTCGAGACGACGGCGCTGCCGGGCGCGATGACGCTCGGCCGGTAGACACCGTACGGACCGGTCGGCGGGTCCGCGGACTGCTTGCGCTCGACGATGTCGATGGTCCCGGTCGCCTGCACGGCGGCGTACGGGATGATCTCGAAGAAGTACGTCGCATCGGGGTCGACCTGCGCGGACAGCACCTCGGGGTTGTTGAGCGAGGCCGCGGAGCTCTCGACCGGGCCGTCCTCGCTGCCCTTCCGGAGGTTGATGTCGAGGTCCTGGCCCGGCGGGTTCCAGGAGATGGTCGCCTCGATGGAGCCGACGCCGTCGTTCTTCGGCGTGTACTCCACGTACGTCGGCGAGCCGACCTTCGCGCCGTCGGCGGCGACACTCGCGTCGGCACCGGGGCCGGCCGTGAACGAGAGCGAGTCAGGCTGCTTCTCGTCGGCGAACGCCTCGGCGGAGCTGCTCTCGCGGTTGAACTCGTTGACGTTGGCCAGCGCGTCCCGTCGGTCCTCACCGGTGAAGCCGCCCTCGCCGTTCGGGAACTGGTTCCAGCGGGCGCCCTCGCTCTCGGGGTTCTGCTGGCCGTAGTTCGCCGTCCGACCGCGCGAGGAGAAGCTCGTCGGCTTCGTCGTCGCGTCGATGCCCTCGCCCTGGCCGTCGTGGCTGGCGGCGATACAGAGGATGTGGGGCGCGGTCTTAGCGCCACCCAGCGTGTTCGTGCCCGGGCCGCTGTTGCCGGCCGAGGAGACGACCGTGATGCCGGCGTCGAACGCCCGCCACGTCGCGCGCTCCTGGCCGCCGGCGGGGTTGAAGTCGTTCCCGCCGGAGGAGCCGTAGGAGTTCGACGTGATGTGGAGCTCCTCGCCGAGGCCGCCCTCCTCGACGGGCGCCGTGAGCGTGCCGAGGATGTGGTTGTACGCGGCGACCGCGTTGAGGATGAACAGCCCTGCACCCGTGGAGTAGACCGTCAGGTCGGCGTCGGGGGCCATCCCCTCGTGTTCGGGGTTCCGGTTCCCCTCGCCGACGACCGACCCGGAGCAGTGGGTGCCGTGGCCGATGTCGTCCGTGTCGGCAGGGCCGACGTCCGTCCAGGCCGTGTCCGCGCTCAGCGGGTCCTGGAACTGGTAGTTGTGTCGCAGGCGGTCCTGGAGGTCGGGGTGGTAGGCGTCGACCCCGCTGTCGATGACGGCGACATGGACCCCGTCGCCCGTGTAGCCCAGGTCGAAGCGCTCCTGGGCCTCGCCGGCCGTCGTGGCGACCTGTGCGTCACCGTTGTGGTAGTCGATACGACGGTTGGCCTCGACGTACTGGACCCGGTCGAGACTGGCGATGGCTCGAAGCGCCGTCCCCGTCGCCCGCGTGTAGACGATATCGAGGGCCTCCATCTCGTAGGTCCCGTCGGGGAGGTCGAACCGGTCGAGGGCGTCGTAACTGGCACCGGGCTCGAACACGACCAGTGCCCCCTGCAGGTCGTCGCTCTCCGCGTCGATACCGTCACCGAGAGCGGCGTGCACGGTGTCGGCGGCCGCTCCCGTCGTCGAGAACAGGGCACCACCCGCAGCGGCACCCGCACCCTTCAGCACAGTCCGCCGGTTTGCGTCCATACTGTTCCCATCCTGGGAAGCAGGTAAACAGATTGAGACAGATTCGTCCAAAGGTTTCGAATATACCTCCACATATAATAGATATTCAGTTAGTTTGTTGGACATTGTCACACACGCCAGGAGCTTCCGGCCAGCATCCGGAACAGCGAATCAGTACCGGAGGGAAGGACCGGCTCCGGGCAGCTCAGGCCCAGTCGCCGTTCGCAGCGCGCTGGACGGCCTCGTCCGCGTCGACGAAGCCCGCACCAGTCTTGTACGGGGCATAGCCCGCATCGTCCGCGGTCGCCTCGATGGTCCGGATGACATCGAGCGGGTCGGCGTCACCGCCCGCCGCATCGAGCATCAGCGCCGCGATGCCGGAGACGGCCGGGCAGGCCATCGACGTGCCGGAGATGGCGGCGTAGAAGGCGTCGGCGTCGGGCGCCGTCGCCTGAAGCGCGTCACCCGGCGACATCGTGCTGTTGACCAGATTGCCCGGGGCGGCGACTCCCGGCCGGTAGAGGCCCGTCCCGTTCGCGAGCGCGGTCGAGCGGTCGTGGGCGCCGTCCGGGCGGCCCCGCGAGGAGAAATCCGTCACGTTCCGGTCGTCGTCGGTGGCGGCCACGCCGAGGACCCACGGTGCCTTCGCGTAGTCGTTGAGCGTGTTCACCGACGGACCGTCGTTACCCGCGGCGAACACGGCGAGCAGGCCGTGGTCGTAGGTGGCCGTCTCGGTCGCCACGTTGAGCGGCGTCGTCGGGTCGAAGTCCTCGCCCGAGGCCGCGCCGTAGGAGTTCGATACCACGTCCACCGACCCGGCGTGGGTCGCGAGGAGGTGGTCGTAGGCGGCGGTCGACTTGAGCACGGTGACGGCCGCGCCCGTCGAGTAGCCCGTCAGCGTCACGCCGGGGGCCATCCCGCCGTCCACGTCGCCCTGGCCGGCGACGGTGCCCGAGCAGTGGGTCCCGTGGCCGAGTTCGTCCGTGTCGAGGTCGTGGGCTGGCACCCACAGCGTCGGCGACCCGAAGGGGTTGCCGCTCCACTGGTAGTTGTGCTCGACGACGAGGTCCGGGTGGGTGGCGGCGACGCCGCTGTCGATGACCGCGACGTGCACGCCGGACCCGTCGACGGCCTCGTTCGAGCGGGCGGCGTTCGTGCCGGTCACCTGGGCCACGTCCTCGTTGAAGTACTCGAGGGTCCGGTTCGCGGCGACGTAGCGGACGCCGTCCAGCGTCGCCACCTCGCGTAGCACCGGCCCCGGCGCGGTGAGATACACCAGCGGGAGGACGTCGTAGGCCCGCGTCTCGGCGTCGGCGTCGAGGCCGGCGATGCGGTCGGCCACGGCTGCGACCCCGGCCGCGGGGTCGACGACCGCGATGGCCTCCTCGCTGGCCGCCGCGAGGTCCAGTTCGTCGTCGAGCGGGAGCGACTCGGTCGCGGTCGCGGCGCCTGCACCCAGTGCCACGGCGCCGGCCGCACCCGCGCCCTTCAGGAAGGTCCGCCTGCCGGTATCTGCCATTGCCCGACCGTGGGGGGAACATGGCGTAGCCGTGTTGCAGTCGATTACCGGTCGTTTATCCAGTGGACCCGGTCGACGACACCCGATTCTGCCGTTGAACGCCCGTTCAGACGTTCTCGCCCTGATAGTCGCCGTCGTACGCGCCGGTGTGTTCGGCCTCGGCGAGCACGAGCTGGGCGACCCGGGCGCCCGTCTCGATGTCGATATCGTGGCCGACCTGTAGGAGTCCTTCGCCCTTCCCCTCGTACCCGGCGTCCCAGACGGCCGTGTTCAGCATACAGGAGTTGCGCAGGAGCGACGAGCGCGGGTAGAGGAAGCCGACGTGGCCCTCGGGGATGGAGATGACCTCGGCGTACCGGACGACGTAGTTGCCGGGCGTGAGCCGGTACCCCTCGCGGGCGGGCTCGTCCTGGTCCTCGTGTTCGTAGCCCGCCTCGCCCGCGAGCGGCTCGCCGATGGGTTCGTTCACCTGCTCGTAGCGCGCGCCGACGGACTTCCCGTCGGTGGTGATGCGCCCGGGCTCGCGCTGGCGGAACACCGCCTCCAGCGTGAGGTCCACGCCGTTGGGCTGTACCTGCTCCTCGCTGGCCGGGGTGATGTGCTCGGCGACGAAGGCACCGCTGCGGAACATGGCGGGGAGCGCTCGTCGTGTGGGCTTAGGGATTCGGGTTCTGGCGGATGGGTGGTAGTAGGGTGGCTTCACGACGGGACCGACAGCCACGATGAGAACCAGCTGAAAGCCCCCGCCCGCTCGACCGGCCGCGACTCGCTGCGGTCCTCGGCCTCACTTCGTTCGGCCTGTGGTCCTTGCGTCGTCGGGGCCGAGTCGAGGCGGGTCCCCGGCGAAGTAAGCACCGCAGGGCGTCGCAGGCGCCCGAGGAGCGCAACGAGTCGCGGACCCCCGAGCGAGCGGGGGCTTTCGATGGAATCGACCAGAGCACGGAGAGCACATCTATAAACACCAACATATAGACGTAATCTGAAGCGTAGATTCCAGAATACGCCCACAATACCAGAAGATGCGATTCTTCGGGCGGGAACGATGCGACCCACGAACGGAGCCCCTTTGTCCCCGCCTCCACTCTCTCCGGCAAATGGACGTCTCGGAGGGGACAATCACGGTCGAGGTGCCCGAACAGCCCGAGCAGGGCGCGGGCGACGCCGTCTTCTACAACCCGGAGCAGGAGCTGAACCGGGACCTGACGGTCGCCGCACTGCGGGCCTACCGCGAGCGCGCCGAGGCGGAAGGCGTCGACGGGCCGCCGCCACGCTCGTATCTGGACGCGACCGCCGCCTCGGGCATCCGTGGCGTGCGGGCCGCCGCGGCCGGGTTCGAGGCGACGTGCTGTGACGTGGACCCCGAGGCCGTCGACCTGGCCCGCGAGAACTTCGCGCGCAACGACCTCGACGGCGAGGCGGTCCACCGGGACGCGAACGCGCTGATGCACGAGGAGCGCTTCGACGTGGTCGACCTGGACCCGTTCGGGACGCCCATCCCGTTCGCCGACGCCGCCTTCCGGTCGGCCCGCACGCTCTGCTGTGTGACGGCCACCGATACGGCGCCGCTCTGTGGTGCCCACTTCCAGTCGGGCGTCCGGTCGTACGGTGCCGTCCCGCGGAACACGGATTTCCACGCCGAGATGGGACTGCGGATCCTGCTGTCGGCCCTCGTGCGGACGGCCGCACGCTACGACGTGGCGGCCGAGCCCGTCCTCTCGCACTCGGCGCCCCACTACGCCCGGACGTATCTCGAACTCACCTCGGGCGCGCAGGCAGCGGACAGCCTGCTGGAGGAACTGGGCCACGTGGACTGGTGCCCGGACTGCTTCTGGAGGACCGCACGGCGTGGGCTCATCCACGACCCCGTCACGGAGTGTCCGGACTGCGAGCGCCCGACCAAACCGGCCGGACCGCTCTGGCTGGGGCGGACCCACGAACCCGACTTCCTCGCTCGTGTCCGCACGCACGTCGACGAGAACGAGATGGGCGCGTCCCGCGCCGTCGGGCGGACGCTGGACCACCTCGACAGCGAGCTCGACGAGCCGACCCACTACGACCAGCACCGGCTGTTCGGGAACTGGAGCGCCCCGGCCATCGGGATGGACGAGTTCATCGAGGAGCTCCACGAGGCCGGCTTCGAGGCCTCGCGGACCCACTACGGCGGGACGACGTTCAAGACGGACGCCGACGTGGCGGAGATGGCCGCCCTGTTCGCCTGAGCGGGCGGGCACCCGGCTGTGACGGGCCGGAGGCCACGGAACCTTTGTACGGCAGGGTCGAACCCGGGCGCAGTGGCAACCACCGACCTCTCGGCCGCTGCCCGCGAACACGCCACCGAGGCCGTCGATGTCACCCGGAAGGTGGCAGAGCGGGCGCGCACCGCACGCGTCACCTTCCTGGCGGCGGCCGTCGCCTACTTCGTGGCCGTCTCGCTGCTCCCGCTCGCGGTGGTGGTGGTCATCACCGCCTCGCTTCTCGGCGGGACGGACCTCGCACTGGTCATCATCGGGCAGGTGACCGCCCTGTTCGGCCCCCGGGTCGACGAGCTGCTCTACCGGGTGCTCACCGAGGAGGCCACGGGCGTCCAGGTGACGCTCGTGGGGCTTCCCGTCGTCCTGTGGGGGGCGCTCCGGACGTTCCGGGGGCTCGACGCCGCATTCGAGGAGGTGTACGGCGCCGAGGAGCGTGACTCGTTGCCCGAGGCGCTGGTCGATGCTGCCGTCGTCTTCACGACCGTCACCCTCGGCGCCGGGCTGATGGTCCTCGTCGGGTTCGTCGTGAGCGCGACGACGCCCATCGGCACCATCCTCGAACCGCTGGCGCTGTTCGCGGGCCTCGTAGTCGTCTTCTTCCCGATGTACTACCTGTTCCCCAACGTCGACCCGGAGCCGGCGGAGGTCCTGCCGGGGACGCTGTTCACCGCGGCGACGTGGACGCTGTTCCAGGTCGGCTTCCAGTCGGTGCTGGCCGACATCAGCGGGGCATCGAACGTGGGCGTCTCCAGCGCGGGGGCATTCGGCGCCGTCTTGCTCATCCTGACGTGGCTCTACGGCGGGAGCCTCCTGCTGCTGGTCGGGGCGACACTCAACGCCGTCATGGCCGAGCGAGTCGCAGTCGAGGTCGAGGATGGCCTGTTCCCCGAGTACGGCTGACCGACCGTGACAGGGCCACAGCCCCCGTGACCGCCCGACGGAACCCGTCCCGACACCAGCCGCCGGTTCCACCCGTTTTATGTGACCGTCTGCCGAACGCCGGCCCATGAACCAGCGGGCGTCGCGACTGGCAGACGTGACCCGGACGACCGTCCGGGCGGTCCGGTCGGACCAGGTCACGTTCATCGCGGCCAGTCTCTCCTACTACGCGTTCATCTCGCTGATTCCGCTGTTGTTGCTGGCCACCGTCGCGGCGAGCGTGTTCGGTGGCGAGCAGCTCGCCGCCGACCTCGCAGACCAGGCCGCCACCGCGTTCGGCGACCAGGCCGGGGACGCCGTCCGGGGCGCGCTCACCTCCGCCGCCGGCCAGGGCGGCGCCACCCTCGTCGGCCTGGCGGTGCTACTGTGGTCCGGACTGAAGCTGTTCCGGGGCATGGATGTCGCCTTCTCGACGGTGTACGGGGCACCGCTCCCGGCGGGTATCATCGAGCAGCTCCGCGATGCGGTCATCACGCTCGTCGCGGTCGGCCTCGGTATCGCCGGGACGGTGGTTCTGGGGTTCCTCATCGCGCAGGTCGACATCCCCGCGCTGGGCATCGACCTCGCGAACGTCATCGGCACGCTCCTGCTCGTCGTGGGGCTGGCGGCGGCCTTCTTCCCGCTCTACTACTTCCTCCCGGCGGGGAACGTCACCCCACGCGAGGCACTCCCGGGGGCCGTGTTCGCCGCCATCGGCTGGACCGCCCTCCAGACGGGGTTCCGGGTCTACGCCGCGGGCGCCGGCACCAGCGCCTACGGCGTCCTCGGGGCCGCACTCCTCCTCGTGACGTTCCTCTACTTCGGCGCCCTCATCCTCCTCGTCGGCGTGGTCCTGAACGCGGCCAACGCGGGGCGGCTGGCGGAGGACGACATCGAGACCGAGATGGAGAGCATCGACAGCGAGAAGCGGGACTCAGACATGACCGAACGAGACACCGAGCTGGACCTGGACATCGACACCGAGGAACTGGACGACGAGGAACTCCGACGAGCGGTCGAGGGGCTCCGCGAGGACCTCGCGGACTTCGAGGAGCGCATCGACGACCGGACCGTCCACCGCGAGGAGATCACGGACGAACTCAAGCGGTACGTCCGCGGGCAGGTCCGCAAGGGGAAAGCCCGTGGCTGGGGCCCCTACCTCGTCCTGCTGTACGGGACCGCGATGACGCTGGGCGCGTTCTACTTCCTCGGCGACATCGCCGCCGTCCTCGCCATGTTCGTCATCTGGCTCTCCACGCTGGGGCTCTACACCCTGATGCTGCTGGTCGGCGCCGGCGTCGGCGCCGCCCGGGCACCGGGGCGCATGAAGGACCGCATCGACGAGTTCCGCTCCTGACCGGATGGTTCCCGGTCGTGACGCGCTCCGTCGGGTCGCCGCCGTGCTCGCGACCCGCGGTGTCGGCCTCGAATCGCTGTTCACCGGCCTCCCCCTCGCGCTGCTGGTCGGCTTCGCCGCCCTGACCCAACTCGGCGACGTGTGGTTCTACTTCCTCACGCTCGCGAGTGCCTACTGGGTCGGTGACACCGTCGCCGGCAGCGACCGCCGGCACGCCGCCTTCCTGCTCGGCTGTGCGCTGACCGCGCTGGCGCTCTCGACGACGCTCAAGGGCTACTTCGTGCTCCCGCGCCCGCCAGGCGCGGGCGTGGCCGTCGGTGCCGACCGGCTCCCCGGCATCCTGCGGGCGTTCTACGTCGATGCCGCGACGGCCGACGGGACCGGGTTCCCCTCCGGGCACGCGCTCGGCGCGGCCCTCGTCTGGGGCGGCGCCGCGCTCACACTGGAGACCGACCGCCGGACGCGGCTCGCGGTCGGGTCGGCAGTCGTGCTGCTGGTGGGCCTCTCGCGCGTCGCGCTCGGCGTCCACTACCTCGTGGACGTGTTCGCGGGCTGGGCTATCGGTGGCGCCGCGCTCGCCGTCCTGCTCCGCGTCGGCGGGGACCGGAACCCGGGACGCGTCTTCTCGCTGGCCGCGCTGGTCGCGCTCGCCGGCGCCATCACCAACTTCGACGCCACGCACCTGACCGCGCTCGGGGCCACGCTCGGGGCGCGCGTCTCGTGGGGGGCGGCCGGCCAGGACGCACTCCGGGTCACCACGAGTCGCCGGACGGGGCTCATCCTCACGGCCGTCGGACTCCCGGTGCTCGGGGGCCCCTTCTTCTACCTCTACGCGGTCGAGCCCGGCCCCACCATCGCGTTCGCCGCCAGCGCGGTCATCATCGCCGGCGTGCTGGTGTTGCCGCTGGTGGGGGACGTGGTCGAGGAACGCGTATAATCTGGACGGAGCAGAAACAAGTGCAGAATCCCACCATTACCACTCAGATACTCGGTAGAACTCTAGAACAGATTCAGAACGAGGAGTGCTGCCGCTGACAATCAGGGCAGTGCGTACGCGCGCCGGAGGAGCGCGTTTTGGTTCGAGAGACGCCTCGGCGTCTCTCGTCATCAGGGGAGAACTTCGCTCCCCCGCGCCCGTCAGAGATCGAAGAGTTCCGAGGACGGCGAAGCCGCCGAACTCGAGCAGGAAAACGCTCTACTCGAAGTCCAGGTCGAACTGCTCGTGCTCGATGACCGTGTTGAGCACGACGCTGGTGTTGGACTCCTTGATGTCCGGGTCGATGAGCAGCTCCTTGATGCCCTCGTTCATGTGGTCCGTATCGGTGAACTTCCCGATGGCGACGATGTCGTGGTCACCCGTGACCTCGTACACCGAGACCATCTGCCGGTGGTCCTGCAGGCGGTCGGTGATGTCGGGGAGGGCGTCCCCCTCGACCTTGAGCTGGATGATGGCGGTGACGTCGTAGCCGAGTTCGCCGTAGTCGACGACGGGTGTGTAGCCGCGGATGATGCCCTGTTCCTCGAGATCCGAGAGGTGGTTCGAGACGGTCGTGACGGAGACATCGAGGTCCTCGGCGAGGCTGCGGAGCGATGCGCGCCCGTCGTTGAGCAGGGCGTTGATGAGGCGGCGGTCCAGGTTCTCGTAGGTCATACGTTCCCTATCGGGAGAGGGGATTTAGAACTTTATGAACACCCACTTTTTCGCGGAAACGCCTGACGCTCACCTCGAACGACGGGAGCGACCCGGGCGTTGAACTTCGGACAGTTATCCGAGCTGTATCGGACAAAATCTATTCATTCGTCCAATAATAGCAGGTATTGCCTCTAGTTCGACGGAGAGAAACTCGCCCAGAGCGCCAGTATTTTATCCAAGGGAGTGTTGGAACCCGGTGACGACGAAAATGACGAACGATAACCTCTCTGCGGAGGCGGAACAGGTGATCGAGGAGATCGAGGAGAAGAACGTCGACTTCCTCCGGCTCCAGTTCACGGACATCCTGGGGACGGTCAAGAACGTCTCCGTCCCGGCCGACCAGGCCGAGAAGGCGTTCACCGAAGGAATCTACTTCGACGGCTCCTCCATCGAGGGGTTCGTGCGCATCCAGGAGTCGGACATGCGGCTCAAGCCCGACCCGGAGACGTTCGCCGTCCTCCCGTGGCGGAACACCGACGAGCACGCCTCCGCGCGGCTCATCTGTGACGTCATCAACACCTCGACGGGCGAACCGTTCGAGGGGGACCCGCGCTACGTGCTGAAGCAGGCCCTCGAGCGGGCCGACGAGCTCGGCTACACGGTCAATGCCGCGCCCGAGCCGGAGTTCTTCCTCTTCGAGGAGGACGAGGACGGCCGCGCGACGACGAAGACCAACGACGCCGGCGGCTACTTCGACCTCGCACCGAAGGACCTCGCCTCGGATGTCCGCCGTGACATCATCTACGGCCTGGAGGACATGGGCTTCGACATCGAGGCCTCCCACCACGAGGTCGCCCAGGGCCAGCACGAGATCAACTTCGAGTACGACGACGCGCTCACCACGGCCGACAACGTCGGCACCTTCCGGACGGTCGTCCGCGCCATCGCGGCCCAGCACGACCTCCACGCGACGTTCATGCCCAAGCCCATCCCGCGCATCAACGGCTCCGGCATGCACACCCACTTCTCGCTGTTCCAGGACGGCGAGAACGCGTTCCACGACGAGGACGACGAGTTCAACCTGAGCGAGACGGCAAAGCAGTTCACCGCCGGTATCCTCGAGCACGCGCCCGCGCTCGCGGCCGTGACGAATCCGACGGTGAACAGCTACAAGCGACTCGTCCCCGGCTACGAGGCACCCGTCTACGTGGCGTGGTCCGATCGGAACCGCTCGGCACTCATCCGCAAGCCCGCCGCGCGCGTCCCGGCAGCCAGCCGCATCGAGGCCCGCTTCCCCGACCCGTCGTGTAACCCCTACCTCGCGTTCGCCGTCCTCATCCACGCCGGTCTCGACGGCATCGAGCGCGGCCTGGAGTGCGACGACCCCGTCCGCGAGAACATCTACGACTTCGACGAGGCAAAGCGCGAGGAGTACGGCATCGAGACGCTGCCGACCAACCTCGGCGAGGCCATCGAGGCGCTCGAAGACGACGAGGAGATCCTCTCCGCGCTCGGCCCACACATCGGCGAGAAGTTCGTCGAGGCCAAGAACGAGGAGTTCCAGGACTACCTGGTCGACGTCTCACAGTGGGAGCTCGACCGGTACCTCGAGACCTTCTGAACGAGCTTTTTCCGACTCGGGTACCGCTCGTCGCAAAAAACGTTCAGAAAAAAGGCCGCTGGCTCCCTGCGGTCGCCAGCGGAGAAACCGCGCTCCCTGCGGTCGCGCGGTATGCAGTAACTGTCTCTGGAGAGGCCTGCGTCGCTACGCCGCTTCCTCCTCGCTGCCCGCGTTGATGAGCTGCTGGAGCTGCTCCATCCGCCGGTTCAGGTCGACCGCCGGGTCCGTCGAGCCCTGGGTCTGGAGCCGGTCGACGGTCAGGATCGGGTCGACGCCAGCGTCGATGACGACATCCAGCAGTTCCTCGATATCCCGGCGGTTCAGGGCCAGCGAGTCCAGCAGGCCGATGGCGATGGCCATCGGCACGGCCACGTCGGGGTCCTGCGGGAACTCCTCGCCGAGCTGCTCGAAGTCGCCACCACCCTCGTCGGCGGGGTGGAGCCGGAGACAGCGCGAGCAGAGGCCGGCGTGTTCGGTCTCGGCCGGGAGATGGCCACGGTACTCCTCGGGCACGTCGAACGTCACGACGGCCGCGTTACAGACGGGGCAGCGCATACCCACCCTTCACGGGCAGGGGTAAAAACCAGTGTGGGTAGCCGGACGTCCAGGGGGCGGTCAGTCGTCGGCGGCGAGCGGCTCCTCGGCCTCGGATTCGGCCTCCTCCTCGGCGCGTTCGGCGGCTTCCTCCTCCTCCTTCTTCGCCTTGATCTTCTTCATCCGGAAGATCTCCTCGCGCTCCTGCTCCTCGAGCTTCTGCTCGATGTACTCCTGGTTCTCGTAGAGCTGGGGGAGGAGCGTGAACTCCAGGGCGTTGACACGGCGCTTGGTGGTCTCGATCTCGGTGAGCATCTTCTTCATCGCCGTCTCCACCTCGGCCGCGAGGATGATGGTCTCCAGCAGCTCCTCGTAGGCCTCGGCGGCCTCGTCGATGCGCGCGGAGGTGCCGACGACGCCGTAGCCACGTTCATCGAGGGACTTCTTCACCTTCGAGGACTCGATCTGCGGGACGACCACGCCCATGATGTTCTTCGACTGGGTCGTGATCTCCGGGTGCTCCTTGAGCGCGGCCGCGGCACCGCGCACGGAGACATCTCCCTCCATCGCGCGCGCCATGTTGATGGCGCGCTGGGCCCGCTCGTAGCGGTCGTCCATCTGATCGCGGACGTCCTGGGCCTGGTCGAGGATGTCCATGAACTCCATGATGAGGCCGTCGCGCTTCTTCTCGAGGGTGTCGTGGCCCCGCTCGGAGAGCTCGATGCGCTCCTCGATAGCCATGAGGTTCTTCCGAGTCGGCTTGACGTCCTTGGCCATTACCGGGTCGTTCCGGGCGGAGCGGCTTAACGCTTTACGAAGGGTGGCGCGCCCCTCAGCCGTCGTCGCCGCCGTCTGCATCCCCGTCGTCGGGGCCGACACCGGTGGACGTGCGGACCTCGACGGCACCGTCACCGAGTTCGACGACGGCGTCGAAGAGGCCCGTCAGCGCCGCGAGGTCCTGGTCC
>Ga0207757_100909_pt1 | contig 15647 bp, 12 predicted proteins | sample A23P3SouthBayCA_2_FD_187752 | JGI IMG/M metagenome (GOLD analysis project Ga0207757, IMG submission 187752) | Aerobic enrichment media microbial communities from Eden Landing Ponds, California, USA - A23 P3 (2) (SPAdes) | ecosystem: Environmental > Aquatic > Marine > Unclassified | place...
TGGTTGCTCTCGCGCTCGTCGAGGCGCTCGCGGATGGCCGCCAGTTTCCGCATCCGCCGGTCCATCTGGGCGACCCGGTTGTCGGGGTCCTCCGAGATGTGGCCGGTGGGGTGGTGCTCGTTGCCGGAGGCGAGGTAGCGGCCGTCGGCCTGCCCCGGGATGGAGCGTGGCGAGACGCCGTCACCCTCCGGCGGGTCGTGCTGGAACCGCTCGAACGTGCCCGTGGCGTAGTGGGCCGCCTCCGCGAGTTCCTCCTCCGTCAGTGTCTTCCCGAGGTCCGGCGACGGCTCACGGTCGAAGAAGTCGGCATCGACGTTGCGCAGTTCGCCCGACAGTTTCTGGTCGTAGACGACGATGGCGGGCAGGTGGAAGTCGTAGGCCAGTTCGAACGCGAGCCGGGTCTGCTCGTAGGCTTCGCGCTGGTTGCCCGGCGCGAAGACGACGCGACAGGAGTCACCCTGGCTCGTGTAGAGGACGTGTTCGAGGTCGCCCTGCTCGGTCTTCGTCGGCATCCCGGTCGAGGGGCCCGCGCGGGTCGCCTCCACCAGAACGAGCGGCGTCTCGGTCATCTCCGCGAGTCCCAGCGGCTCGGACATGAGCGCGAACCCACCACCGGAGGAGCCCGAGAGTGACTTGACACCGGCGTGTGAGGCCCCGAGCGCCAGCGCGGCCGCGGCGATCTCGTCCTCGACCTGCTCGGCGATACCGCCCATGTCGGGCAGGTGCTGGCTGAGCAGGGTGAACACCTCCGTCCACGGCGTCATCGGGTAGCCGGCGACGAACCGACAGCCCTCGTCGATGGCGCCGTAGGCGATGCCGTTGGAGCCGGAGACGAGCGCCTGCTCGGCATCGTGCTCGCCCTGGGGCATCCGGAGGTCGTGGGTGTGCTCCAGTTCGTTGGCCTGCTCGGCGGCGTACTCGAGTATCTCGAGGTTCGCCTCGAGCACGTCGCCGCTCATCCGGTCCTCCATCAGCTTCTCGATGGGTTCGAGCGGGTAGGAAAGCAGCGCACAGGTCACGCCCACACCGGCCGTGTTGCGCATCACCTCGCGGCCCTGGTCGCGGGCCATCCCACGGAGGTCCATCGGGTAGACGTGCCAGTTGTGCTCCTCGGCGCGCGCCTCGAAGTCCTCGATGACGCTTGCGTCCAGCAGGCCCTCGTCGTAGACGACGACCCCGCCATCCCGGAGTTCGTCGAGGTTCTCGGCGAGCGGCTTGGCCTGCTCGTTCCCGTAGTAGGCGTGTTCCTTCGGGTTGCGGGCGAACGAGTCACCTAGCGCCAGCAGGAAGTTGAAGCCGTCACCACGGGCCCGTACCGGCTGGTCGTCGGCCCGGACCTCGACGTACGTGTGGCCACCACGGATCCGCGAGGGGTAGTGGCGATGCGTGAACACGTGGAGGCCGGACCGCATCAGTGCTTTCGCGAAGTTCTGGCTGGTCGAGTCGATCCCGTCACCGGAACCACCCGCGATACGCCAGACGATTTCTCCTGTCATGATACCATGCGCCCGGAGGCGCCTTGGTGCGAGATTTGCCGGGAGAGGTGAAAAGCGTTTGCGCCGTGGTAGCACACGAAAGTTCGTGACTTTCCCGTGACGGAACGGCGATGAGGGACCGATTTGCACGCCGACCGACCGTGGATTCTAGGTGATTTGGGAGAAGTTTTAAAACCGAAACTGTCGTCCCCCCGTTTGACGAGTAATGTCCCTCACCGAACTGATATCCGGTGTGGAGGACCACGAGAAACGCCTCACGGTCTTCAACACCGACGAGGAGACCGTCGAGGCCGTCCGGGAGCAGTTCCGCGACCGCAACCTCACGGTCGTCGGGGACCGGTCCGAGAGCGGGCGTCCCGGCTCGTTCGTCGTGCTCTCCAGCGAGCGGGCCGAGGGGGAAGACGAGTTCGTGACCGCCACCAGCGTCGACGACGTGCTCTCGGCGCCACGTGGTGAGGGGGCGGAACTGGACAGCGAGGTCCGCCATCCCATCCTCGACCATCTCGACGAGACGATGTTCACCTCCTACGACACTCGGCAGATGGTGGCGGCCTCCCGGGAGATCGAGGACCGCGCCTGGCGGCTCGGTGAGGGGTCGCTCCACGCCGGCTTCCAGCAGCTCTCTATCCTCTCAGACCAGATGGAGGTGTACACTCGGCTGGCCTCGCGTGAGGACCTCGATGTCCACGCCTACGCCTGCCCGGACACCGAGGTCCCGGAACACGACACCGACCTGACCATCCACGTCGAGCGCTCCGACGAGATCGCGAAGTCCTGGTTCGTCGTCTACGATGGCAACGGGGTCGACGTGAACAAGTGTGCCCTGCTCGCCGAGGAACGCGAGTCACGGGCCTTCTACGGCTTCTGGACGTACGATCCCGACACCGTGGACTGGCTCATCGAGTATCTCGAGGGCGCCTACGGCCTCATCGAGCAGTAGCGACCCCTCTGGGCCGAGAGCACCCGTCCCCCGACCGACGCGGGCGATCCCGGTCCCGCACGCCCTGTCCAGCTCTTTCAACCTCGTATCGGTTGCTGTATCCCCCGTTCGCGTCGCCCGACAACGACCCGACCGTACGGCAGTAGAATACTTACTAACTATTCAGTTGTTTACTGGCTGTTAAATACCCTCCGTGTGTCCTGCAGAGCAATGAGTTCCGGCTCCGACTCCTCCCGCGTGACGCGTGCGCTACGCGTCCTGCTCGCCCTGGTACTGGTCTTCTCGATGGTCGCCGCGTTCGCCGCACCCGCGTCGGCGTTCGTCCGTGGCAAACCGGATATCTCGGTCACACTTTCGGACGACACCGTACAGCCCGGTGGCACGACGACGCTCGACCTGACCCTGGTCAACAGCGGGGATGTAGAGATCGGTGCGACCAGCCAGGCCCTCGCCGGCAAGGAACAGGTCGTCACGACGGCGCGCGGAACCGTCGTCCGGGTCGACCCGGCGACGAAGAACAACCCCATCGAGGTCGAGACCGACGAGGTGGCCGTCGGGTCGATGCCCGAAGGCGCTCGCTCGGTCCCCGTCCAGGTCACCGTCCCCGAGGACGCCGAGCCCGGCACGTACGAGTTCGACGTGGCGGTCGAGTACGACTACTACGACATCATCCCCGGCGCACCCGTCAACAGGTACGGGGAGGAGCACCGGACGAAGGAGTTCACCGTCGAGGTGACCGTCGAGGAGGCCGCCCGCTTCGAGGTCGTCGACACGGAGACGAACGCCCCCATCGGCGGCCCGGGGACGGTGAACGTCACGGTCGCGAACGTCGGGAACGAGGTGGCCTCTGACGCGTCGCTCTCCCTGCAGTCCACGAACGCCGCGCTGACGTTCGGCGGGTCGGGGACGACCGAGTCGTACGTGGGAAGATGGGCGCCGGGCGAGCGCCGGACGGTCTCGGTCGGTGCCACCGTGGCCGAGAGCGCGACGAACCGGTCGCTCGCGCTCCGGACGACCGTCGACTACGAGGACGCCGACGGGAACGCCAGGCAGTCGACGCTCTCGACAGGTGTCGCTCCGGACCCGGAGCAGCGGTTCACCGTCGTATCGGCCGCCACCGGGGCCTCCGTCGGTGATACGGACTCGACCGTCCTCCTGTTCACCAACGAAGGTAACCGGACACTCGAGGACGCGACGGTACGACTCGAATCGGACAACGCGGCGCTGACCTTCGGTGGGGCCCGGACCGCCCGCGTCCACATCGGGAGGTGGCCAGCGGGCGAGATCGAGCGAGCCGAGGTGGAGACGCAGTTCGCCCCGTCCGCCGAGCGACGCAGCTACGCCGTCGACGCGACCATCTCGTACACCTCCCCCGCCGACCGGACCGAACAGGTGGATGTCGGGACGTTCGGCATCACGCCGGCGGAGGAGCAGTCCTTCGACCTCGCCAGCCACGAGACGAGCCTCCGGGTCGGTGAGGAGGGCCAGCTGACCGGCACGTTCGTCAACGAGGGGCCCAGGGAGATCGAGAACGCCGTCCTGGTGCTGGAGCCACCGGCCAACGTCGTGACCGCCGAGCGCGAGTACGCGCTGGGCGACCTCGACGAGAACGCCAGCGTCGACTTCCGCTACGACGTGGAGGTCTCCTCGGAGGCCCGCGAGGGGCCGCGCCAGTTCGCCTACCGGCTGCGCTACGACACGGCCGGTGACGACACCGTGACCTCGGACCCGCTGTACGCCCGCGGCACCGTGGCCCAGCAGCGTGATACGTTCTCCGTCGACACGGACGCGGCCGTCGCGGCCGGGTCGTCGGAGACCATCGAGATGCAGGTCACGAACGAGGGCGAGGAACCCCTGACCGCGGTGAGTGCGAAGCTGTTCGCCGACGCCCCCATCAGCGCGAGCAACGACGAGGCCTTCGTCGAAGAGCTGGGCGCCGGCGAGACGGCGACGCTGACCTTCCGCATCTCCGCGAGCGGTGACGCCATCGCGAAGCCGTACCCCGTCTCGCTGGACTTCCAGTACGACGAACCGGACGGTGACACGAAGGTCTCCGACAGCTACCAGGTCGCCATCGACGTGACCGAGCGGAGCGGCGGCGGGCTGCTGTCCACGTTCGCCGTCCCCGGCGGCGTTGGCGGGGCCGGTGTCGGCCTCGGTGTCGTGCTCTCGCTGGGCGGCCTGGCCGCGGTCGGGCTGGGCTTCGTCGGGCGACGGGAATGAGCGGCCCCGTCGACTACCAGCGGTTCGTCGACGCGGCGGACCACCAGATCGTCAACCATCCCAGGCGGGTGGTCGGGGCCTTCCTCGTCCTGACGCTGGTGTTCGGGGCCGGGCTCGGCGCCGTCTCCACGGACGCCGGAACCGAGGGGTTCACCCAGGACGTGCCCGCGCAGGTGGCGTTCGAGGAGGTGCAAGACGAGTTCGAGACGAGCGCGTTCACGACCGACACCGGGAGCACACAGCTCATCCAGCGCGGCGAGAACGTGCTCTCGAAGAGGGGGCTGTTGCGGATGCTGAAGGCTCAGAATCGCGTCGAGGACCACGATGAGCTCCGGGTCACCTCGACGGCCTCGGCCGCGACCATCGTGGCGACCACGCTGGACCCGCAGGCTCGGACGACCGAGCAGCAGCTCCGCGCGGTCGAGCGGGCCACGCCGCGTGAGATAGACCAGGCCGTCCGGACGGCTGCCGACCGGAACCCCCGGTTCGTGGGGCTCCTCTCGAACGACTTCAACCACGGCTCGGCGTCGGCCGGCGCCACCATCGGCGTCATCACCCACGAGGTCCCGGCCGGGCTCTCGGCCTCCGCGGGACAGGGTGGCTCCAGCCCCCTGACGCCGCTCCAGCTCCGGACGGACTACGTCGTCGGGAGCGTCGGCGGCGAGATGATCGTCTTCGGGTCCGGCATCATCTCGGCCGAGTTCGCCAACGTCATCGGTGATTCGCTCATCATCGTCGTGCCCGCCGCGGTGCTGTTCATCCTCCTCTTTCTCATCATCTCCTACCGGGACCTCGCGGACCTCCTGCTGGGGATGGTGGCGCTGGCGATGGGGCTCATCTGGACGTTCGGGTTCATGGGGCTCGCGGGCATCCCGTTCAACCAGATCCTCATCACCATCCCGCCGCTGTTGCTGGCGGTCGGCATCGACTTCGGCATCCACGCCGTCAACCGTTATCGCGAGGAACGGGTGGCAGGGGCCGATATCGGCCCGGCGATGCGCATCACGACCGACCAGTTGCTGGTCGCCTTCTTCATCGTCACCGGGACGACCGTCATCGGCTTCTCGGCCAACCTCACGTCGGCGCTGCCACCCATCCGCGACTTCGGTATCGTCGCCGCCGTCGGTATCGTGTTCACCTTCCTCATCTTCGGGGTGTTCCTCCCCGCGGCGAAGGTGCTGCTGGACCGCTCCCGGCAGAAGTACCCTATCCCGACGTTCTCGACGACGCCCCTGGGCGCGGAGGGCTCACGGCTGGGCAGGGCGCTCTCGGGGGGTGTCTTCATCGCGAAGCGGGCCCCCGCCGTCTTCCTCGTCGTCGCCCTGCTCGCGACGGGCGGGATGGCCTACCACGCGACCGGCGTCGACACGACCTTCTCGAACGAGGACTTCCTGCCGCCGGAGGAGAACCCGGACTACCTGATGGCGCTCCCGGAGCCGTTCAAGCCCTCCGAGTACACCGTGACGGCCCTGACCAACTTCCTCCAGGAGAACTTCGAGTCGAGCCAGTCCGACACCGTGACGGTGTACGTCGAGGGGCCGATGCGCCAGGACCAGTCGCTGGAGGTGCTGTACCGTGCCGGCGACGACCCGCCCGACGCGTTCGTCCGCCAGGGCGGTCGTGCCGACGCGACCTCCATCATCACCGTCATCGACGAGTACGCCGCCCGGGACGAGGAGTTCCGGAAGCTGGTCGAACGCAACGACCGCAACGGCAACGGCGTCCCCGACGACGACCTGCCGGCGGTGTACGCCGCGCTGACGGCCGAGGACTCGCCGGTCCGTGGGCAGGCGCTGCGCTACATCACGGGCGACCGGCGCTCCACCCGGCTGGTCTACAGCGTCAAGGCCGACGCCACACAGAGCGAGATCACCGAGGATGCCCGGTCCGTCGCGGCCGATATGGAGCGGCCACGCACCTCGTTCCGGGCGACCGCCACGGGCTCGACCGTCGTGTTCGAGGCCATCTCCGGCCTCATCCTCGACTCCGCGCTCACCTCGCTGATCATCGCGCTGGGGGGGACCGCGGTCTTCCTCCTGTTGGTCTACTGGGTGCTCGAGGGCAAACCCTCGCTCGGCGTCGCCAACCTCGTCCCCATCGTGGTCACGGTGTCGTTCGTCGCCGGGTCGATGCGCGTGTTCGGCATCTCGTTCAACGCCTTCACGGCGACCATCCTCGCCATCACCATCGGGCTGGGCATCGACTACTCGGTCCACGTCACCCACCGGTTCGCGGACGAGTACAGGCAGCGGGACCTGTACGAGGCACTCGACCGCACGGTGCGGGGGACCGGCGGGGCGCTCGCCGGCTCGATGCTGACCACCGTCTTCGGCATCGGCGTGCTGGTCCTGTCGGTGTTCCCCGCCATCGGCCAGTTCGGCATCCTCACGGGGCTGAGCGTCATCTACGCCTTCGTCGCCTCGCTGCTCGTCCTGCCCTCGGCACTCGTCGTCTGGGCGCGACTGTTCGGTGGCGGCGGCACGACCGCCGGGAGCGGCGACACGCCACCGTCATCGGCGGCGGCCGGCGACGCGGACTGACCGGCGGTGCCCTACGGAGGCTCTTTCGGCCACCTGGACGAGAACTGCTACCTGAGCGCCGCTGCCGCACCTTTTGATGCTCTTGTCAGAATCCATTAAGTGGAGGATGCCATCGATTCAGGTACGCCACCCCGTACCCATGTCCCAGCCCACGACCTCGACGGACCCCATCGCCCACGCGGCCCCGGCCCGCCTGGCGACGGCCTCGGGCAGTAACATCGCCGTCGTCGGCGAGCCGATGGTCGGAAAGAGCGGTGTCGCCTTCGACGCGCTCGAGGCGGCTGCCGACGCCGGCCGCGACACCCTCCTCATCTCGGCCGCCCGCGGCCCCGGTCGGATGCCCGTCCCGGACCCGGTGTCGGTCGTCGACTGCACGCCGGGCCCGGAATCGGAGGACGCCGTGTCCGTGAACTCCCCGGCCGACCTGACGGGCATCGGTATCCCCGTCTCGAGGTTCCTCGGCGACGCGGACCGCCCGGTCGTCGCGGTGGACTCGCTGACCTCGCTCCTCCTCTACAACGAGACGCGGGAGGCCTTCCGGTTCTTCTCCGTGCTGAGCACGCAGATCGCGAGCGCGAACGGCCTGGGGATGTACCTCGTCGACGACGGCGCCCACGACGGGCGGACGGTCCGGACGTTCGCCCAGCTGTTCGACGGCCAGGTCGAACTCCGAAGCGGTCTCGGCGGCACCGAGGCCCGCGGCCGAGGGGTCGAGACGCTGCCCGCCGAGTGGTTGCCGGCGCGGAGCTGAGCCGGCGCGGAACCGACCGGGTGGAGCCGACCGACGCGGTTCGGGACACGGTACGAGGCCCGGATGTACCACCGGGACGTTCTCCGACTCAGTGCCATTCGTCGCGGAGCGACGCGGCCTGCTCGGGGTCGTGCCCGTACAGGACGGTCGCGTCCGTCCGGCGCTCGATGTCCTTCAGTCGCCGGAGCGACTCGCGCCAGTCGGCGTTGCTCGTCGTGAGCGACTGGCCCATCGGCGCCTCGTCCTCGTAGTTGGGGCGCAGGAACGCCTCGTCGCCGGCGACGAGGACGGTGCCGTAGGCGTCCGTATCGAGTCGTGCGCCGAGCAGACCCGGCGTGTGGCCCGGGAGGTGGAGCAGCTCGAAGCCCGGCACGAGCTGGCGCTCGCCCGCTACGACCTGCCAGTTCAGGTCGTGGTCGAAGTCGCTCGCGAGGTAGGCGTTCGCGCCGGCCGGCGTCTTCGCCGAGAGGTAGGCGAACTCCACCTCGCGCTGGTGGACGTAGACGGGAACGTCGGTGCCGGCGAACTCGTAGAGCCCGCCGGCGTGGTCGAGGTGGAGGTGGCTCTGGACCACGATGTCGATGTCGTCGAGCGCGTAGCCCACGTCACCGAGGGCCGTTTCGAGGTCCCGATCGCCCGCGTCGGGATGTGCGAACGCCTCGAACAGCGGCTCCGGCCAGTAGCCGTCGCCGGCCTCCGGGTGCGACCCGGTGTCCCACAGGATGGTCCCGTCGGGGTGGTCGACGAGCAGGTTCCAGACGGCGAACTCGCCGTAGTCGGAATCTGGATTCCGGTTCGAGTAGGTCGCCGCCGTCGTCCCGTCGATGGCGAAGTTCCGGTCCGACATGATCGTCCCACGGTCCAGCAGGTGGAGGTCCATCTCGACCATACCCGTCGTAGGGGCGGCGCGGTCAAACCCTTGTGGGCGGCGAGGCGGTGGAGCGGGGAGGTGTGCAGAGCGGTCGTTATCGTCGTCAGCACGCCGATAGAATCTGCAATCAGATATTTCGAACCATATCAGAGAATCAACCGAACAATGTCGAATATTCGGCTAGAATCCCGTCATGCCCCGATGGGAACCACTCGCATCACGGCCCCGATGAGGCCGCCGTCGTCGGTCGAGGTGGCGGTAGGGCCCTGTGGCTCCGTCGGTGTCGCGGCAGGGGTCGCACCGGGGGCGCTCGTCGAGGTTTCGTCACCGACCAGTCCGCCGGTCGCCTCGGTCGGCGAGGGGGTCGCGGTGGCGGCACCGGCACCGGACTCCCCACCACCCGACGCCGGGGTGGGCGTCGGGGTCGAACCCGTGGTGTCGCCCGACTCGTTCTTGGTGCCGAAGATGTCCGTCTCGAACTCCTGGACGTACGTCATCCGGTCGAGCGGGACGCGGATCTCGTTCCCGGTCGGGAGCTCGACCTTCGCGTAGAAGTCGATGCGAAGCGTCGTCTCCTGGTCGTTCTGGAGGTGCGAGACCCACCACTCGTCGAGGTTGCCGTTGTCGATGGTCGGGGTCGTGCGGAGGGTCTCGGTGCTCTCGCCGGGAATGACGTAGGTCTCGTCGGTCGCGCCGGAGCCCATCGAGATGTTGTTCATCGTGATGTCGTAGCCGACCTCGGTGATGGTGTAGGGCTTCAGCTGCGGGTTGTAGACGACGAACTCCATGGGAATCGGCGTCTGCTGGCGGTCGACCTGCCCCCACTCGGCGTCCGTCCGGTTGATGTAGAGGACCGGGTTGGAGTAGAGCGGGTTCTCCGGGCCGTTCACCGGCCGCGTCTCATCCGAGGCGAACGCGCTGATGATATCCGTCTCGACCTGCTTGCGCTGGTTCAGGTCGAACGAGCGGTTGCCCAGCACCGAGGTCTGCACCGTCGCGTCGATGGTGACGTTGGTCACCTCGTCGTTGCGGATGTGCGACACCCACCACGGCGGGATACGGTCGTTGCGCATCCGGGTGCGGAACGGGAGCGTGGTGTTGCCCGAGTCCACGTCGAGTCCCGCCTTCGACCCGTGGGCAATCTCGACGTCGTTCATGTAGACGGTGTAGTTGACCGTCGAGCCGCCCAGTCGGACCCCGATGGGGTTGGGGTTGTTCACCACCAGGTCGGTCAGGATCATCGTCCGCTCGTCGTTCACGTCGCCGAACCGGTTCTCCACGTCGACGACCGACGGCGCACCCACCAGACCCAGGGCGAAGGCCCCACCGACGCTGGCCGTCAACACGCCCAGCGCGGCGACGACGGCCTTCACCCGTGCTATGGCACGGTCGTCCATCATATCGGCCGGAGTCGTGGCCCGCGTATCAACCTTCTGCCCCCGTCTCGCTGACGTTTCGTTCAGTCCGCGGCGCCTCCGTGCGGTCCCGGGTGGGGCGCGCTCAGCAGGCCGAGGAATCCCCCGACCACCGCGGCGAGGAACACGGCCCCGACCCAGAGGTGGACCGTCCACGAGAGGGACCCACGGGCAGCCAGCGCGATGAAGTGCACCGCGACGAACGCGCCCGGCGTCACGGCGCCGACGAGAGGTGGCCAGCGGCGGTGGTCGAGACCGCGCCGGGCGAGCGTGCTGCTCCCGTCGGCGACCAGTCCGGCAGCGAGGTACCACGGGACCAGCCAGGCGTGTGCGCCGAGCCACGCGACGGCGGCCGCCGGAACCACGACGAGCAGCGTCACGGCGCCGGCAGGGAGCGTGACCCGCGTCGAGAGGAACAGGACGACGGCCGCGACCAGCGCGGCGTGGAAGAGGATTCCCGAGAGCCCGTGGCCCGCGCCCACGCCGCCGCTCCCCGAGAGGAGGAAGGCTGGATGAGCGTAGACCGTGAACACCGTCACGACGACGGCGGCGAGCGTGCTGGTCAGCACGAGCGGCCCGGTGGCGAGCCAGCCTCGTGGCTCCGCGCCGTCGTGCGCTCGTGCGAGCGTCGCCCGCAGTGGGGAGGTACAGAAGAGGACGCCTCCGGACGCGAGCGCGAGGTGGGTCGGGCTGGCGAGCGCCTCCACGTTCGCCTCCGAGCCGAACGTCGCGTGCCAGAGCGCGTCGCCCGGCCCGGCGAGCGCGAACAGGACGAGCCCGACGAGTCCGAGGCCGTAGCCCGTCGGAACCGCTTCCCGCCAGTCCGCGCCGCGCCAGCGTTCCCGCTGGACGACCACCGCGAGGAGGCCGGCCACGGCGAGGAACCCGGAGTAGATGACCGCGTGTTCCGGCGTGAGGAAGCCCTCCTCCGCGAAGCTGAACCCCTCGACGTGGGACCGAACGTCGAGGACGAGTCCGGCCGTCCCCCAGCAGACGCAGGCGGTCACCAGCCAGTCCAGTCGGCGCCCGGCGAGCCAGTCCGTTCCGTCGCTGTCGGCGTGGCCGGTGGTCACCGTCGCCTCGGTCATGGGTGTTCGTGCCACGGGGACGAGCGAAAGGCCACTGCCGGACATCACAGGGCCGTTATACCGGCCGCCACGCCCGGTCGGGCGAAACGGCAGTCTCAAGTGGGCCCCGACGGACGCTCGGGTATGGAATCTACGGCCACGTCCGACAAGTCCGTGGGGCTGAGTGTCCTCTTCGTCGCGCTCGGCCTCGTCGCGGCGCTCGGCATGTTCCTCACGGCCATCGCCCACGACCAGCTCGGCTCGGGAATCGCCTTCGCCGTCGCGATGCTCGGCGGGGCACTTGCGGTCGCCGCCGTTCACGTCTACAGCTGAACGTCCCGGGACAACCCCCGGCAGCACGCATCCTGCCTCCCGATATCCGGAACGTATGACACGAACCGACAACCGTTAAGTCCGTCCCGCGCCTACGTGTTCCCATGAGCGAGATGAGCGAGGAGGACGAGCGCATCCTGTCCTATCTGCGCGACAGCGTCTCCGGGGGCGAGCGCTACTTCCGGGCGAAGAACATCGCCACGAAGGTCGGACTGACCGCCAAGCAGGTCGGTGCGAGACTCCCACGCCTCGCCGAGGAGTCCGAGGACGTCGACATCGAGAAGTGGGGCCGGGCGCGCTCGACCACGTGGCGCGTCACCCCCGAGTGACGACCCGGCTGACCACCCACGGCCGTCGTACCGTCCCGCTTTTCTACCGACGGCCCGACATGACCGTATGACCGTCCGCGTCGAGCGTACCTTCGACCTCGCGGCGCCGCCGGCCGACGTGTGGGCCTTCATCGCCGACCCGCGCAAGCGGGCCGAGCCCATCAGCGTCGTCGAGGAGTTCGAGGTGACCGGCGACCACACCGCCATCTGGCACGTCGCGCTCCCTATCCCGTACACCGACCGGACCATCGCCGTCGAGACCGAGGACACCCGCGTCGACGAGCCGTCCTACGTCGAGTTCGTCGGCCGGTCGAAGGCGATGAACGTGCAGGGGGAGCACACCCTCGAACCGACCGACGACGGGGGAACGCGGCTCATCAATCGCTTCGTCGTCGACGGCAAGGTGCCCGGCGTCGAGCGCTACTTCAAGGGGAAGCTGGACGGGGAACTCCAGAACCTGGAGGCGGCCATCCGCGCCGACCTCGGGCTGGCGCCGGGACCATGAGCCCACGCACCGACGCCGGGGTGGGCGACGCTGACACCGACACCTGGACGGTGACGTGCGCACAGCTCTCGCTCGAGGGTGCGGACGTCGACGGCAACGTCGAGCGTGCCGTCGCGGCCATCGAGCGCGCGGCCGACCGCGGCAGCGACCTCGTCGTCCTGCCGGAGATGTTCACCGTCGGCTACTTCGCGTTCGACTCGTACGCCCGCACCGCGGAGTCCCTGGCGGGCAAGACGATGACCCGGATGGCGGCGGTCGCCGCCGACCACGACTGCGCCGTGCTCGCGGGGACGTTCGTCGAGGACCTCGCGGCGACGGCCGCCGAAACGGACGCTGCAATCCCCGAGACGGACGGCTACGCCAACACGGCCGTCCTGTTCGACCGCACGGGCGAGCGCCGGGCGGTCTACCGGAAGCATCACCTGTTCGGCTACGGCTCCGCCGAGCAGGAGCTGCTGACACCGGGCGAGTCGCTCGGCGTCGCGGACCTCGGCGGCCTCACCGTCGGGATGACGACGTGCTACGACCTCCGGTTCCCGGAGCTGTATCGCGACCTCGTCGACCGGGGTGTCGACCTCGTGGCGGTCCCGAGCGCGTGGCCGTACCCGCGCGTCGAGCACTGGCAGCTGCTCCCGCGAACCCGCGCGGTGGAGAACCTCTGCTACGTGGCGGCCGCCAACGGGAGCGCCGAGTTCGGCGACGACCGGCTCGTGGGGCGCTCGACGGTGTACGACCCGTGGGGCACGCCGCTGGCGTCCTCGGGCGAGGAGCCCGCGCTCGTCACTGCCGAGGTCGACCCCGAGCGCGTCCGCGAGGTTCGCGACGAGTTCCCGGCGCTCCAGGACCGGCGCCACCCGAACTGAGCCGTCCCGCACCCGACACGCGTCCGACGACTGGCCGACACGTCGGAAATCGGGGGCCGAACCGCCCATCACCGAAGCGAGATTTTATATACAACGGGGAGCAACGACCAGATGCCCAAACGACGCTTTTCTCGTCGTGAGGGCGACAACAACAACGCGCCCGCCACAACGCGTCGGGTCGCCCGGCCCCCGACGCATCATCCACCGGCCCCACTCCCCCTCGCCTCTTCCGTTCACATCTGTTCCAGCGGCCGCTCCTGTCGACACACAGCGTGGGCTGACTGATGCTATCGTCCGCCCTGGCAGGTAGCTCCCGCCGTCAGTGCCGGTCCAGCGTGTCCCGGTAGAGCTCATCGAGCGTGTCCACCGCGTGTTCGACGCTGATAGCGTCGCGCCGGTCGAGGCAGGTCCGGGAGAGGGTGTCGCGGTCCGCGATGGTCCACCGGATGGCCTCCCGGAAGGAGTCCACGTCCCCGGGCTCGAAGTGGAACCCGGTTTCGCCCTCGTCGACCGTCTCTGCCAGCGCGCCGCTATCGACGCCGACGACCGGGGTCCCGCAGGCGTTGGCCTCCAGCGCGACCAGCCCCTGCGTCTCGACCGGGCTCGGGAAGAGGAAGGCATCGAGCGAGGTGTAGAACGCCGCCAGTTCCTCGCGGTCGAGGAAACCGAGGAAGCGCACGTCGGCGTCGATGGTCTCCGCACGGGCCATCAGGCCCTGCCGGGCGGGTCCGTCACCACCGAACACGACCGTGGGTCGCTCACCGTCGATGCGGAACCCGTCGACGGCATCCAGGATGACATCGAGGTCCTTCTCGTAGCCGTGGCGGCCGGTGTACCCGAGCAGGTACCCGTCGTCGAGGTCGTGACGGGCACGGAACGCGTCGGTGTCGACCGGCCGGAACCGGTCGACGTCGACGCCGTTGGGCACCACCTCGATCCGCGCCGAGACGCCGATATCGGTGAGGTGCTCGCGGGCCGGTTCGGAGGGGACGACCACGGTGTCGGTCCGGTCGAGATACCAGCGCTCGTAGCGCCGGGCGACGCGCTCGACGGCGTCGGCCAGCCGGCCGTCGGTGATGTAGTCCGCGTACTCGGCCGTGGGCGTGTGGTAGGACGCGACCAGCGGGAGGCTCTCGTTCCGGGCGAAGCGGGCGCCGCCCAGGCCGAGGAGGAAGGGCGTGTGCGCGTGGACGATATCCACATCGTCACGCTCGACGGCCGTGGGTACGCCCGGAACACCGACGCGGAACCCCTCGTAGTAGGGGAACGCGACGCTCCTGACGGGGTGTTCGGTCGACGCTGGCTGGTGGTCCGCGGCGTCGGGATAGACGACGTGCATGCGACCGCCACGACTGCCCCACCGCTCGCGCCACGTGCTCACGGTGTAGGTGACGCCGTTCACGGTCGGCAGGTACGTGTCGGTGAACGCCGCGACCGTCGGTACCGCCATCGCCCGACGGTTGACGGGGCCCCGTTTAATCCGTTCGGGTTCCCGGTCGCCGCTGGAGAGGAGTGTTCAGGCCGCGAGACCGTCCTCGGCCTCGAGCAGTTCGTGGTACCGGTTGCGGATGGTGACCTCGGAGATGTTCGCCACCTCGCTGACCTCGCTCTGCGTGACCTTCTCGTTGCAGAGCAGCGACGCGGCGTACACCGCGGCCGCGGCGAGTCCGACTGGGGACTTCCCGGAGTGGATACCGGCCTCCTTCGCGGACTGGAGCAGTTCGCGGGCCCGGCGCTCGGCCTCGTCGCTCAGGTCGAGGTCGGAGGCGAACCGGGGCACGTAGCTCTCCGGGTCCGCCGGCTGGATCTCCAGCTTCAGCTCCCGGACCACGTAGCGGTAGGTGCGGGCGATCTCGTCCTTCTCGACTCGGGAGACCTGCGTGATCTCGTCGAGCGAGCGCGGCGTGCCCGCCTGGCGGGCGGCGGCGTACAGCGCGCTGGTGGAGACCCCCTCGATGGAGCGGCCGGGCAGGAGGTTTTCGTCGAGGGCGCGGCGGTAGATGACCGAGGCGGTCTCGCGGACGTTGTCCGGGAGTCCGAGCGCCGAGGCCATCCGGTCGATTTCCCCGAGGGCCTGCTTGAGGTTGCGCTCCTTGGAGTCGCGGGTTCGGAACCGCTCGTTCCAGGTGCGCAACCGCTGCATCTTCTGCCGCTGGCGGCTGGACAGGCTGTTGCCGTAGGCGTCCTTGTCCTGCCAGCCGATGTTGGTCGAGAGCCCCTTGTCGTGCATCATGTTGGTCGTCGGGGCGCCGACGCGGCTCTTCTCGTCGCGCTCGCTGGCGTCGAACGCGCGCCACTCGGGCCCGCGGTCGAT
>Ga0207757_100911_pt1 | contig 15627 bp, 17 predicted proteins | sample A23P3SouthBayCA_2_FD_187752 | JGI IMG/M metagenome (GOLD analysis project Ga0207757, IMG submission 187752) | Aerobic enrichment media microbial communities from Eden Landing Ponds, California, USA - A23 P3 (2) (SPAdes) | ecosystem: Environmental > Aquatic > Marine > Unclassified | place...
GACTGCGCGATGGCTGTTATTCGGATACGGGCAGACTGCGCGATGGCTGTTATTCGGATACGGGCAGACTGCGCGATGGCTGTTATTCGGATACGGGCACGTGTAATGGGGGACGCTCCCACCGAGCGGTGGAAGCGTCGACCATCGACGAAAAGGTAGCATGTCACAGGCGACGACACAGGAACTGACCGGCTCGTGCGGCTGTGGCGACAGCGTTGAGTCGGGAAAGTCGCGTTGCGGTGTGTTCGTACCTCGATCACCTCGTCTACTGAAGTAGAGATTATCGCAGTATATATGTCTTTAGCTAGTTGTCCTAGTACACATTTATCGTATAATTTGCTACAAGACAGAAAATAGGGATTCCATCTGTAGATATGGATATCTTTGTATTCGAGCGACGGACACGACATCGGCAGTCGACACGCGGACCGGCGGCTCCGGGCGGGCGAACGCGACGCCGGGGAACCCGGCGTCAGTCGGCGCGGATGGCCTCGGCCACGTCGCCGAGTTCGTCGTCGTCGACGTCCGGCGGATGCTCGATCAGTGCGTGGATGGGTCGCCCACCGTCAGCCTCGGAACGGGGGACGATGTGGGCGTGGACGTGGGGCACTTCCTGTCCGGCGGCGGTGCCGTTGTTGAACGCGATGGTCGTCGCCTCGGCGTCGACAGCGTCCTCGACACGGTCGGTCAGGTCGCGGACCGCGGCGAACACGTCCTCGGCCAGCGCCGCGGGCAGGTCGTTGACGCGTTCGTGGTGGGCCTTCGGGATGACGAGCGTGTGCCCGTGCGCCAGCGGATTGGCGTCGAGGAAGGCCATCACGGTGTCGTCTTCGTACACGGTGTAACTGGGAATGTCGCCGTCGACGATGGAACAGAAGATACAGTCGCTCATACCTGTGTGATCGTTGTCTGATCTCAAAAACGTCCCGGAGACGGCGAAGCCTACCCGGTCGGGACCCCACGCGACCGCAACGCCGCCGCGGGCGCCTCGTCGACCATCACCACGTCGACGTCCTGCGGCCCGTTGCCCCACACGATGCGGTCGCGGGCATCGGCGAAGGCAGGACATCGACGACAGTCGGGATCGAGAACGAGAACATCGTCGAGGTCGGGCGTCGGGTCGGACCTCGCTCAGAGTGCGTCGGCGACGACGGGCGCAACCGAGGTGGCGGTCACATCACGCTCCACCGTGTCCGTGGCGTAGATGGCCGTCACGCCCGCGCGTTCGAGTTTCGTCCGCGCGTTCCGGGCGAACAGCGGATGGATGCAGGTGACAAAGACCGCGTCCGCGTTCCGGTCGTTGAGGACGCCGATCGACTCGCTCATCGTCGATCCGGTGGCGACGATGTCGTCGACGACCACCACGTCTCGCCCGTCGACGTCGGCGTCGCTCGGCGTGATCTCCACCGCAGTCCCGGAGTGGCGCACCTTCTCGAAGTAGTCCACGTCGCCACGGCCGTACGCGTCACGGGCTGACGCCGCGAGGTCGATTGCGCCCGCGTCGGGCGAGAGAAAGAGCGGGTCGGTCAGGCCGACCGGGAGCGGGTCGGCCAACCGCGCCGCCGCGTCGACGACCGTACAGGGGACGTCGAAGAAGTCGGTCACCGACGATTCGTGCGGGTTGACGAGGACGACCCGGTCGGTGCCGGTCGAGACGGCGCGGGCCACCGCCCGGGCGGAGACGGGTTGGCCGTCCTCGAAGGCGCGTTCTTGGCGCCCGTAGCCCATGTAGGGGAGGACAGTCACCACCTCGTCGACGCCGGCCTCCCGAACCGCGTCCTGTAACTGGAGGAGTTCGACGTGGGCGGCGTCGGTCGTGGTCGCCGCGACGACGACTGCGCGGTCGACGCCGTCCGGAACGTCGACCGACGCCATCAGTTCACCGTCCGGGAATCGCTCGTAGTCGACGGCGGCGAGCGAACCTCCCGTCTCGGCGGCCAGCGCCGCACCGAGCGCCTGCGACTCCGAACCGGGGACGATCATACGAGTGGGTCGACGGCCGCCCCGAAAATCGTTTCCGTTACGTCTGCACCGCCAGCCGCGAAACGCCCGTCACGCCCAGTTCGCGCGTGCGCCACCCGTCGCCCGCGTCCGCGAGCAACGTCCCGTCGGCCGTGACGGCCACCGCCGCCATCCCGGTGAAGGCCACGTCGACGATGCCGTCGACCGGGGTCTCGACTGGTCGCCAGTCCCCCACGGCCACGCGGGCGAACAGTCCGGCCTCGCCGACGGCGTGAGCGCGGTCGTCGTCGGCATCGGCGCCGACGACGGAGAACGAACCGCTCACGTCGTCCATCCAGCCGTTGCCGAGACGGTAGAGGCCGTCGTCGGTCGCTGCGAGCGGCATTCCCCGACCGTGAACGTCGTAGACGCCGCCGAGGCCGACCGACCGCAGGCCGTCGTCGACGACCTGGTGGACGCCGCTCTCGGCGGCGATCATGCCGCCGTCGACGGCTCGGGGCGTGTCGACCTCGCCGAGTGTCGTCCACGTGTCGTCGAGACGGGCGACCCGCCCGTCCGGGGCGGCCGCGAGGAGCGTCTCGCCGTCGAAGCCGACCGCGGCAGCGGGGCCGAAGTCGGTCGGGTCGTAGTCGCCCACGAGTACGTCCGACTCGGTGGCGACGGCGCGGCGGTCGGCCGTGGCGGCCACGTCGCGGACGGCCGCCCGGTGGTCGATACCGAACTCGCCGACACGATCGTCGGAGAGCGACGCGACGACCAGTCCCTGCTCGGCGGCGATCAGCACCTCGTCGGCCCCCGTCCGGTCGGCGTAGACGCGCTTCTCGTCGATCGTCAGATCGTAGTCCATACGGGCACTCCGGGGCCGGTCCTCAAAAACGGTTCAGTCGTCGGCCGGATGCGCGCGTCGCTCACGTACGTAGTCGGTGAAGTTGTCGAACAGGCGCTTGGTCCGACAGGCGGCGGCGTAGTTGTCGTCGTGGATGCCGTCGAGGACGGCCCGGATACGCTCCTCGGGGAGGTCTTTCCCCATCGTGACCCGTTCGGCGCTTCCCTGGTCGTACTCGGGATGGAACTGCACGCCCCAGCAGTCGCCGCGGCGGAAGGCCTGCACGCCGCGGTCGTTCTCGGCGAGGAGGGTCGCGCGGGGCGGCAGGTCGACCACCCGATCCGAGTGCGTCTCGAAGGCCAGAAAGGGTGCGTCGAGGCCGTCGAGGAGGGGGTCGCCGTCCGCGGCGGCAGTGGGGCGAATCTCGCGGTAGCCGAGTTCGATGTCGTCCATCGCGTCGACGCGGCCGCCGAGCGCTTCCGCGAGTACCTGGTGGCCGTAACAGACGCCGAGAACGGGCAGGCCGCGGTCGGCCGCCCGCGCCACCCAGCCGGTTAGATCGTCGATCCACCCCTCGTCCCAGTAGACGGAGGAGCGCGATCCGGTCACGACGACGCCGTCGTAGTCGAAATTCGGGGGCAACTCGCCGGTCGTCACGTCGAACTCCGCGAGGGCGGCGTCCAGTTCCCGGCGGAAGTTCCGGCGCGTGTGGTCGGTGCCGTGCGAGGCGTCCAGCAGGGCGAGCCGCAAGGTCATTACGTGTATGCAGGTCAGCGAGTGCGTAATCTCTTGCGGAAAATCGAGGAGAAAGCCCCGTGCTTTAGCGCGGGGAGGATGTCAAGCCGACTCGAAGAAGCCAAACAGTCGGTCGTTCACCTCGCGCGACCGCTCGATGCCGACGAGGTGGCCACCGTCCAGCGCCTGGAACTCGCCACGGGGGAGGTTCTCGGCCAGTCGGCGGCCGTAGTCGAGCGGCCAGACCGCGTCGTCGCGGCCGTGGAGGACGAGCGCTGGACAGTCCACCTCGTACAGGCGGTCGGTGACGTCGAACGCCTCGACGGCGGCGGCCTGTGCGTCCCACGCCTCACGGGTGGCGTCCTCGGCGGCGCGCCACTCGACGATCCGCTCGACGTCGGCGGGGTGGGCGTCCAGAAAGTCCCGGGAGAGCGCGGCCGCGAGCGACGACGCCAGTTCGTCCGGGTCGGACGGCGACCCGAAGAGCGGGTCGAGCGACAGGTGGGTACCCGCGGGCGCAGTGCCAAGGAGGGCGAGCGACTCGGGGCGGGTCGAGACCCGCGCGAGTTCGAGCGCGACCATCCCCCCAAGCCCCGCGCCGACGACGTGGACGTTACGGCGGCCATGATCGTCGAGCACTGCCTGCACGTCGGCGACGAAGTCGTCGACGGCGTACGGGCCGGGCGGCGCGTCGGACCGGCCGGCGCCCCGAAGATCGGTCACCAGCGTCTCGAACGGCCCCGTCAGGCCGGCGTGTTGCCAGCCCCACTGCCAGGCGCCGTACCCCACGTCGCCGAGGAGGATCACCGTCTCCCCCTCGCCGTCGGGTTCGTAGTAGAGCGACACGGCTCCGTTCGATGCGGTCGGCATAGCTGGCCCTACGGCCGCGAGACGGTAGGAGGTGTCGGAACCGGTCTCACGCTGTCGGCTGTAACTGCTTCGAGAGAGTGACCAGTTCGGTGTATCAGTACACGCGCGCGACCAAGAGAACCAGCCCGATCACGGTGGCCCCGAAGCCGATGAAAAACAGGCCGCCGGTGTAGGCCAGAGACGGCAGGTCCATCGGACTTGCCCCGCTCAAGAGATCCAGGATCGTCACCTCACGGAAGAGTGACTGCCCGGGGATGGAGACGCTCGTGAGCGCCGCGATACCGACGAGGAGGAGCCCAGCCACGGTGAGGACCGACGCGCTCGAGACACGGGACGACGACTTCACACCGACTCTGTTCGCAGTCTGGCATATGAACCTTCGTACGGGGACTTCAGTTGTGATATTTGCGGCTCGGTGTCGGCCGACGGAGTCACCGGCCGCGTCGAGTGCAGAACTCAGCGCCGAGAAGGGAGTCAGGCGTTCTTGATCGTCCGGAGGACGCCAGGCGCGTCGTCGAGAGTGTCGTCGAGGGCGTCCACGTCGGGACCACCACCCTGGGCGAAGTCAGGGGGGCCGCCGCCGCCGCCACCGACCGCCGCGGCGAGGCGGCCAACCACCTCACCGGCGTTGATATCGACGCCGTCGGGGACGCCGACGACGAACTGCACGCTCCCGCCTCGTGCGCTTCCGAGGACGGCCACCGATCCCTCGTCGACGATGGCGTTGGCGGTGGCGCGGAGCTCGTCGGCGTCGGCGTCCATCCGCCGGACCACGGCGGTGACACCCTCAGCGACCTCGACCTCGTCGGCGTCGGCCGCGGCCGCCCGAACTTCCGCGAGTTCCTCCTTGAGGCGGTCGATCTGTTTCCCTCGTTCTTTCCACTCCTGGAAGAAGCGTTCGGCCGTCTCGGGTACCGACTCGGGCGACACGTCGAGGACGTCGGCCGCGTCGTAGAGGGCGTCCTCGGTTCGCTGGGTCGCCTCGATGGCGGCCTCGCCCGCCGCGAAGACGATTCGTTCGACGCCGTCCTGGATCGGCTCCGTCTTCAGGATCTTGATCGCGCCGATGTCGCCCGTCCGGGAGACGTGCGTGCCGGCACACGCCTGCACGTCGTCCTCGACGTGGATGAGTCGGATCTGCTGGCCCGGGGGGACGCCACCCTGGTACAGGTCGAAGCCGTGTTTCGCCTCCGCCTCGTGGCGGTCCGGCCACTCCTGCGTGACCGGACGGTTGTCCCGCACCACCTCGTTGGCGACGCGTTCGATCTCTGTGACCTCCTCGCGCGTGATGCGCCGGAAGTGGCGCACGTCGAGGCGGGACTGGTCGGTTCCCTTCTGAGCGCCGGCCTGTCGGACGTGTTCGCCGAGCACCTTCCGGGCGGCGTAGCCGATGACGTGGGTCGCGGTGTGGTGGCGCATCAGGCTGAATCGGCGCTCGGCGTCGATCCGCCCGCGGACGAACTCGCCCTTGCCGGGGTTGCCGTCGGCCCGATGGAGGATCACCCCGTCGCGGCGCTGGACATCGGTCACTTCGACCGTCGTCTCGTCGGTCGAGAGCATGCCCGTGTCGGCGGGCTGGCCGCCGCCTTCGGGGTAGAACATCGTCTGGTCGAGCACCACGTCGTAGCCGTCCTCGCGTTCGAACACGTCGAGGACGACGGCTTCGAACTCCGTCCGCTCCTGATCGTCGTAGAACAGCCGATCGGTCTCCGGGAGGTCGTCGAGGCGGTCGTCGCGCTCGCTCGCGGCCTCGCCCGCGCCCTCCCCCTCGTGGCGGGCGGCGACCAGCCCGTAGAAGTCGTCGGGGACGTCCACCGCCGCGCCGTAGTCCCTGGCGATGTCCGCAACCATATCCGGCTGGATGCCGTGGGAGTCGTAGAGCTCGATCAGCGTCTCGCGGGGGATGGATTCGTCGCGCTCGGCGTACTCCTCCGCGATGCTCTCGACCTTCCGACGCCCGCGTTCGAGCGTCCGGCGGTACTTCCCCTCCTCCGTACGAACCATGTCTCGGATCGTATCGCGGTTGGTGTAGCCGAGGCGGTCGGCCTGCATGTCGACGAGTTCGTCGAGCGGTGCGTCGATATCCAGCCCGTCGGCGAGGCGTTTGGTCCGCCGGAGCACCATCCGCGCCAGATAGCCCGTCCCGACGTTGGAGGGAACGATGCCGTCGCCGAGCATGTACGCCAGCGTCCGGCAGTGGTCCGCGATGGCGTAGATGTCTTCGAGGGGTTCGAGCAGGTCCGTGAGGCGCTCGGGGTCGACACCGAGTTCTTCGGCCACCTGGGAGCGGGCCGACGCGAGGTTCTCGACTTCGTCGATGTCGAGATAGCCCGAGAGCCGGGCCGCTTCGCGGATGAGGTCCTCCTCTTGGGCGGAGTGGTCGATCCCCGCGTGATCCATCAGGAAGTCGATCATCTCGGGGTAGATGGCCTCGTAGACGGTGGGGGTGCCCTGGCTCATCCACGTCCACCGCTCCAGCCCGTAGCCCGTGTCGACGATGTAGGTGTCCATCGGGCTGTAGCGATTGCCGTCTTTCATTTCGTACTCGCCGTCGGGGTCCTGCTCCATCGACATGAAGACGAGCGTGGCGAGTTCGAGGCCGCGGTAGATCACCTCGAACGCCGGGCCGGCGTTGCCGCCGCCGACCCACGGGTCCTCGATGTAGACGACATCGGCGGGGTCGACGCCCATGTGCTGGAAAAAGGTGTCGCAGTACTGGACCGTCTCGTCCTTCCAGTACACCTCCCCCTCGTAGGCGTAGTCGTCTTCGGCGTCCTCGCGGGTGTTGAACGCGTGGTGGGCCATCATCTCGAAGGCCATCGTGTGCCGGCCGGTCTTACCCACGTTGTCGATGTCCTGCATCCGGATACAGGGCTGACTGATCGTCAGGGGGTTGGCGGGGGGCGGCGTCTCGCCGGACGTGACCAACGGCTGGAAGTCGTAGATGGACGCCTGCGTCAGGAGCACGTCGTCCCGCCAGCGGTTCGCCGCGACGGGGTACGGGTCGATGCGCTCGTGGTCGTGATCCTCGAAGAACGACAGGAAGGCCTCGCGCATCTCCTCCAGCGAGTACGTCTCGTCGAAGCCCGGGTTGCCGATGAACGTGTAGTCGTCACAGGGCGGCTCGCCGCAGGTGTCGCGCTCGATACGCGACCAGAAGTGGGCGCCACAGGAGGTACACTCCTGCCGTGTGAAGCCCTCGTCCTCGAAGTAGTCGAGACGATAGGCGTCTTCGAGTTCGCTCATTACACCCTCTTTGGCCCGTCTCGGCCTAAAACAGTTCCGGGAACGCGGACGCGGGGGGATCAGCCGACGGTGTCGGCGTGGATGCGTTCACGGGGTCTGTGCTGAACTCCCCGGCGGATATATATCCGTCACGCCCATTCCCCGCCCATGACCGCCGTCGGCGTCGACTGGGCGAGTGGGTGCTGGGTCGTCGTCACCCACGACGGGGACGACGTGACGATCACGACCGAACCGGCCATCCTCAACGTGTGGCAGGCTCACGGCGCGGCGGCCGACGCCGTCCTCGTCGACATTCCGATCGGCCTGCCGGAGACGGCGCCCCGCGCCTGCGACCGGGCGGCCACGTCGCTCCTCGGCGAGCGACACAGTTCGGTCTTCGACGTACCCAGTCGCGCGGCCGTCGACGCCGGGGGCTACGAGGCAGCGCGGGCCGAAAACGGTGGCCGCCTCGGCAGCCAGAGTTGGGGGCTCGTCCCACGGATCCGCGAGGTCGACTGCTTTCTCGACGCCCATCCAGGGGCCGAGACACGGGTCTACGAGAGCCACCCGGAGGTGTGCTACGCGGCCTTCGCCGCCCGGACGGACGCCGACGACCTCGGATCGAAGCGGGAGTCGGAAGGGCAGGACGCGCGACTGGCGATCCTCGACGCCGTCGACGAGTGGTTCGGCACGCAGGTGCGTGCGTTCGTCGACGAGCGTCGCGACGGTGCGCAGTGGCACCACCGCATCCAGTCCGGACGCCTCGACGACGTGCTCGACGCGGCGGTGCTCGCGCTCACGGCGAGGGAGGGATCGTTCGGCGTCCTGCCGGCGGGTCGGGACGCCGACGACCGGCAGGTGATCGTCTATCCGGACGGCGGGGAGTGAGGGTTCGGACCGCGAGCCAGATTCGGTCGGCCGGCGGTCTCACTCCGATTCGAGCGCCAGCGCCGCCAGCATCGCCTCCAACTGCACCCGCTCGTTCGCGCCCTCGGTGATGCGGTAGTCGGCCTCGCCGAGTCGCTCCATCAACTGGACGGTCCGGCGGTCGTCGAGGTCGAACTCCCACGCGGACCGGTGGAGCTGGTCGATCACGTCGCCGCCGGCCATCCCGGAGTCGACGAGGAGGGTCTCCAGCGTAGAGCGCGCCCGCGGGAAGTCACCCTCGATGGCGGCCTCGACCATCGACTCGATCTCCTCGGGACGGGCGGTGCTCGTCACCAGATACACCGCTTCGTCGTCGACGACGTCGCCCGTCGTCGCCGCCGCCTGGAGCGTGTTGATCACCCGCCGCATGTCGCCCCCGGCGGCGTAGACGAGGGCGTCGAGGCCGTCGTCGGTCATCTCGATGCCCTCGGCCGCGGCGATTTCCCGGGCCTGCGCCGCGACAGCCTCGTCCGGGAGCGGCGAGAACCGGAAGACTGCACACCGTGACTGGATCGGATCGATGATCCGGCTGGAGTAGTTACACGAGAGGATGAAGCGGGTGTTGTCCGCGAACTGCTCCATCGTGCGGCGGAGGGCTGACTGGGCGTCAGATGTGAGTGAGTCCGCCTCGTCAAGAAAGATCACCCGGTAGTCGAAGCCGCCGAAACTCGACCGCGCGAAGTTCTTGATCCGGTCGCGCACCACGTCGATGCCGCGCTGGTCGGAGGCGTTGAGTTCGAGGAAGTTGCCCCGCCAGTCGTCGCCGTACACCTCGCGGGCGATGGCCGTGGCACAGGTGGTTTTTCCCACGCCTGCAGGGCCTGAAAATAAAAGGTGCGGCAGGTCTTCTTGATCGATGTAGCTCCGCAGGCGGTCGACGATGTCGTCCTGTCCTTTCACGTCGTCGAGGGTCTCCGGGCGGTACTTCTCGATCCAGATCTCCCGTCCCGTCGCCCCCTCGGCCTCGCTCATACCGTATGGAGGGCGCGGGCCGCACATAAACGCCCCGAGACGGCCACACCCGACGGTTTAATTTCGGGGCCGCATCATCACCACGCATGGCGTCTCAGGGCGACCCGCGCGTGCTCTTCGTGATGAACCTCGTCCTCTCCACTCTCTTCGCGTACGGCGTCATCTGGGGACTCGAACTGATCGGTCTTGTGAGCACCACCGTCTGGAACGTCGCGTCGCTCGCGCTCCTGCTGATGGTGGTGACGTACGTGGTGACACGGTGATAGCGCGTTTTATTAGTCTCGACTCGCGGAGTAGCGTGTATGACCATCGAAGACCGCGACGAGGCGTATCTCGTCACGCACGCGCTCGCGAAGGACACGCTCTCGAAGATCCGCGACGTGGACACCGAACAGGTGGCGTTCCGGAAGGGGCTGGTGAAACTCGGCCGCATCTGTGGCTACGAAATCATCGACGGTGCGATGGACACCGAGTACGTCGCCATCGAGACGCCGATGGCCGAGACGACCGGCGAGCGGGTGAAGGGACTGGACGACGTGGTCATCATCAACGTCCTCCGCGCGGCGACGCCGTTCGTCGAGGGACTGCTGAAGGCGTTCCCCCGGGCCAAACAGGGCGTCATCAGCGCCGGCCGTGACGAGGAGGCCGGAATGGACGAGGACGGCCAGTTCCCCATCACCATCGACTACGTGAAACTCCCCGAAATCACGGCGTCGGATACGGTCGTCGTCGCCGACCCCATGCTCGCCACCGGGTCGACGATGTGTGCCGTCCTCGACTACGTCCTCGACGAGGGTGCCGAACCGGAGAACCTCTTTGTCCTCTCGGCGGTCAGCGCCCCCGACGGCCTCCTCCGGGTGAGCGAAACGGTCCCCGAGGCCGACCTCCTGACCGTCGCCATCGACGACCACCTCGACGACGACGGGTTCATCGTCCCCGGCCTCGGCGACGCGGGCGACCGCGCCTTCCGCACGAAGTAACCCCTTCCTTTCGCGTCGAAAACCAGCAGACTGCAACCGATTTCTATGCGAGGAATCTCCACCGAAACGGACCACCAGAGCGCTCTATATGGGTCGGTAGCACACCCTACGGCAGTTCGACCCGGCCACCCGTCGCACTGCGAAGACGGTCGCGCAAGGCGTCGGCGTCATCGACGGGGACGCGCACGTCGAACGTCACCCGCGCCTCGTAGTCGGCGTCGAACTCGACGCCGACGCTCTCCAAAATCCCGCGGACGGTCCCGGAGTCGTCGTAGTCGACGATGACCGTCAGGCGTTCGTGGGGCCGTTCCTCGACCACCCCCGCGGCGTCGACGGCGTCGCTCACGCCCCGGGCGTACGCCCGCGCCAGGCCGCCGACGCCGAGGTTGACGCCGCCGTAGTAGCGAGTCACCACCGCGACGACGTTGCGCAGGTCGCGCTGAACGATGACGTTCAACGCGGGCTTGCCCGCCGAACCGGTTGGTTCGCCGTCGTCGCTCGACCACTCGCGGAGCATCTCCTCGCCCGCCGGGACGCGGTACGCGGGGACGTTGTGGGTGGCGTCCGCGTACGCCTCGCGCACCTCCGCGACGAACGCCTCGGCGGCGTCGACGGAATCCGCGGGAGCCACGTGGCCGATAAACGCCGACCCCTTCACTTCGAACTCCGCCTGCGCTCGGTCCGCGACCGTCAGATACGCCTCGGCCATCAGAACTCGACCCGGCGAACGTACGGTAGTTCGCGGATCTCGACCAGCAGATCGCCGGGAAGGGACCGGTCGGTGATGACGTACAGTTTGGGGTCGTCGACGAACTCGGGATCCTCGCTGATCACCTGCCGGATGGTGATATCGCGGTCGGCGATGGCGGCGGTCACGTCGGCGACGATGCCCGATTCGGTCTCGTCGTCGACCCAGATGGTGAGGACGGTCAGGTCGAGGACGGGCGCGAGATCCATCAGGCTGGGGATGGCCGTGATGTTCTGGAAGATACGGCGGAGTTCGGGGTCGTCGAGGATGGCGTCAGTCGTGGAGTCGACGACGCGACGGTCCACGTCGATTTCGCGGGCGATCCCTGTGTTGGGAATCTCGATGCCGCCGGAGACGACGCGTCCCTCGTCGTTGACGGAGAACCCCCGTTCGAGCAGGAGCCGAATCACCGCCTGCTGGCTGGGACTCCCCTCGAACTTCTCCATGATCTCGTCGAACATTCGTCCGACGACTTGTCCGGGGTGGTTGATATACCTGCGGTCACTGGGGCGCCCCACGGACGCTCGCAGCCGGACCCTCGGTCCTATAATTATCTGTGATGAAAATTTGGCCGGAACGCTGTATATATCCCACCCGTCACAAAATGACGGAGGAACAGACTTTGTCAACCGTATTCGAAACGTTCGGTGCGCAGACGATCGTCGTTCTGATCATTGCATTGATCGGCCTCGTCCCGGTGGTACTGTACCGTCAGAAGACGCCGCGCTGGTTCGTCCTGGCATACGGATTCTTGTTCGTCGCGGCGTTTGCGACGAACTTCGAGAACGTCCTCCTGCCTACCGCGCTGAACCTGACGGAACACTTCGTCGGGAACCTCGGAGCCGGGGTTGCCTTCGCCGTCGCCGCGTACACGTACAGACGGAAGAATATCGACACCGACGGAACTGAAGGGGAGGCCTGACGATGGTGGGAGAGCAGATCATCCCGTTCGTCGACGCGGCCGCAACCCTCGGATTCGTCGTGGGCGCCGGTATCGGCATTCGAAACTACCAAGACACCGAGTTGGAGCGGACGTTTTGGGCAAGCTTCGTGCTCGTTTCCGTCACCGGGGCTCTTTGGATGGGGCTCGTGACCGTCGAGTGGTTCGGTATCAGCGGCGAGTTGATGGACACACTCAGTACCTCGCTCCAAGCCATCGTTCTCGGCGTGTTCTCCGTCGGGTCGATCGGGACCATGGCCGTCGTCGCGGATCTCAAGGAGTCACAGGCCGAGACGGAGCGGCGACGGGCGGAAGCGGAACAGGCACGCACCGAAGCCGAGCGCTCGAAAGAGGAGGCAGAGACGGCCCGTGAGGAGGCAGAGACGGCCCGTGAGGAGGCAGAGACATCCCGCAAAGAGGCGGAAACGCTCAACGATCACATCGAGACGAAGGCCACGGCGTTCAGCGCGGTGATGGACCGGGCGGCAGAGGGGGATTTCACCAAGCGGATGGACCCCGAGAGTCAAAACGCCGCCATGACCGAGATCGCCGAGTCGTTCAACGGGATGATGGACGAAATCGAAGAGACGGTCGCACAGATCCGGTCGTTCGCCGACCGCGTTGCCGACTCCTCGCGGGAGGTCACCACGGGGGCTGAGGAGAGCCAGCGTGCAAGCGAGCAGGTCAGTGACTCCATCCAGACGATCTCGGCCGATGCCGAAGCCCAGTCGGAGCAACTCCGCGATATCGCCACCGAGATGCAGAGTCTCTCGGGGACGGTCGAGGAGGTCGCCTCGTCGGCCGACGAGGTGGCGACGATGTCACGGCAGGCCGCCGAGACCGGCCGGAACGGGCAGGACGCGGCCGCCGAGGCGGTGGACGAGATGACCGCCATCGAAACGAAGTCCCAGGAGACGATCGACGAGATCGAATCGCTCGCGGCCGAGATCGACGAGATCGGAGAGATCGTCGACGTCATCAACGACATCGCGGAGGAGACGAACATGCTGGCGCTGAACGCCTCGATTGAGGCGGTTCGTGCCGGCGAGGCCGGCGACGGGTTCGGCGTCGTCGCCGACGAGATCAAACAGCTCGCCGGGGAAGTCGCGGACGCGACCAACGACGTCGAAACGCTCATCACGGAGATCCAGACCTCGACGGAGACGGCGGTCGCGGACATCCGTGAGATGGGCGACCGCGTCGCCTCGGGCACCGAGACAATCGACGTCGCCCTCGACTCCCTCGACGAGATCGCGTCGAAGGTCGAGGAGTCCAACCGGAGCATTCAGGAGATCAGCGCCGCCACAGACGACCAGGCGACTTCGACCGAGTCCGTGGCCGGGATGATCGACGACGTTGCCGAGAAGGCCGACCAAGTGAACACCGAGTCCGAAAACGTCTCGGCCGCGGCCGAAGAGCAAACGTCGTCGCTCACGCAGGTCGCACAGAACACCCGGAGCCTCTCCGACCAGGCCGACGAACTCCAGCGCCGACTCTCACAGTTCAGCATCGACGAGGCCGCCGCCGGGGCGGCGGGCGTCGAGCAAGGGCCGACTGCCGCCGACGGTAGCGGCCCCGCAGTCGATCGCTGAGCCGACCGTCGGTCTGGGTCCAAACGCTTAGGGAACCGTCCCGCATGGATGCGGGCATGAGCGACACCGACTCCGTCGTCTTCACCGACCACACGTTCGACGACCTAGACATCGAACGCGAGATTCTCGCCGAGGCCGACGCCGAGTTGATCGACGCCGAGGCGCGCGACGACCCCCTCGAAACGATCCTCGCCGACGCCGACCCCGACGGGATCATCGTGATGTACGCGGACGTGGACGCCGACCTCCTCGACGCCATGTCCGACTGCCGGGTCGTCTCTCGCACCGGCATCGGCTTCGACAACGTCGACCTCGACGCCGCCACCGAGCGCGGGGTCTACGTGACGAACGTCCCCGACTACTGCATCCCCGAGGTGTCCACCCACACCATCGCCCACCTCCTCGCACTGGAGCGCAAGATCGTCGACTACAACGGGCGCATAAAAGCGGGCAACTGGGACGTGACCGCCGGCCGAGCCATGCATCGCTTGCGGGGCCAGACGCTCGGCCTGATCGCCTTCGGCGACATCGCGCAAGCGGTGGCCGAAAAGGCGTCCGCGTTCGGAATGGACGCGGTCGCACACGACCCCTACCTCGACCCGAGTGACGTGGCGGACACCGACGTGACCCTCGTCGACGACCTGTCGACCCTCCTCGCGGAGTCCGACGCCGTCTCGATCCACAGCCCGCTCACCCCGCAGACGGAGGGGATGATCGGTGCGGACGAACTGGCGACGATGAAGAAGTCCGCGTTCCTGCTCAACACCGCCCGCGGTGGCATCGTCGACGAGGACGCCCTCGCCGACGCGATCCGGACGGGCGAAATCGCCGGCGCCGGGCTCGACGTCCTCGAATCGGAGCCGCCGGCGGACGACTCGCCGCTCCTCGACCTCGACGACGTTATCTTGACGCCCCACGCCGCCTACAACTCGGCGGAGAGCGTCGTCGAACTTCGGACGAAGGCGGCACGGAACGTCGCCCAGACGCTCGCGGGCGACGTCCCCGACTACCTCGTGAACGAGGCCGTTCTAGACTAGCTGCCGACGATCCGGAATCGACTCCACCAGCACGATCCGGTCCGACCCAGACAGCCGTCGGACCAGCCCCTCCTCGTCCAGATAGCGCACAGTCGCCAGTACGGTCAGCAGGGGGAGCCGAAGTCGCTCCGCGATCCGGTCCGGCGTGGCGTCCCCGACGCGCTGCAGGTACAGTACGACCAGTTTCGAGGTGTCGCTGTCGAGCCGTTCGAACGCCTGCATATCTCCGTACTCTCCCTCCGCTATCAAATAGTTAACGACGCACGTCGAAGTTGTGTACGACAATCGACTCGCTACAGCTCGCCTTTCGTGCTCGGCGTGTCGGACCGGCGGTCGTCGATCCGGGTGGCGTCGTCGAGCGTGCGCGCGAGCGCCTTGAACAGCGCCTCGACCTCGTGATGGGCGTTCTCGCCCGTCACCTCGGCGTGGAGGGTGAGGCCCCCCTGCATCGCCAGTGACCGGGCGAAGTGACGCGCCATGACGCTCGTGAACTCGCCGACCCGTTCCTCGGAGAACTCGCTGTCGAAGCGAAAGAGTGGGCGGCCGCTCACGTCGACGACGACGCTCGCCACCGCCTCGTCGAGAGGGACGCGGCGGTCGGCGAACCGACGGATACCGCGCTTGTCGCCCAGAGCCTCCTCGAACGCGGCGCCGAGGACGAGCGCCACGTCCTCGACGGTGTGGTGGTCGTCAATCTCCAGATCGCCGTCGCAGTCCACCGTCAGGTCGAACAGGCCGTGTTTGGCGAAGGATTCGAGCATGTGATCGAAGAAGCCGATGCCGGTGTCGACGCGGGCGTCGCCCTCGCCGTCC
>Ga0207757_100927_pt1 | contig 15292 bp, 12 predicted proteins | sample A23P3SouthBayCA_2_FD_187752 | JGI IMG/M metagenome (GOLD analysis project Ga0207757, IMG submission 187752) | Aerobic enrichment media microbial communities from Eden Landing Ponds, California, USA - A23 P3 (2) (SPAdes) | ecosystem: Environmental > Aquatic > Marine > Unclassified | place...
GGCGGCCCAGCACGCGGGCGACAGCCTCGACGAGTACATGATCATGGAGGACCAGCAGGCCTCCGCGCGCTTCCGGCTGCAGCTGCTCGGCGCCTACACCCAGGAGGCCATCGAGAGCGCCGCCGGACGCGCCGGGCTCTTGTAGTCCGCCGCGCTACACCCTCACAATGGGCGAGGACACGGAGCCGACCGACGACGCGGCCGGCGGGAGCGGCGGCGCCACGGCGGGCGACGACGCGGCCCCGCGGCGGGATTCCGACGGGGACAGCGACCAGTTCGCCGACCTGACCGAGACGGACCTCCGGGAGACCTTCGAGCGCGCGGACTACGTCGCCGAGGACGACATCGTGACGACCGTCCTGCTCGCGCTCCGACTGGGAAAGCCGCTCCTGGTGGAGGGCGAACCCGGCGCCGGCAAGACCGAACTCGCGAAGGTGCTCGCGGAGGGACTCGGCGAGGAGCTCGTCCGCCTGCAGTGTTACGAGGGGCTCGCCGCCGAGAACGCCCTCTACGAGTGGAATTACACGAAACAGCTGCTCGCGGTCCAGGCCAGCGAGAGCGGCGTCACCGAGGGATCGGACGCCGCCGGCGACGGCTCCACCGTCGCGGACGAGTCGTCCGTCTTCAGCGAGGAGTTCCTGCTGGAGCGACCGCTCCTGCGCGCGCTCCGAGCCGGCGGCGACGCGCCGCCCGTACTGTTGATCGACGAGGTCGACCGCGCCGACGAGGAGTTCGAGGCGCTCCTGCTGGAGGTGCTCTCGGACTTCCAGGTGTCGGTGCCGGAACTCGGCACCGTGCGCGCGCCGACGCCGCCGGTCGTCGTCATCACCTCGAACCGGACGCGGGCGCTGAGTGACGCGCTCAAGCGGCGGTGTCTCTACCTCTACGTCGAGCCGCCGACCTTCGAGAAAGAACGCGAGATCGTCCGCCGGAAAGTACCGGAGCTCGACGCGGCCGTCGCGGCCGAACTCTGCGGCGTGACACGGCGCCTCCGCGAGGAACCGCTGCTCAAGCGGCCGGGCGTCGCCGAGACGCTGGATCTGGCCCGGGGGGTCGCGGCGCTCGGCGCGGACCGCGACGGCGGCCTCTCGCGGTCGGAGTTACGGACGCTCCTCGGGACCGTCCTCAAAGAGGCCGAGGACGTCGAGCGGGTGAGCGACGACCTGCTCGACGACCTCGTCGCGGCCGCCAGCGAGGCCCGCGAAGCCGTCGCCGAGAGCGACGGCGGCGAACCCACCGGCCGGACAGAGGGTGATGCGGATGACCCCACCTGAGGACGGTGGGCGGCCCGGAGCGGAACCGCCCGACCCCGACGACTTCGTCGCGACGCGCGACGAGACGCTGGACGCCGTCGTCGGTTTCGCCCGCTCGCTTCGCTCGGCGGGCATCCAGGTGCCCGTGAACGCGGCCGTCGAGGCGACGCGGGCGCTCTCGGTGGTCGGCCGCACCGACAAATCGGCCGTGCGGGCCGCGATGCGCGCGACGCTGCTCTCCCGGCGCGAGGACGTCGAGACGTTCGAGGACCTGTTCGAGCGGTTCTGGCGCGAACTCCGCGCCGCGGGCCGGGAGCCGCCGGCCGTGCTCGACGACCTGGCCGACGCGGCGGACCCGCCCGGCGCGGGACTGCCAGCGGGCGCGGACGCCGCGGAGGCGGCAGCGGACGAAGCGGACGCCGAGGGCGACAGTGACCGGACCGACGCCGAGGAGCGCGGGTCATCCCGACCCGCTGGATTCGCGAGCGCGACCGACGAGGGAGCGACCGGCGAGGGCACGACGGTCGAGCGGGCGCGCTACAGCCCCGCGGGCGGCTCCGAGACCGTCTCGCGCTCGGTCACTTTCGACCGCTACGACCTCGCCGGCCCGGTCGCGCGACTGACGGACGCGCTCGGGACCTTGCCGGGACGGCGCCGCGAGCGGGCCGGGAACGGCCGGTTCGTCGATGCGCGGCGGGCGCTGCGCTCCAGTTTCCAGACCGGCGGCGTCGTCCCCTCCCTGCCGGAGTCTGATCGAGCCGAAACCGACGTGCGCGGGGTCGTCCTCGTCGACGTGAGCCAGTCCGTCCTCGACAGCGTCGACCGGGAGTTCCTGCTGGAGTGGCTCCGCCTGCTCGTCGAATCCTGGCGCTCGACGCGCGTCTTCTTCTTCGACACCGACGTCCGCGAGGTGACCGACGCTTTCGACGGGCGCACAGTGGAAGACGTGACCGACGCGCTCGCCGATGCAGAGGCGAGCTGGGGCGGCGGCACGCGGATCGGTCACGCGCTCGCGACGCTCCGGCGGGAGGCCCCGGAGGCCGTCGACCGCCGGACGGTCGTCACCGTCGTCAGCGATGGGCTGGAGCGGGGCGACGTGGACGACCTGGAGACGAGTGCCGCGTGGATCGGCCGGCGCGCCCGCCTCTTTCTCTGGCTCAATCCGCTCGCGACGAGTCCGGTCTACGAGCCGACCGCCCGTGGGATGGCCGCGGCGCTCCCGGCCGTCGACGGGCTGTTCGCCTTCGCCGGCCCCGCGGACGTGACCGAACTCGCGCGGCAACTGGCGCGCAACGACCGCACGCGGCTGGGCTATCGATACGACCCGCGGCGGACCGGTGCCGACGAACCGTTTTCGACCGACTCGACAGCTACGACACAGACATGACCGGACACCGATCCCCGACCGACGACGAGTGGAGCGTCCCCGAAACCGCCGTGATGGGTAGCATCAGCGAGGCGCTCGCCGAGGGCCGCCCGGCCGTCGTCGCGACGATCACCGCCGTCGAGGGCAGCGCCTACCGCCGCCCCGGCGCGAAGATGCTCGTGGACGACGAGTCCGGGATGGGCAGCATCACCGCCGGCTGTCTCGAAGACGAGGTGGTCCGCATGGCCCAGAAGGTTCTCGAGACGGGCCGGCCCCGCGTCGAGCGGTTCGACCTCACCGACGACGAGGAGTGGGGGCTCGGCCTCGGGTGCAACGGCGTGATCGACCTGCTCCTCGAACCGCTGGACGACCGCTTCGCTGCGCTACTCGACCGCTACGCCGCCGGCGAGGACGGCCTCGCGTTCGCGGTCACCGATCCCGGCGGGACCGACCTCGCCGTCGGCGACCGCGCCTACGCGCCCGACGGCGACCTCTCGGCGGTGACAGGCGGCGGAGGGGGAGCGGGACTCCCAGACTGGCTCGTCGACCGCGTCGCCGAAACCGCTCGCGAGATGTACGAGCGCGGCCGCTCCGAGACGGTGACCGTCGAAGTCCCGGACGAACACAGCGAGTCCGGTGGCGACGCGGAAGCGGGCGACGCGGTTCGCGTGTTCGTCGACTCGGTGCTGGCACCGCCCGATCTGTACGTCCTCGGCAGCGGCAACGACGCCAAGCCGGTGAGCGAACTCGCCGCGAAGGCCGACTTCCGGGTGACGGTCGTCGCCTTCCGCGGCGGCCGCGCCGAGTCCGAGAGCTTCCCGCACGCCGACCGCGTCGTCTCCGCGTCGGCCCCCCGAGTCGCGGAGGAACTCGACTTCGACGAGGACTCCTACGCGGTCGTGATGAGTCACAACTTCGTCGACGACCGGATGGTCGCCGAGGCACTACTGGAGACGCCCGTCGAGTACATCGGGCTGATGGGTCCCGAGTCCAGGTTCGAGCGCCTGCGCGGCGAACTGGAGGACTCTCGTGGATTGAGCGACGAGGACCTGGAGCGACTGTACGCCCCCATCGGGATCGACCTCGGTGGGGGAGCGCCTTACCAGATCGCGATGAGCATCGTCGGCGAGGCGCTCGCGGTCCACAACGGCCGCGAGCCGACCCACCTCCGCGAGCGCAGGTCCCCCATCCACGGGCGCGTCGACGCGGAGTAGTCGGTTGTCGTCTCGTGCGGGATGTCCTCAGTTTGGGCCTTTGACTCGTCAAAACCAGTGTGAGATTCCTCGGTCGACCAACCGTGACAGCAACCCAGGATGTCACTGAACAGTTGGCATGCCTGCTGTGTGACTCGCTCGGTACAGGCGATAGAGATAACACTAATACACCATGGCTGTCAAATTTTCAGCGTGGATATAAAACGGAAAGAAGATCAAATGTGGCACTTTGCTGAGAATACTCGTTGTGGTTGGGCAGACTACTATGCGAACCACAGTGAATTTACCTCAGAGAAGCAGATTAGCTCCGAATCGGATTTACCTTCGAACTTCTGTGGGGAATGTAAGAAGCGACGGGGTATAGATCCCGATAGCTAAGCACAACACACTGAGCGGGGGATTCATCTCCGACGCTTCTGAAATCACTTTCTTCGCGAACTGTTCGATGATATCATCGTGACAGCGGACGGTTCCCGTCGTTCTCGATTCGATTCCATCGACCGAAACACATCGCACCGGGAGCGACACTCGATTCTCCTGCTCGCCGATGCGTGTCGCAGGGGTCTTTGCCTCCGATATCGAATCCGGGCGTATGCAGGTCACCGACCGGTACGCGACGACGGAGGGGCGCGAGCGCGTGACCGTCGTCCCCGAGAGCCTGGACGACCTCTGGCACCTCACCTACGTCGTCGAACCGGGCGACCTCGTCGGCGGCGACACCACCCGCCGGATCCAGCGCAACGACGACGACCTCCGTGACTCCGGCGGCGAGCGCGAGCACATGTGGGTCGAGATCGAGGTCGAAGAGGTCGAGTTCGCCAAGTTCGCCAACAGGCTCCGTGTCGCGGGCGTCATCTCCGACTGCTCGCGCGAGGACCAGCTCGGCTTCCATCACACCCTCAACGTCGAGGAACGCACCGAGATCGAGATCGAGAAAATCTGGAAACCGGACCAGAACGACCGTCTCGACGAGGCCGTCGAGGCCACCGAGAACCCCGACGTCGCCGTCGCGACGGTCGAGGAAGGGCAGGCGTACATCCACACCGTCGCCCAGTACGGCACCGAGGAGCGCGCGAGCATCTCGGGTTCGTCGGGCAAAGACGAGGACGCCCGCCCGCGCTCGGAACTGTTCGGCGAACTCGCCGCGGCGCTCGCGCGGATGGACGTCGAGGCGGTCGTCCTCGCCGGCCCGGGCTTTACCAAGCGCGAAGCGCTCAATTTCATCGAGGACGAGTACCCGGACCTCGCGGCGAAGATCACGACCGTCGACACCGCCGGCGTCGGCGACCGCGGCGTCCACGAGGTGCTCAAACGCGGCGCGGTCGACGAGATCCAGACGGAGACCCGCATCGCGCGCGAGGCCGAACTGATAGACGAACTGATGGAGCGACTGGCCACGGGCGCGGAGGTTGCCTACGGACCCGACGGCGTCGCCGAAGCGGCCGACTACGGCGCCATCGAGACGCTGCTCGTCCTCGACGAGCGACTGCGCGCCGAACGGGGCGCGGAGGGCGAGTGGGACATCGACGTCGACCGGATCATCGAGACGACCGAGCAGAAAGGCGGCGAGGTGACCGTCTTCTCGGGCGAGTTCGACCCCGGGCAACAGCTCCGGAACCTCGGCGGCATCGCCGCGCTCCTGCGGTATCGCATCGACTGACGGCTCGACGCATCGACCGGCCGCTCGTCACTGTGGCGGTCGCTACACAGTCTTCGCGCTCTGTCTTTCAGGATCGATAACGGCGGGGAAACCGTTTTTATGCGATACGCCCGAGTGGTGGTAATCAACCATCGGGGGTACGGGATGAGTTTCGAGGAACGACAGGATTTCGCACGGCAGGTGGCCGACCTCAACAAGTACGGGCAGGCGCTGAATCAGTGCGCCTCGGCCGACGAGGTCGTGTCGCTGACGCTGGAGGCCATCACCCTCCTGTTCGATTTCACCGACGTGACGGTCGTCGAGGTCCGCGGCGGGGACTGCCGGGTCGTCGGGAGCACGAACCCGGCGCTCTCGGACGGCGACCAGCCGACACGACTGGCCGAACGGGCGGCGGAGTCGGGTGAGACGCTCACCGAGACGGGCGACTCCGCGCGTATCGACGGCGACTCGGCCGTCACGTCGGCCGTCGCGGTGCCGGCGGTCATCGTCGACGAACCCATCGCCGTCATCGTCGTGCGCTCGACCAGCGTCGACGAGTTCGACGAGGAGTACGTCCGGCCGATGGAGATTCTTGCCTCCCACGCCGCGACGGCGATCAGCAACATCCGGTCGCGCGAGCGCCTCGAACGCGCCAGACAGAACCTCGAGACGCAAAAGGAGATGGTCGAGATGTACGACCGCCTCCTGCGTCACGACATCGGCAACGACCTGCAGATCATCGCCGGCTTCGCCGACGCCGTCGACCAGCAGGTCGACGAGGACCCCCAGGCCGAGTACGTCGGCAAGATATCGCGGGCCGCCCGCAACTCGGCCGACCTCATCCAGCGGGTCGGCGACCTCGTCTCCACGCTCGAATCCCAGCGCGAACCCGAAGCGCGGGACCTCGCGCCGCTGCTCGCCGACACCGTCGGCGACGTCGCCAACCAGTACGAGTCGCTCTCCGTCGAGTTCGACCGAGAGGAGTTCGAGTACCGCGTCTTCGCCGGCGACCTCCTCGACTCTGTGTTCACGAACCTCCTCTCGAACGCCGCCGTCCACAACGACGGCGAGGTGACCGTCGAGTGGTACGCCGAGGAACCCACGTCCGACACCGTCGTCGTCGGGATGGCAGACGACGGGAGCGGCATCCCCCCGGAGATCCGCGACGAACTCTTCGAGATGGGCGCGAAAGGCCCCGACAGCGACGGCACCGGCTTCGGTCTCGGGTTCGTCCGTGCGCTCACCGAGTCCTACGGCGGCACCGTCGAAGTCCGCGAGAGCGCCGGTGGCGGCGCCGACTTCCGCGTCACGCTCGAACGCGCCTGACCCACCGCGAGTACGCACCGGTCTCCCGCTCGTTAGGGCGGAGATTTATTCCGGACCGCTTCGATTGGTGAGACGAACTCACATGGATGCCGTCGACGGCGACTGGGACCGTGAGCGAGCCGAGGCCTTCCTCGAGACGCAGGCGATCCCCGTCAGGGTCGCCTGCCACACGCCGAAGGGCGGTCTCTGGATGCTCTCGCTGTGGTATCGCTACCGCGACGGACTCCTGGAGTGTGCGACCGGCGCCGACGCGAAGGTGGTCCGCTATCTGCGCGAGAACCCGGCGGTCGCCTGGGAGATATCGACCAACGACCCGCCGTATCGGGGCGTCCGCGGGACCGGCACGGCGTCGCTCGCGCCCGACGAGGACAAGGCGGTCCTCGAATCGCTGCTCGAACGCTACCTCGGCGGCACCGAGTCGCCGCTCGCAAAGCGGTTGCTCTCGCCCGAGCGGGAGGAACTGGCCATCGCGATCGACGTCGAGCGTGCCTACACCTGGGATTTCTCCAGTCGGATGTCGACACCCGACTCGTGATTCGGCCGCTGGGCGCGCTGCCCCTGGCTCACTCGATATCGAGCGAGAGGCCATCGCGAGCGAAACGCACGTCGCCGTCGTAGCGCCCACCGAGCGACTCGAGCATCGCCTCGTGTTCGCCGTCGGTGTGCGGGTAGAGATGGGTCAGGTAGACGCGGCCGACGTCGGCGTCGGCGTTCGACAGGACGCGCCCGAGCGACGACGGCGTCGGGTGGTTGGAGACGTCGACGCCGTCGGGAAACGAGCAGTCGTGGGCGAGCACCGCGGCACCGTCGGCGAACTCGATCAGTTCCGCGAAGGCTTCGGAGTCGCCGCTGAAGACGAACGCCGGGGAGTCAGCGTCCGCCTCGCTCTCCGCGGATCCGGGCTCGTCGAAGCGGTAGGCCAGACAGTACATCGAGTGGCGCGTCTCCATCGCCGCCACCGGAAATCCCGCCAGTTCGAACCGGCCGGGCTCGACCTCCCGGATCGTCAGGTCCAGCCTGTCCTGGAGGTAGTCGTGAACCTCGAAGAGGTCGGCGACGAGTTCGCGGGTGCCGGGCGGACCAGCGATCGTGAGATCCGTCTCGCCCGCGAGCCACCGGGCCTTGCACAGCGCCATGAGGTCGGAGACGTGGTCGAGGTGGTGGTGCGTGAGGAGGACGGCGTCGATGCCCTCGTAGCCGACGTCGGTGCGCTGGAGACCGTGGAGGGCGCCGCTGCCGCAGTCGACCAGGAGGCTGTGCTCATCGGATTCGACGAGGAGCCCGGTCTGAAACCGCTCGCCGGTGGGCATCGTGCTGCCGGTGCCGAGGAAAGTGACGCGCATATCGACCCGTCGAGGGCCGGGGGAATCGGTGTTGCGGTGACGGCCACAGCGTCGCCGGGGAGACAGAGTCGTCCGTCGAGTCCAGTTATCCCTGGGAGAACTGCACCACTCGCCACCCGTTCTCGCCCTTTCGCAGGGTGAGTCTGAGCGTCGACGTCTCCTCGGAGCCACTGGCGGAGGCGACGACTTGGACCGTCGCGAACTCCATTTCGCCTTGCGTCTCCTCGGACAGCACTTCTGAAGACTCGATCGAGACGTCGGCCGCTTCGTACGAACTCACCATTAACTGGCCGGGGGTACTCGCACCCTGCGCTGTGAGCTCCTGGAGTTTCTCGCGGTCACCGTCGTCGAGTGCCTTCACGTAGTCCCTGGCGACGCCCTCCGCACCACCCGGACCGCCGCCCGCGAGGAACTGTGTGTAGCCCAGATATCCCAGCCCCAGGACTGCCACGCCGCCGCCGGCGGCTGCGAGAACTTCGCGGCGCTCGTACCCCGCTATCTTGTTGGACTGCCGACCGCCCGGCGGTCCGCGAGCGGGCTGACCCTGCTGGTAGCCCTGGCCCTGCTGATAGCCCCCTCCCTGCTGTTGCCCCTGCTGATACCCCTGCCCCTGTTGCTGGCCCTGGTAGCCCTGGCCCTGCTGGGGCTGGTTCTGATAGCCGCCGCCCTGAGGCTGTCCCTGACCGCCCTGAGGCTGTCCCTGACCGCCCTGTGGTTGACCCTGGCCGCCCTGTGGTTGACCCTGGCCGCCCTGGGGCTGTCCATGCCCCTGTGGCTGTCCATGGCCGCCCTGGGGCTGTTGTTGGTTCCCCTGACCACCCTGCTGGCGTCCCTGTCGCGGCTGACCCTGGCCGCCCTGTGGCTGGTTCTGACGTGGCTGTCCCTGCCCACCTCGCTGTCCGCGACCACCCTGGGGCTGGCCCTGACCGCCCTGCTGACGTCCCTGTCGCGGCTGACCCTGACCACTCTGGGGCTGGCCCTGACCGCCCTGGGGCTGGCTCTGGTCACCACCTGTCTGGCCTTGCTGGCCCTGATAGCCTCCGTCGTCCTGGTGACTCTGTTGGGTCTGGTCGCTTCGTGTTCCCGATTCTCCTTGCCCTTGGATCGAGACGCCGCAGCTCGGGCACGCGGCGGCCCTGCTATCGACCTCAGCACCGCAGTTCGGACAGTTTGCCATACTGCATCGATCTGTGTAATAACCTCTAATAAAACTCCTGAATAGTTTTGTACGAGTTGATACGTTTCCCGAGACCATCCGACTCGAACCGTCCAACCCGAAGTAGCTAGACCCGAGTCACACCACCCCATAGGGGTTCGCGATTCGCTGCGGGAACCGGCCCGGTCCTGTCGCCTGCTCGCACACGACGATCCTGTCGTCCGGCCGGGCACAAGATTCATACGAGCGCCATCGGAACGTCCTGACAGGATGACACACCGATCGCGGCTGGCCGAAGCGCGGTCGCTCGGACTCGGCGCCGGCGTCGTCGTCGCGTTCATCGGCGTTCTCGAAGCGACGCGACGACTGGACGTGGGTCCTGGCGTGGTGAGCGAACGGCCGTTCGTGGTCGCCCTCGGCGCAGTAGCACTGGTCGCGTTCGCGGTGACCTGGCTCGTGACCGAGTCGGCGTTCGAATCCTGAGACCGCGCCGCCACAGCTATAGAAAAACAGTCGTTCGAACGCACGCCCACCGGCTCCCCGCTGATCGAGGCCCTCGGAGCCACGGCACTCGTCGCCGTCGTCGTGTTACTCGTCTGGACGCTGGGGCTGGAAGAGTAGCCGGGACCGCGGGCGAAACCGGGGTGGTCGGAACCCACTTGACGCGGCGGCCCCAACCGACGGGCGGGAAGGCCGTCAATGGGAGCACGCGAGTTACTCGCGGAGCGCGAGGTGGGGTTCGACCCCGCGTCGGCGACGATCGACGACGCCGAGGTGCTGGACCTGCTCGCCCCCGTCGTCCGCGAGTGGTGGGTCGACGAGTTCGGCGCGTTCGTCCCCGAGAACGACGGTTTCTTCACACCGCCACAGAAGGAGGCCATCCCGCTCATCCACGAGGGGGAAAACGCCCTCATCGCCGCGCCGACCGGGTCGGGCAAGACGCTCGCCTCCTTCACCGGGATCATCAACGAACTCTTCGAGCGCGACCGGACCGAGGGGCTCGATAACTCGGTGTACTGTCTGTACGTCTCGCCGCTGAAATCGCTGGCCAACGACATCCACCGCAACCTGGAGGTGCCCCTCGACGGGATCACGGAGCGACTGGCCGACCGCGACGAGGACGTCTCGCTCCGCCACGCCATCCGCCACGGCGACACCAGCGACGCCGACCGCCAGGCCATGCTCGACGAAACGCCCCACATCCTCAACACGACCCCCGAAACACTCGCTATCCTGCTCAACTCGCCGAAGTTCCGAGAGAAGCTTCGTACCGTGGAGTACGTCGTCGTCGACGAGATCCACAGCCTCGCCGAGAACAAGCGCGGCACGCACCTGTCGGTGTCACTGGAACGCCTCGAAGCGCTCGCTGACGGCTCGCCGACGCGGATCGGCTGTTCGGCGACGGTCGAACCGCTCGACGCCATGGCGGAGTTCCTCGTCGGGCAGTCCGAACCGGGCGGCTCCGCGCGAGACTACGAAATCGTCGACGCGCGCTTCGCCCGCGAGTTCGACATGGAACTGGTCTGCCCGACCGACGACCTGGTGAACACGCCCCGGAACACCGTCAACGACCGCTTCTACCGCGATCTCCACGACCTCGTCTCGGAACACACCAACACACTCGTGTTCACGAACACCCGCTCGGGCGCCGAGCGCGTCCTCCACAACCTCCGCGAGCGCTACGACGACTACGACGAGGGCAACTCCGGCTGTCACCACGGGAGCCTCTCGAAAGAGCGTCGCCAGGAGATCGAGGGTCGGCTCAAGGAGGGTGACCTCGACGTGGTGACGACGTCGACGAGTCTCGAACTCGGCATCGACATGCCGTACATCGATCTGGTGGTGCAGGTCGGATCGCCCAAATCCGTCGCCGCGTTGCTCCAGCGCGTGGGTCGCGCCGGCCACCAGCTCGGCCAGACCGTCACGGGCCGCGTGTTCGCGCTGGATCGGGACGAACTCGTCGAGTGCGCGGTGATGCTCAAGAAGGCCGAGGAGGGGTTCGTCGACCGCGTGTTCGTCCCCGAGCGAGCCCAGGACGTGGCCGCTCAGCACGTCTACGGCATGGCCATCGCCGAGATCCGCCCCGAACGCGAGATCCGCGGTATCCTCGAACGGGCCTCTCCGTATCGCAACTACACCGACGGGGAGTGGGACTCGCTCCTGCGCTACCTGACCGCCGACTACGACGGCCTCGAAGAGAAGAACGTCTACGCGAAGGTCTGGCGCGACGCCAACGACCCGCCCGACGGCGAGTACCACTACGAGGAGTACCCCGTCGGTGAGGTGTTGATGGGCAAACGCGGCCGCCTCGCGCGGGTCATCTACATGACCAACATCGGGACGATTCCCGATTCCTTTACCTGCGAGGTATTCACCCGCGGGGGCGACGAGTGGGTCGGCCAACTCGACGAGCAGTACCTCGACACGCTGGAGTCGGGCGACGTGTTCGTCCTCGGTGGCGACCGCTTCGAGTACCGGTACCGCCGCGGGTCGAAGGTGTACGTCGACCCCACCTCGGCGCGCCCGACCGTCCCCTCGTGGTACTCCGAGCGACTCCCGCTCTCCTACGACCTGGGCCGTGAGATTCTCGCCTTCCAGCGTGACCTCCTCGATCGTTTCGACGACCGGGGCGTCCCGGGCGTGCGCAACTGGCTCCGGGAGTTCCCCCTCGACGAGAACGCCGTCCGCGCGGTGGCGCGGATGTTCGACGAGCAGGTCCGCTACGCCGGCCCGGAGAGCGTCAGCACCGACGAGCGCCTCGTCGTCGAGGAGGAACTCGACCGCAACGAGTACGAGCGGCGCTACTACGTCCACTCGAACTACGGCCGGCGGTTCAACGACGGTTTTTCGAGGTTGCTCGCCTACCGGATCGCCCAGGCGGCCAACGCCAACGTTCAGGTCGCCGTCGCCGACAACGGGTTCACGCTCTCGATGCCGCTCAACAGGAAAGTCGACGTCGAGGGCGTCATCGCCGACCTCGAACCGGCGGACGTGCGCCCGGACCTCCGGGCGAGCCTCGACGGGACCGACCTGCTCCAGCGCTACTTCCGGATCAACGCGACCCGCGCGCTGATGATCCTCAAACGCTACAAGGGCTACGAGAAGTCGGCCAGCGAACAGCAGGTCAGCTCCGAGATGCTGCTCGGGTTCGCCGAGGACCTGGAGGACTTCGCCGTCATCGAGGAGACCTATCGTGAAATCCTGGAGGACAAACTCGCCGTCGACGCAATCGAGCGCGTCGTCGCCGCTATCGGCGCCGACGAGATTTCCCTCTCTCACCACCGCGTCGACTCGCCGACGCCGCGCGCGTTCGGACTCGCCACGCTCATGGCCTCCGATGTCGTCCTCGCGGAGGACGAGAGCGCCGCCCTCCAGGAGTTCCACGAGCGCGTGCTCGCCGAGATCGATGGGGAGTACGCCGACGGCGGTCGCGGCGCCGAAGCGGGGCGGAACTGACGACTCGGCGGCGGCCTCGTTTCGCCTCGCTCCGCCGCGCTGTCGCTACATCGACGGCGGCCCGACGCGCACCTCGATCACGTCGCTCACGTCCGGGTAGTCGTAGCCGTCCATGACCTCCGCGACGGGTCGGACCGTCCCCATCTCGCTCGGGCCGGTGTCGGGGCCGGACTGGCGGGGCGCCTGATTCTCGCCGACACCGGGCTCCTCGTTTTCCTCGGTGCCGGCGTCCCAGAGACGGATCCGGTCGGTCACGTCGCCGGAGACGGTTTCGCCGTCCTCGAAGAGCGCGACCCCCTCGGGGTCCGGCGCGTAGAACAGGTCGTTCGACTGGACGAACATCGTGACGAGCGACAGGCGGTGGGCGTGGCCGGCGGTGACCTCGAACGTGTAGCTCCCGCCGGGGCCGATCGGACCGGGGCCGTCCGCGCCGTCGGCCGTCGCGGCGGCGCCCGCCGCGTGGACGCCGGTCGCGCCCTCGAGTTCGCCGGCGAGACCGCCCGGCATGCCGTCCTCGGCGAGCGCTCCCAGTCCGTCACTGGCCGCCTCACCGGTGGTGAATGCGGCTGCCTCGTCAGTGTGGACGGCGAACGCGACCGGCGAGAGCGGGACCGCGTGGTCGCTGCCCATCGACGTGGTGAGCGTCCCCACCTCGGAGACGTTCGTCACCGTCACCTCGAAGGTGGTCAGTTCGCCCATGCCGTCGCCGGTGTCGGTCGTTCCTCCCATCCCACCGCCGGCGTCAGTCATCCCGCCCATCCCCTCGTCGGTGTCGGTCATACCGCCCATCCCGTCGTCGGTGCCGGTCATGCCGCCGTCGTCCATGGTATCGTCGGTGTCAGTGCCGTCACCGCCACCGCCGCTGTCGAGACAGCCGGCGACACCGGCCAGGGCGACGGTCGCGACGGTACCACGCAGGAAGTCACGGCGAGTCGTATCGTCTGTCATCGTTCCGTCCGTCCCCGCGCCCGGAACCCCGATAAGGAATTTTCAAACTCCGCTCAGCGTTCCGCTCGACTCCGTTCGGAGGGTGTTCGGGGTTTCCACAAACTCCGTTCAAAATTCGCCGCGCATCGGCCCCGCCCCGCTGGTCGCGCGGTCGAGTTCGTCGCGCGGTCGATTTCGTCGCGCGGTCGGGTTCGTCGCGCGGTCAGGACCCGTCGACGATTAGCGTGTCGAGCGCGTCGGGGACGACGAGCACGTCGCTGCCCGGCTCGACCGCGTCGGAGACCGTCTCGTGGGCGTGCATCAGGCACTTTTCGACGACCTCGGGATGGGCGCTGTCGGTGACGTAGACGTCGTGGTCCCGGAGCGCTCGCGCGACGACGAACGCGCGCTGGGCCCCCGCACCGTACCCCTGGCGCATCTCCTCGTAGAGCGATTCGGCGCTCTCGGCGCCGGCGAGCCAGTCGAAAAAGCGCTGTTCCCCGGTGCCCTCGCCGGCACCTTCGGGGAGTGCCGCGGGCAGGACGACCTGGCCACCCTCTCGGAGTGGGTTGTGCGCACCGAGTATCACGTAGGTGGCGGCGCGGGTCGTCTGGTAGAGGTTGGCGTCTTTTGGCGCGCCGACGCCGGCGACGACGACGTCGTACTCGCCGGTGACGGGCGTCGCGAGCGCGTCGCGAGCGGTCGCGGCGAGGTCCGCGACGACAGCGCGGTGGTCGCCCGCGCTCGCGCCGTAGAAGCCCTCTGGCCCGTGAGTGACGTTCACCGCGAAGTCGACACCCGCGAGGTCGCCGGCCTCGTCGAGGAACTCCCGGAACGGGTTGTCCTCGATGCGTCCCAGGCGGACCCCTTCCCGCGAGAGCATCTCGGGGCCGTGCGTGTAGCCGATCTGCGACTCGCTGCCGGCGCCGATCACGACAGTCTTCGCGCCGCCGGAGAAGCCGGCGTACTGGTGGGGTTCGACCATCCCCGTCGAGACGACCCTGTCGGCCGCGGCGACGGTGTCGTTGATCTCGATGGGGACCCGCTGGCCGCCCGACTCGACCGCTCCGACTTCGACGACCGCTTCGGGGTCGTGATTTTCGGCGAGGTCGGCGTCGTCACCGAGGGCACGTTCGATCTCCGCGTCGTCCATCGGGCGGTGGAGGCCGAGGCCGATGACGACCGACACCTGCTCGCGGGCGACGCCGCCCGATTCGAGTTCCGAGAGGAGGACGTCGAGCAAGGCGTCGTCGGGCGTGGCGCGGGTCACGTCGGTCACGACGACGGCGACGGTGTCGTCGGGGTCGACGCGGCGGGCGAGACGCGGCCCGTGCGGGTCTGCGACCGCCGCTTCTGCCGCGGCGCGCGGGTCCACGGTGTCGCCGCCGGGCGGCCGCGCGACCGTCACGTCACAGTCGGGGAGCGAGACGGAAATCGTCTCTTCGCCGAGCGGGAGTTCGACTGGCACACGCTGTATCGGGGCCCCCGAATCGAGAAAGTATCGGTCGTGCGCTGGCCGCGCGTTCGGATCGAGCGGGCGGGCTCAGTCGGCGATCCAGTGGGTGCGGGGCGCTGGCGGTCAGTCGGCGGCCCGAGGATCCGCCAGCGCGTC
>Ga0207757_100931_pt1 | contig 15240 bp, 10 predicted proteins | sample A23P3SouthBayCA_2_FD_187752 | JGI IMG/M metagenome (GOLD analysis project Ga0207757, IMG submission 187752) | Aerobic enrichment media microbial communities from Eden Landing Ponds, California, USA - A23 P3 (2) (SPAdes) | ecosystem: Environmental > Aquatic > Marine > Unclassified | place...
CATCGACATCGACCAGGTCATCGTCGGCCGGACGAACATGCCCGAGTACCGGGACAAGAAGGGCGACGAGAAGATGGAGGCGTTCAACGACCGGACCAAACGCATCGACTTCCCGTACGTCCTCCAGTACGCGGAGGAGGCCCGCATCTACGAGAAGATGCTCCACAACGCCGACGTGCCGGATATCCACGTCGAGCCCCACACCCTCCAGATGGCCGGGCTGTTCGGCGTCCTCACGCGCATCGCCGAGCCCGACGGCGGGCAGGTCGGCGTCGTCCAGAAGGCGAAGGCCTACAACGGCGAGATCGACGAGGGTGAGGACATCGACGTGAAGAAGCTCCGCGACGAGGCCGAGGAGACCACCGACCTCGGCGAGGGGATGGACGGGGTCAGTCCGCGGTTCATCGGCGACGAGATCGCCGAGGCCATCATGGACTCGATGCACCGGGGCCGGGGGTTCCTCTCGCCGCTCACCACGTTCAACCACCTCGAGGAGAACCTGGAGAACCACGGCTCCATCCCGCAGGAGAACTTCGAGACCTACTACCGCTACCTCGAACTCGTCCGCGAGGAGTACAAGGAGCGCGCCATCGAGGACGTGCGCCACGCGCTGGCCTACGACCTCGACGAGATCCAGCGCCAGGGCGAGAAGTACATGGACCACGTCATGGCCTACATCGACGACGACACCGTCGAGGACGAGATTACGGGTCGCGAGCAGGAGCCCGACGAGAAGTTCCTGCGCGACGTCGAGGAGAAACTCGACATCCCGGAGGACCGGAAGAACGACTTCCGCCAGGAGGTCGCCAACTGGGTCTCCCGCAGAGCGCGCGAGGGGGAGACGTTCGACCCGCAGGACAACGACCGGCTGCGCCGGGCGCTCGAACGCAAGCTCTGGGAGGACAAGAAGCACAACATCAACTTCTCGGCACTCGTGTCGAGCGGGGAGATGGACGACGACGAGCGGTCCGCCTGGGTGCAGGCCCTGACCGACCAGGGCTACTCCGAAGACGGGGCCAGAGAGGTGCTCGAGTTCGCCGGCGCCGAGGTCGCCAAGACGGAGATGGAAGACTGATATGACCGACACGAACCGGGGCGAGGAACCGACCGACGACGAGGTCGCAGATGGAGGTGAGGCGAGCGACGCGAGCCGAGCCTCGTCGGGCCGCCGGTCCGACGGCGGTGTCGCTCGTGACGCGGCCTCGTTCATCGACGCGGCCGACGAGAGCCTGGAGGCGACCTACGAGCCGCCGATGTCGCTCTCGGAGTACGTCGAGGAACTGTTCGAGAACCCGGGGACCGCGAGCCACGCCTCGAAGTACCTGCTGCAGGCCATCGAGGCCGCCGGCCGCCGCACCGTCGTCGAGGAGGGCGAGGAGAAGCAGCGCTACTGCTTCTTCGACGACCCGCACAACGACGGCGAGCACGCCATCCTCGGCAACACGGAGGTGCTGAACGCGTTCGTCGACGACCTCCGCTCCATCGCCGCGGGGCGGGGCAAGGACGAGAAGATCGTCTGGCTCGAGGGTCCGACCGCGACCGGCAAGTCCGAGCTGAAGCGGTGTCTCATCAACGGGCTCCGGGAGTTCAGCAAGACGCCCGAGGGTCGGCGCTACACCGTCGAGTGGAACGTCGCGGGTGCCGACAGCGGCGCGAGCGCGATGACCTACGGCGGCGGGGGCCCGCCGGAACCGGACGAGGACGACTGGTACGCCTCGCCCGTGCAGGTCCACCCGCTGGCGGTGTTCCCCGAGGACGTGCGCGAGGACCTGCTCGCCGAGCTGAACGCCCGGCTGGACGACCACATCCCCATCCGCGTGGAGGGGCGGCTGGACCCGTTCTCGCGGGAGGCGTACGACTTTCTCGAGGAGCAGTACCGCCGGCAGGGTGTCGAGGACCTGTTCTCGGCGGTGACGGACCCGAAGCACCTCCGCGTGAAGAACTACGTCGCCGACGTGGGGCAGGGCATCGGGGTGCTCCACTCCGAGGACGACGGCTCGCCCAAAGAGCGGCTCGTCGGCTCGTGGATGGCCGGGATGCTCCGCGAACTCGACTCGCGGGGGCGCAAGAACCCGCAGGCGTTCAGCTACGACGGCGTCCTCTCGCAGGGGAACGGCCTCCTCACCATCGTCGAGGACGCCGCCCAGCACGCCGACCTGCTGCAGAAACTGCTCAACGTCCCCGACGAGGGGAGCGTGAAACTGGACAAGGGCATCGGGATGGACATCGACACGCAGATGATCATCATCTCGAACCCGGACCTCGAAGCGAGACTGAACCAGCACGCCGACCGCTCGGGGTCGGACCCGCTGAAGGCCCTGAAGCGGCGCCTCGACAAGCACGAGTTCACCTACCTGACGAACCTCTCGCTGGAGGCCGAACTCATCCAGCGCGAACTCACCAACGAGACGACCGTCTGGACGGCCGACTCCTACGACGAGCTGGCGGCGCGCATCCGCCAGCCGGTCACCATCCGTGTCCGCGACGGCGAGGGTGTCGTCCGGGAGAAGGAGCTCGCCCCGCACACCATCGAGGCGGCCGCGCTGTACGCGGTCGTCACGCGACTCGACGGCGAGGACGTTCCACCGGGGCTCGACCTCGTGGACAAGGCGCTCGTGTTCGACCGGGGCTACCTGCAGGACGGCGACGAGCGCCGCGAGAAGTCGGAGTTCGACTTCGACGCCGACGCCGAGGACGGAGAGACGGGCATCCCCGTCACGTACACGCGGGACATCATCGCGGACCTGCTCCACGAGGTGCAGGACCGCCACCACCCCGACCTCCCCGTGGAGGACGTGGTGATGCCGCGCGACGTGCTCAACCGGATGGCCGAGGAGCTGAGCGACACACCCGTCTTCGGGCCCAACGAGAAGACGGAGTTCGAGAACCGGCTCGTCCCAATCAAGAACCACGTCTTCACCGAGCAGGAGGACGACGTGCTGGAGGCCATCATGCGCGAGAAGCGCGTGGACGAGGCCACCGTCGAGGAGTATATCGAGCACGTCTACGCGTGGGTCGAGGACGAGGGGATCGAGAACGAGCGCGGCGAACTGGAGGACCCGGACCCGCTGAAGATGAAGGTGTTCGAGACCGAGCACCTCGGCCGGTTCGACGAGGACGACTACGACGGGACCGAGCCCGACGCGGCCGTCGAGGAGTTCCGCGCCGAGAAGGTCGTCACCGCCCTCAATCGGCACGCCTGGCGCCACCGCGACGAGGACTTCCGGGTGGAGGATGTGAACGTCAAGGAGATTCCGGTCATCGAGACGGTGCTGGGGAGCCACGACTGGGACGACGTCCGCCGGACGTTCCCGGACTTCGACCCCGACCAGTGGGACGACCCGCCGTCGGGGACCGAGACCGCGACCGTCAAGGCCGACACCATCCGGAACATGCAGGAGCTGTTCGACTACTCGGAGGCGTCGGCCGAGCTCACGAGCCGGCACGTCATGGGCCAGGTGAGCTACCGATGGGAGTGATGAGGATGTTCCGTGGTCGTGTCCGGTTTGGATTCGGATGTCGTCAGGGACGACGGAGACGCCTACGAAGCCCTCGGCCGCTCGGGGCCCCGCGGCTCGCTGCGCGCTTCCCTCGTGCCTCACGCCGTTCGGCACTCAGTCCAGTGCTTACGTCGCCGGGGGACCACCGAGCGGCCTCGCCCTTCGAGTCCACCAGGACCGCGTGTGGGTCAGTCGGGACCGTGGGCCTCGTGCCTCCCCAGCCGCTTGCAGTGCTCGCTGCGCTGCGCGCTTCAGCCCTCGCGCGCACAGGGGCTTCCGGCGGCCGGCAGGTGAGCGGGCGACACGGGGTCGCCCGCGGTGAGCCGGCCGCCGGGTGCCAGCGCGCGCCGGTTGGACTGACGGGGCTGGCACGCACTAGCCGAGCGACGGGTCGGCCGGCCGGTTCCACGGACAGGAAGCGCGCGGGCGCCCTTTCCGTGGAGGTCGTTCGAAAGGCGGCTCCGCCGCCTTTCGTGATGACGAGAGACGCCGCAGGCGTCTCTCGGACCACCGCGAGCGAAGCGAGCGTGCCGGAACACTCCGGCGCCCGCGCGGGGAGGTGTGGGGACTCTGCGCCCCCATGCAACCTCCACGCGCGAATGCTCCGGTTGCCCCCCGAACCCTGGCGGACTGCCGAAGGGCGAGGGCGCTCGGCGGTGCCCGGACGAAGCAAGCACTGGACCGAGCAGCGGGGGAGCGAAGCTCCCCCGAGCGAACGGCGGCGAAGCCGCCGTGAGCGGCGAGCCTCGCGAGCCGTGAGGGAAGCGCGCAGCGAGTCCCGACACCCCGAGCGCCCGAGGGCTTCGGTAGCGTCCCCGTCGCCGTCGCACACACCGGTATTACCAGGGTACTCGACGGACAAACATCTAAATTCAGAGATAATAGATGAGGTAACAACGTAATGGGACTGAAAGACGACCTCGAACGATATCGTGAAGTGGGCGAGGAGAAGCGGCAGGACCTCTCCGAGTTCATCCAGTACGGCGACATGGGCCAATCCCTCCCGGACGAGGTGAAGATCCCCATCAAGATCGTCGACCTGCCGGAGTTCGCCTACGACCAGCGCGACATGGGCGGCGTGGGCCAGGGCGACGGCGACACGCCCGACGTCGGCCAGCCGGTCGGCGAGCCACAGCCACAGCCGGGCGATGGCGACGAGGACGGCGAGCCCGGCGAGGAGGGCGGCGAACACGAGTACTACGAGATGGACCCCGAGGAGTTCGCCCAGGAACTCGACGAGGAACTCGGCCTCGACCTCGACCCGAAGGGGAAGAAGGTCATCGAGGAGAAGGAGGGCGACTTCACCGACATCACCCGCACGGGGCCCGCGTCCACCCTCGACTTCGAGCGCCTGTTCAAGAAGGGGCTGAAGCGCAAGCTCGCGATGGACTTCGACGAGAACTACCTGCAGGAGGCGCTCCGCGTCGAGGGCTGGGGGCCGGCGAAGGTGTTCGAGTGGGCCCGCGAGCAGCACATCCCCGTCTCCCGGCCGTGGATCGAGACGGCCTACGAGGACATCCCCCGCGAGGAGCGGGACCGCTGGGCCAGTATCGAGGAGATGGAAGCCAACGTCGAGCGTGAGTCCACGGCGACCCGCATCCGCCGGGACGGCATCGACGAGGTGCCGTTCCGGCGCGACGACGAGCGCTACCGCTACCCCGAGATCGTCGAGGAGCGCGAGAAGAACGTCGTCGTGGTCAACATCCGCGACGTGAGTGGGTCGATGCGCGAGAAGAAGCGGGAACTGGTCGAGCGGACGTTCACGCCGCTGGACTGGTACCTCACCGGCAAGTACGACAACGCCGAGTTCGTCTACATCGCCCACGACGCCGACGCGTGGGAGGTCGAGCGCGAGGAGTTCTTCGGCATCCGCAGCGGCGGCGGCACCCGTATCAGTAGCGCGTACGACCTCGCCGCGGAGATCCTGGAGGAGCGCTACCCCTGGAACGAGTGGAACCGCTACGTGTTCGCCGCGGGCGATAGCGAGAACTCCTCGAACGACACCGAGGAGCGGGTCATCCCGGCGATGGAGGAGATCCCCGCGAACCTGCACGCGTACGTGGAGACCCAGCCCTCCGGCAACGCCATCAACGCGACCCACGCCGAGGAGGTCGAGGAGCACTTCGGCGGCGACTCCAACGTCGCCGTCGCCTACGTCTCCAGCCCGGAGGACGTGGTCGACGCCATCTACACCATCCTCAGCACGGAGCAGTCCGAGGAGGTGACCGCACGATGAACCCCGACCGCATCGAACAGCAGCGTATCGCCGAGGGACTGGAGGAACCGGTGCGCGAGGCCGCCAACCTCGCGGAGAAGCTGGGCCTGGAGCCGTTCCCGGTCAACTACTGGATCGTCGACTACGACGACATGAACGAGCTCATCGCGTACGGCGGGTTCCAGACCCGCTACCCACACTGGCGCTGGGGGATGCAGTACGACCGCCAGCAGAAGCAGGGCCAGTTCATGGGCGGCAAGGCGTTCGAGATCGTCAACAACGACAACCCCGCCCACGCGTTCCTCCAGGAGTCCAACAGCCTCGCGGACCAGAAGGCCGTCATCACGCACGTCGAGGCGCACTCCGATTTCTTCCGGAACAACGAGTGGTTCGGCCTGTTCGCCAACGACCCCGACGCGGCGGCGATGCTGGAGCGCCACGCCGAGACCATCCGGGAGTACATGGAGGACCCCGAGATCGACCGCGAGGCGGTCGAGGCGTGGATCGACCACGTCCTCTGTCTGGAGGACAACGTCGACCAGCACCGGGCGTTCGTCCCCGCCGAGACGCGCGGCGGCGATGCCGACGACATCGAGGCCGAGGTCGTCGCCGAGCGGCTGGACGAGCTGAACCTCTCCGACGAGGTTCGTGACCAGGTGTTCGACGAGGAGTGGCTCGAGGCCCAGGAGGACGACGAGGAGGTCCGGTTCCCGGCCGAACCCGAGAAGGACATCCTCGCGTTCCTCTGGAGCCACGGGAAGGCGTACGACGCGGAGGCCGAGAAGGCCGTGGAGATGACCGAGTGGCAGCGCGACGTGCTCGAACTCCTGCGCAAGGAGGCCTACTACTTCGCCCCGCAGAAGATGACGAAGGTGATGAACGAGGGGTGGGCCGCCTACTGGGAGTCGAAGATGATGACCGACGAGGCGTTCGCCGGCGACGACGAGTTCCTCTCGTACGCCGACCACATGGCCGCCGTCCTGGGCTCGCCCGGGCTGAACCCGTACAAGCTCGGCCTGCAGCTCTGGAACTACGTCGAGAACACCACCAATCGCCGCGAGGTCGTCGAGAAGCTGCTCCGGGTGGAGGGCGTCACCTGGCGCAACTTCGAGGACGTGATCGACCTCGACGAGGTGCGGGACCTGCTCGAACCCGAGCCGTGGCTGGTCGACGTTGTCGGGCACCTGGACGACCTCGACCCAGACGACGAGCGCGTCGACGCCGAGGCGCTGGCGGCGGCCCACGATGGCGAGGTCGACGTACAGAAGTACCCCTGGAAGGTGCTGACCTACGCGGGCCTCGCGGAACGCCACTATTCGCTCGTGAAACCGGCGTTTCGCGGCTTCCTCAAGCGCATCAACCAGTCGGAGCTGGAGCGCATCGCCCGCTACCTGTTCGACACGGACCGGTACGACTCCGTCGAGGACGCGGTCGCGGATGTCGACCGCGCCGCCGGTTGGGACCGGATGCGCGAGATCCGCGAGTCCCACAACGACGTGACCTTCCTCGACGAGTTCCTCACGCAGGAGTTCGTCGACGACAACGACTACTTCACCTACGAGTACACGCACACGACCCGCGACTACCGGGTCACCTCGACGGACTACCGGGACGTGAAGAAGAAGCTGATGCTCCGGTTCACCAACTTCGGGAAGCCGACCATCGCGGTCGAGGACGGCAACTACGAGAACCGGAACGAGCTCCTGCTCGCTCACCAGTACAACGGCGTGATGCTGGACATCCAGCAGGCCCGGCAGACGCTCGAACGCGTCTTCCAGCTCTGGGGCCGTCCGGTCAACCTCAAGACCATCGTGAAGGAGGTCGACGAGCACGACATCGAGGTGGCGCGCCGACGCGACCGCGAGCCCGAACCCGAGGAGGTCGGCAAGCTCCTCCGGTACGACGGCGAGGAGTTCACCGTCGAGGACCTCCCGTGGGAGGCCGTCGAGGGTATCGCCGCGACGGATGTCGACTACGACACCAAACCCGACGAGTGGCTGGCGTGATGCGCCGGCCCCGGACTCGGGCCGGACGACGGCGGGCTGGGCGGCCCTGTGGATAGGTTCTTGACCCCCCGGGCGCAACCGGTGTGTAGTGTCAGAGGGTAGCGCAGTCACTCCGGAGGCGGACACGCCGACGGAGATGGAACCGAGCGACATCCACGACATCCTCCGGAACGACCGGCGCCGGCTCACCATCAAGAACCTGCAGGAGCAGCCGGACGGGACGATGGGTGTCCGCGAGCTCTCGGAGGCCATCGCCTCGCTGGAGACCGGCGAGGACCCGCCGCCGAGCGACAAGCGCCAGTCCGTCTACGTCTCGCTCCACCAGACCCATCTGCCGAAGCTCGAGGAGTTCGGCATCGTCTCCTACGACTCCGACGAGAAGCGGGTCCGCCTCGAGGACCGCGTCCGCGAGGTCGAGGTGTACATGGAGATCGTTCCCCGGTACGGGCTCTCGTGGGGCGAGTTCTACTTCGGCCTGGGGCTGCTCGGAACGCTCACCACCATCGCGGTCCTGCTCGGCGTCCCGGGCGTCGAGGCGCTCGGCGTGACCGTCACCGCAACCGTCTTCTTCGTCATCCTGATGCTGTCCTCGACGTACCACGTCTACGCACAGCAGGACCGCATCCTGTTCCAGCGCTTCCGGAAGGAGTAGAGCAGGCGTTTTGCGGGCCGCCCGCCATGCGGGCCACATGCACGAGCGATTCGAGGTCGGCACCGACGAGCGCCTGCAGGCCATCGACATCACCGACCGCGTCGTGGACGCCCTCCCGGCCGATGCCGATGGCCCCGTGACGGTCCGTTCCCGACACACCACCGCCGGCGTCGTGGTGAACGAGGCCGAGCGGCGACTGCTGGCCGACATGGAGACGTTCCTCGCCGATGTCGTCCCGGACGAGGGGTGGCGCCACGACGACATCGACGACAACGCCGACTCGCACCTCCGGGCGCTCCTCTGTGGGGCCTCCGAGACGGTTCCCGCCCGCGACGGCGACCTCGACCTCGGGACGTGGCAGGCCGTCCTGCTGGTCGAGTGCGACGGCCCCCGGACCCGGACGGTCGAGGTCCTCGGCTGAGTGGCTGCCGGACCGGTTCGAGGTCGCCGAGTACCCACGTACCGCACTCGACGACGAGGTGGCCGACGCGCTGGCGACGCCCGTGCTTTCTGCCGACGCCCGTGGATTCAGGGTCGTCCGGGGCGGACCTGTAGGGTGTTCTCATCCCTGGGACTGCTGGGGGCCGGTTCCGCGGTGACCTGCAGACCCACGACGTGGCCCTCGGCCGCGACCACCCGGAGCAACGATCCGGAGTCACTGTCGACATCGAAGCACGCTTCCGGTGGCTGTCGCCACAACAGGGCACTCAGGCGCTGAAACGCGCGTAGAGCGGCGATGTGGCCATCCACTGTGCTATCCCTTGACGGTACACTTATACTTGTCCGCCCGCTTATCTCCGGTAATTGTTATGCCTCGGGGAACGGCAACGGGACGCACGGACCGGTGGCCGGGCTGGCGTGAGCCTGCGTCGGGTGGGTCGCCCGTGCTCGCAGGGCCAAAACGACTAACCGGTCGGCGTCGAACGCAGTGGCAACCCGCGACAGCGGAGGGCCCATGAGATACTTCAACTTCACCCTGACCCCGGACGACGGGACCATCCACCCCGTGGACGCGATCATCGTCGACACCCCTGGTGTCACTCGGGAGGCCCTCATGCACGTGAACGCGCTGGGTGACGGGACCGGCGTGATGCTCTACCGGCTGCGGGGCGACCCCGACGACCTCGCACCGGCCCTGGAGGAGTCCGACGATGTCCTCGCGTACGACATGATGAACGTCCGTGGCGAGCGCTTCCACTGTTACGTCCACGTCCCGCCGGGAGAGCCCGCGGGCTCGCTGATGACGCTGGCCCAGCGCTACGCGCTGATGATCGACACGCCGCTGGAGTTCACCGACCGTGGCGGCCTCCGGACGACGCTGGTCGGCACCCACGAGATGCTCCGCCAGGCGCTCGATCAGATTCCCGACGAGGTACAGGTCACCGTCGAGCAGGTCGGCCAGTACACCCCCGAACGGGGTGACATGCTCTCGATGCTCACAGACCGCCAGCTCGAGGTGTTCCGGACGGCCGTGGACCTGGGCTACTACGAGATCCCCCGTCGCGCGACCCACGAGGATATCGCGGACAACCTCGGCTGTGCGCCCTCCACCGTCGACGAGCACCTCCGGAAAGCGGAATCACGGGTGCTGTCGACGCTCGTCACCGGGTAAGCCCCGGCACTCCTCCTCGACGCGTCCCGTCCTTAGTCGTCGGCCGCGGCCTCGCCGCTGCCCGCCTGCATGTCGTTCTCGATACTTGGCGGGTACTTGCCGCGCTCCAGCTTCAGGTCCGACAGCGGGCGCGCCATGCAGGTCAGTGCGTAGCTTTCGGCCTCCTCCTCGGTCAACCCCCGGCGGACGGCGACGGTCTGCTCGACCTCGCCCTCGAGGATCTCGGCGGAACAGGCCAGGCACATCCCGACGCGGCAGGAGTACTCCTGCGCGACGCCCTCCTCGATGCACCGCTTCAGGATGGTCTCCTTGTCGGAACAGGTGATGGTCTCGCCCGTCCCGACGAACTCGACGGTGTACTCGGTCATACCCGGGGGTTCGGAAACGGTCGACAAAACTCTTGTCGAACGGACCCGGTGACGCGAGTGCCCGGTCGGGGGTCCGGTAATAAAGAGTTTTGCCGGTCCGGTGACGACGGGCGGGTATGAGTACCGACGAGGCCGGGACGGCGGCGGGGACCCGGCACACGCACGAGGTCGACGTCGTCGTCGTTGGCGCCGGAACGTCGGGCTGTTACGCCGCGGCGACCATCGCGGAGGCGGGCTACGACGTGACCATCGTCGAACGCAAGACCGCCGAGGAGGCGGGCCACATCGCCTGCGGGGACGCACTGAAGGGAGCCGACAAGTTCCCCGAGGTCATCCCCAAGTCGAAGATCGAGCCCGCGCTGACGAACACGGTCGTCGATCACGGCCAGTTCGAGATTCCCGCGGAGGACGCCGTCCTCGACATCCCCGTCCCCGGGGAGCTGGCGGTCATCGACCGGAAGCTGTACGGCGAACTCCTCATCGAGGGGGCCACCGAATCCGGCGTCCAGTTTCACTACGACACGGTCGTCCAGGACGTCCTTCAGGACGAGGACGGCCGCGCGACGGGCGTCACCGGCATCCGGAAGGGCGACCCCGTGCGATACGACGCCGACCTCGTCATCGACGGCGCGGGCGCGCTGTCGATCCTGCAGGACGAGGCCGACCTCTCGGACGCGACGTTCGATACGAACGTCCGGTTCTCGCAGTTCTCCTCGGCGTACCGGGAGATCATCGAGGTCGAGGAGCCGGTCGACTACCACGACGCGCTCGTGTTCAAGCCGACGAAGCGGTCGGCGGGGTACCTCTGGTACTTCCCCCGGACCGAGACCGAAATCAACGCGGGGCTGGGCTTCCAGATGAACGAGGAGCCGATGAAGCTGGTCGACGACCTCCGTGACGACATGCGGACCCGGCCGGAGTTCGAGAACGCCGAGGTGAAGGACAAGCTCGGCGCCGCGGTCCCGACCCGCCGGCCGTACGATTCGGCCACCGCTCCCGGGTTCATGTCCGTCGGGGACGCCGCGGGCCACGTCAACCCCACGACGGGTGGCGGTATCGCTGGCGCCGCCTATGCGGGCACCTATGCCGGCGACGCGGCCATCGACGCGCTCGAACAGGGTGACGTGTCCGAGGACGTGCTCTGGTCGTACAACACGCGCGTGATGGACCATTTCGGCGGCCGATACGCCGCCCTCGACGTCTACAACATCTTCACGACCGCGTACGATCTCGATGACCTGATGGCGCTGCTCGCGTCGCTGCCCGCCGACAAGCTCTCCGAGCAGCTCTACGATGGGAAGGCCGAGATCGGCCTGAAGCTGAAGGTCCAGACCGCCATCAAGTCGTTCGGCCACTGGGGGACGCTGTACGACTTCTACCAGACCAAGAAGCTGGCGGACCGCCTGACCGAGCACTACGAGGAGTATCCGGAGGGTCCCGACGAGTTCGCCTCCTGGCGGGACCAGCGCGACGAGATCATGGAGGACATCTACGAGACGACCGGCGCCGAACCGAAGTACTGACCGCCCGGAACGGTAATCCGTCGCCCCGTTGTTCTCCCGCGCATGAGCGATGACGGCCGGAGCGTGACGCTCGTCGTCCGCGGTGCCGAGAAGCGTGACGCCGGCCGCGGGGTCGCACGCCTGCCCGAAGACGCGCGCCGGGCGCTCGGAGTGCTCAGCGGCGACACGGTCGTCGTGGAGGGCGAACGCCCGACGGTCGCGAAGGTGTGGCCCGGCGGCGACGAGGACGGCATCCGCATCGACGCCGACACGCGGGCCAACGCCGGGGTCACCATCGGCGACGAGGTGACCGTCCGACCGGTCTCCGTGGCCGACGCCGACGAGGTGACACTGGACGTACCCGTGGGCCTCGACGAGGACACGCTGGAGGTCGTCCGGCGGGACCTCCTCGATCGGCCACTCCGGGTCGGTGAGACCGTCCGACTGGAACGGCTCGACACCCGCGCCGAGATCCGGTCGACCGACCCGGACGGGACAGTCCGGGTCACCGGACGGACCGACGTGCGTGTCATCTCACACCCACAGCCCGGGGCAAGCGTGCCTGGGGAGCCGGATGAGTCGCCGGGTGATGGGGGAAGCCCGCCGTCCGACGCGGAGGGTGAGACCGACGAGGCCGGGCGGACGACCGTCGAGACCGGCAGCCCGACCGACGCGGACGCCGGCAGCGGGCTGAACGTCACCTACGAGGATATCGGTGGGCTCGACGAGGAACTCGACCTCGTGAAGGAGATGATAGAGCTGCCGCTCTCCGAGCCGGAGCTGTTCCGCCAGCTCGGTATCGACCCGCCGAAGGGGGTGCTCCTCCACGGGCCCCCCGGGACGGGGAAGACCCTCATCGCGAAGGCAGTCGCCAGCGAGGTCGACGCGCACTTCGAGACCATCTCGGGCCCGGAGATCGTCTCGAAGTACAAGGGTGACAGCGAGGAGCGGCTGCGCGAGACGTTCGACCGCGCGGAGGCCAGCGCCCCGGCCATCGTCTTCATCGACGAGATCGACTCCATCGCCGGCGCGCGCGACGAGGACGCGGATATGGAGAACCGTCTGGTCGCGCAGTTGCTGACGTTGATGGACGGCCTCGACGACCGCGGCGAGGTCGTCGTCATCGGTGCGACCAACCGTGTCGACACCATCGACCCGGCGCTCCGGCGTGGCGGGCGGTTCGACCGCGAGATCGAGATCGGAGCACCGCGCGCCGAGGGGCGTCGGGAGATACTCGATGTCCACACGCGCGGTGTCCGGCTGGCCGAGGACGTGGACCTCGACACGTACGCTGCCCGGACCCACGGGTTCGTCGGCGCGGACCTCGCGTCGCTGGTGAAGGAGGCCGGGATGGTCGCCTTGCGCGACCGCGCCAATCGCGACCCGCTCACGGTGACGAAGGCGGATTTCGAGGCCGCGATGAACGCGGTCGAGCCCAGCGCGATGCGCGAGTACGTCGCCGAGGCGCCGGACACGACGTTCGAGGACGTGGGGGGGGTGGACGAGGCCAAGCAGACCCTCCGGGAGGCCGTGGAATGGCCGCTCCAGTACGGTGCCCTGTTCGAGGCGACCCGGACGGACCCGCCGTCAGGGGTGTTGCTGTATGGCCCCCCCGGAACCGGGAAGACGTTGCTCGCCCGTGCGCTCGCTGGCGAGTCCGAGGTCAACTTCATCGCCGTCGACGGGCCGGAGCTGCTGGACCGCTACGTCGGCGAGTCGGAGCGGGCCGTCCGGGAGGTGTTCGACCGCGCGCGGCAGGCCGCGCCCTCGATCCTCTTCTTCGACGAGATCGACGCCGTCGCCGGTACCCGGGGCTCGGGGGGGCACGAGGTGACCGAACGGGTGGTGTCGCAACTGCTGACGGAGCTCGACGGGCTGGAGGACAACCCGAACGTGGTGGTGCTGGCGGCGACGAACCGCCGGGACGCGCTGGACCCGGCGCTCCTGCGCCCGGGTCGGCTGGAGGAGCACGTCGAGGTGCCGGCCCCCGACGCCGACGGTCGCCGGGCCATCCTCCAGGTCCACGGCCGGGGCAAGCCGTTCGCCGACGATGTGGACCTCGACGAGTTCGTCGCCGTCACGGAGGGCTACTCGGGGGCCGACCTGGAGGCACTGGTCCGGACGGCCTCGATGCGTGCCATCCGCGAGTTCGCGGCCGACCTGGGACCCGAGGCCGCGACCGAGCGGGCCGACGAGGTCCGCATCACGCGGGCGCACTTCGAGCAGGCGCTGGAGGTCGTGGAGCCGTCACTTCGGGAGTAGGCGAACAGGCGATACCGCTCTGGGCGCCGAACCGTGGCATCGCACTGGCGGAACCGGGCGAGGAGTGGCGTCCTCCCCGACCGGGTCGGCGGTCCGGCGGCGACTCGTCAGGGCACGCGCCGTCTGCTGCGGAATCGTTCTTGAACCCTCGGGAGTCAGCGCTTCTCGAGCCGTGCGCGGTAGTGGACATCATCCTCCTCGGCGTCGGTGTCGGCCAGCCACCAGTCCGTTCCAACTGTGGCCTCGCTGAGCCGCCCGGGACCGAACAGGATGAACAGGAGCGTCTCGCCCACCTCGCCCTCGTACTCGAAGTGGAAGACGCGGTGAGCCAGCCCACGCTCCGGCCGCGAGCGATAGCCGAGCATCTCCCCTTCCTCGACGCTCGCCGGGTCGTATCCGTCGATGACGGCCGTCGCGTCCGGCGTCGTCACGTGCGCCAGATCGGCGAGGAACGCTCGGAGCCCGCCCATCGAGCCCGCAAGGCCGACCTGGGTGCCGATGGCGAGCGCGCTCGCGAACCGGTCGCGCTCGAACGGTTCCCGGAGCGCGAACATGTCCGCGACGCGAGCGTCCTCCACGCCACGGTCCGCGGCGACGGCCACCAGCTGCTCGCTCACGTCGGTCGCGACGGTCTCGAACTGCCTCTGGAACGCCAGCGCGTGCCGGCCCGCACCACTGCCCAGGTCGAGCAGCGGACCGTCGAGGGCGTCGGCCAGCCAGGGGTCCGCCTCGGCGTCGTAGGTGCTGAAGTAGAAGTCGTCGATGGGGTGGTCGAGCGTCTCCGTGCCATCGCGCTGGACGAGCGCCGACTCTCGCGCTCCCACGTGGTGGTCGCGGACCGCGCGACCGAACGGGTCGGACATGGATGGTGCCGGAGGCCCCGTGGTATTGAGCGGTTCTCCACCGTGTGACCCACCCACACCCTGCCCCGCGGTGGCGACACGAGGAAGACCTATGCCGGGGGAGTGACCACCCCCGGTCGATGTCCCGACCGTCCGCCCTCCTCATCCTCCTCCTGGCCGCGAGCCTCCTGCTCGCGGGCTGCACCGGACTCGCCCCGACCGATGGCGCCCCGTCGCCGGCCGAGCCCTCGCCGACCGACCCGTCCCCGACAGCGACCGCG
>Ga0207757_100934_pt1 | contig 15174 bp, 10 predicted proteins | sample A23P3SouthBayCA_2_FD_187752 | JGI IMG/M metagenome (GOLD analysis project Ga0207757, IMG submission 187752) | Aerobic enrichment media microbial communities from Eden Landing Ponds, California, USA - A23 P3 (2) (SPAdes) | ecosystem: Environmental > Aquatic > Marine > Unclassified | place...
CCGGCGGGGACGCCCGCCTCGGTGACGGGGTAGACCGACCGGCGGATGCGGTCGGCGGTGACCCGGAGCGTCCGGTCGTCGAGTCGGGCAGTCAGGCCGAAGCCGTCGTCGGCTTCGACCGCGACGCTGTCGGCGCGAGTGAGCCACGCGACCGGCTGGTAGCCGTCGGCGTCGTGGACGAGGACAGTTCGGTCGGGTTTGACGAGAACGAGCACCCGGCCGCGGTGGGTACGGTCGTCGGTCTCGACGGTGCAGTCGCCGGCGAAGGCGCGGATGGCGTCTGCCATGGCGCAGGGTGGCCCCGTCACCGGGTGAAAAGCCTCGGACGAAGCTCTTTCGACGGTGGGGAGCGGTCGGTCCGTATGGACGCGGTGCTGTTCGATATGGACGGGGTGATCGTCGACACCGAGGAGTTCTGGCGCGCCCGCGAGCGAGACGTGATCCTGCCCGCGGCGGTGCCCGAAGGTACCCCCGAACAGGACGAGATTCGGGGCATCAACTACCGGGAGACGTACGACTACCTCGCCGACAACTACGAAGTGGTACTGAGCCGCGAGGAGTTTCTCGGCCTCTACGAGTCGGCGGCCGAGAATCTCTACGAGACGACCGACCTGATGCCGGGCTTCGAGGACTTGCTTGCGGACCTGCGGGCGCGAGGACTCGGAATCGCCATCGTCTCCTCCAGTCCCCGACAATGGATCGAACGCGTCGTCGAACGGTTCGACCTTGACGTGGACGCCGTGGTGAGTACGGAGGACGTGGACGGGCCGGGAAAACCCGCGCCGGACGTGTACACCGTCGCCGCGGAGCGGGTGGGAGCCGATCCGGCCGAATGTGTCGCCGTCGAGGACTCCCCGAACGGCGTTCGCGCGGCGGCACGCGCCGGAATTCTCACCGTCGCCTACGGCGGGGATCCCAACGCGGCCGAACTGGCCGATGACGCCGCAATCGATCCCGAAGCGTTACAGACCGTGTTCGTGGAACTCGGCATCCTAGTGTAGGTCGAGAACACGACGCGACCGCGGCGTTGGAGTGGAAATGTGCGTGGGTGACGGCCCCGTGTTATATTCGGCCGAACCCCGTAGGTCGCGCTGATGACAGGAGTGGGGGAGTCCGAGCGGTACCGCAGCCTCGTCGAAGCGTCGACCGACATCATCGCCGTCGTCGACGCCGACGGGACGGTGACGTACGTGAACCGCGCAGTGGAGCGGATACTCGGATACGAGCCGGCGAAGCTGATCGGGGACGACGTGGCGGAGTACGCGCATCCGGACGACCGAGAGACCGTGCGGGAGACGATCGAGGCGCTCCGAACCGAGCCGAACGAGACGCGGACCGTCGAGCTTCGGCTCCGGCGAGCCGACGGTTCGTGGTGCTGGATCGAGGCGCTTGTGCAGAATCGACTCGACAACGACGTGGTCGGCGGCATCCTGGTGAACGGTCGCGACGTTACCGAACGCAAGGAGCGCGAACGCGAACTCGTCACGACGAAACAGCGGATGGAGCTCGCGCTGGAGGGGGCGAACCTGGGCATCTGGGACTGGAACATGCGGACCGGCGAGGTGTCACGCGACGAGTTGCTGACCGAGATGCTCGGCTACACGCAAGCCGAGATGGGTGACCGAATGCGTGGCTGGGAGCGCGTAGTGCATCCGGCGGACAGGGAACGGCACGACGAGGCGCTGGCGGAGCACGTCGCGGCGCGGACGCCCTACTACCGGTGCGATCATCGGCTGAAGACGAACTCGGGAGACTGGAAGTGGGTGCGAACGATGGGTAAGGTCGTCGAGCGCGACGAGGACGGGGAACCGGTGCGGGCGGTGGGCATTCACCAGGACATCGACGACCGGAAGCGTGCCGAACTGGCTCTCGAGGAGGAGCGAGACATGTTCAAGGAGGGCCCGGCGGTCGTCTTCAAATGGGAGGACACCGACGGCTGGCCCATCGAGTACGTCTCGGAGAACGTCGAGGAGGTGCTCGGATACATGCCCGACGAACTCCAGTCCGGGGAAATACAGTATCTCGAGATCATACACGAGGGCGATCGGGAACGGATCGTCGAGGAGGCGAGCGAACTCGATTCGGAGGGGACCGACAGGATCACCCTGGACCCGTACCGAGTAGCCACGGCGTCGGGCGACATTCGGTGGGTGAAGGAGTACACCAGGGCGATCGAAAGCGGGAGCGACCCCGACCAGCTCCTCGGCTATCTCGTCGACATCACGGAGCGCAAGCGCCGAGAGAACGAGTTACGACAGTTCAAGGCGGCCGTCGAGCGGAGCGCCCACGCCATCTACATCACCGACGTGGACGGAACGATCGAGTACGTCAATCCGGCCTTCGAGGAGATCACCGGGTACAGCGAGGAGAGGGCAGTCGGGGAGACGCCGCGAATCCTCCAGTCGGGGGAGTACGACGACGAGTTCTACGCGGCGTTCTGGGAGACGATTCGCTCGGGGGAGCAGTGGCAGGCGGAGATAACTGACGAGCGGGCGGACGACGAACGGATCGTACTCAATCAGACAGTGGCTCCGATCATCGGCGACGACGGCGCGGTCCGGAAGTTCGTCGCCGTGGCCCAGGACACCACCGCCCGCAAGGAGTACGAGCAGCAACTGGAGGAACAGCGCGACAATCTCGACATCCTCAACCGGGTGCTTCGTCACGACATCCGCAACGATCTCCAGTTGATAACGGCCTACACCAAGATGGTCAGCGACGAGTGTGACGACCCAGAGACGGACGAGTACCTCACGACGGTGCTCGAAAGCGCCGATCACGCGGTCGAACTCACGAAAGTCGCCCGCGAGATGGCCGACGTGATGCTCTCGGCCAACGAGGAGTCGCGGCCCGTCGACCTCCGAAACGTCCTCCAGAGCGAACTCGACGAGGTGCGGTCGACGTACTCGAGGGCGGTCGTCAGCACCGAGACGGGTATCCCACGAACCACGGTCGAGGCGAACGAAATGCTGAACTCCGTCTTCAGGAACCTCCTGAAGAACGCGATCCAGCACAACGACGCGGCGACGCCGCAGGTACGCATCTCGATAATGGAGGACGACGACGCCGTCGTCGTTCGGATCGCGGACAACGGGCCGGGCATCCCCGACGCCCAGCGGAAGACGATCTTCGGCAAGGGTGAGAAGGGGCTCGACAGCCAGGGAACCGGCATCGGCCTGTACCTGGTCGACACGCTCGTCGAGAGCTACGGTGGGGACGTCTGGGTCGAGGACAGCGACGCCGGCGGCGCGGCGTTCGTCGTCGAGCTGCCGAAGGTCGAGTGAGATCCGACGCCACCTGAACCCGTCGAGGGACGCTACGAGACGGTCGACCTGCCGCCGGGTGTGACCTGCTCGCGAACCTGCGGGAGAGGAGCGTGAATCGACCGCGTCCGGGGGTGTCACCCGAGACCGAACAGGCCGCCGATCCGAACCCCGAGTTCGAGCACTTCGACGAGGACAGTGTTTATCGGCCCGACGCCGCGCACCTGAATCTCGCCGTTGCCGTACGCCGTTCCGAAGGCGTCGCGCCGGTTTTCGGCGTCCGCAATCTTCCGGACAGTGGCGCAGTCGGTTTCGAGTTCGACCGCCGCGCCGTCCGGTGAACCGGCGCGGAACGCTGCCACCCGCCGATCGGCACCGGTGGTGATCGTGTAATCGCGCACCTCGGCGTCGGTCACGATGCCGTGAATCGTCGTGTCGGTGACGGTGCCCGACAGAACGCCCGGCACAGCGTCCACGTTGGCGTTGTACGCGCCGACCAGCGAGTCGGCGCTTCGGTTACAGAGGCGGTCGACCCCGGTCGCGGGACGCAACGACAGGGTGGCCACGTCGGTCTCCCGGTCGCCCGTCTCGACGGAGAGTGGATACGCGTCGGCGGCGATGCGTCGGTCGGTGTCCGCGAACTGCGACCCTTGGATCACGGTGACGCCCGAAACCGTATCGGCGCCGCGAGCGGTGAACACCGTCCCAGGCTGTCGGGCCTTGGCCGTATCGACCCGTACCGTGACCGAACCGTCGCCGTCGAGGTCCGTGACGTTCATCGCGACCATCCAGTCGAGGGCCGCCGATCCGACGATCAGCCGCGCGGTATCCGTTCCCTCGAACCGGAGGGGAATCGTCGCCACGTCGCCGACCTCGGCGTCGACGACCTTGGCCGGTGTCGTGAACGTGACGCGGTCGGCGTTGGCAGCACCGACCGAAACCTCGACTCGCTCGCTCACGGACGTGTCGGCAACGGCGAAGACGAGACGATACGTCCCCGGCGAGACGCCACTGAAGTTCGCCGACAGCGACTGTCGAGCGCCGCCGGACACCCGGAGCGTATCACCGGCGGAGCCGAGGGTGCCGACGCCGCCGAAAAGCGTGCGGAGCGTCGATGCGTCGAGGTCCGGCGACCGGACGACGTGGGTGTAGTTGCCCCGGTTCGACCGCACTGCGAAGTCGAGTGTCGCGTCGTCGGTGGAAACGGTGTCGCGGTCCGGTTCGACCGAGTACGTCTGCCGGACGAGGTCGAACGCGATGGTGGGACCCGTCGGACTGGTGAGTTCGTACGCACCAGCAGTGAGCCCTCCCGTATCGAGCGTCAGCGTCCCGTCATCGACGCGGACGGCAGTCACGAAGGTTCCGTCGGCACGTTCGAGGTCGACGCTATCGTTCGAATCGTACCGATCCGTGAACAGCGTCTGTCCGACGTAGTAGGTACCGCCGTCGCCGACGGTCGCGTCACCACTCTGGCCGCGAGCGACCGTGACGCCGAACCCGCTTGCCTGCCCGATCACGAGGACGAACAGGACGGCGCAGACGACGGACTGCGGACGACCATCGATCATACTCTCCGAGGCGGCCGGTGTGCGGAGACCACTCACCCGGCTAACATAGTTGTTTGGTCGAGGAACTCGACGACTACGCCACTCCCACCGTCCGATTCGACACGAACGGCCGGATCGGCAACTCCGGAAACGACACCTCGACCCGAAAGTCGAGTTCCTCGGCGTCCGCCCCAAACACTCCAACGGGGACTGTCGTCACGTCCGAGAGGTACGTCTCCTTCTCGTGCATTTCGACGCCGTTGACGGTGACGCGGATGCCGACGCGGGCGCCGCCGTCCTCGTTTCGCACCCGGACCTCGCACATCCGGCTGTCGCCGGGGGCGACGGTGTCGGGCACGTCGTCCCAATCGACGGCGATGGCTGGCAGGTCGGCGGCGGCGGAGACGACGCGTTCGGCGACGCCCGCCGAAAGCCCGGCGTGTTCGAGCTCGGTCGCGCCGGCGTCGACGACGTCGGCCGGACGGGAGAGGCCGCCGGCGGCGAGGGTGCGTGCGCGGCCGGGGCCGATGCCGTCGACGGCGGTGAGCGAGACGGCGTCGCGGCTGACGCCGTGTTCGATCCGGGCTTCGAGGCGGCGAGCGAGGTTGGCGGCCCGCGGGCCGGAAAAGCGGGCGAGGAACTCCCGAAGCGCGGCCAGGAGGCGGAGGGCGTTCCGGCGGATGATCCACGCGTCGCTTCGCAGGTCGGCGGGGACCGAGTCGCTCGTCGACGCCCGGAGGATGGCGAGAACCTTGCGCGGACCGTCGTCGAGATGGTCGGCCTCGGAACTGAGAACGGCGGCGACGGCGTCGGCCTCCGACTGCCGGGCGGAGACGGAGTCGAACTCCGCGGCGGCCGCGACGGTTTCGAGGATAGCGTCGGCGTCGATGCGGTCCCGATCGGCCAGGTCGTGAAACGCCTCGGCGGTGGAGAGCCGGAGGTAGTACTTCGAGGCGAGACGGCCGAGTGCCGTCGACTCGATGGCCAGGTCGTCGCCGGTCTCGACGAAGCCGCGGTCGACCAGCGATTCGAGTGTCTCGCGCACCCGGTCACGGAGGCCGTCGAAGTCGTAGGCGGCCGGTTCGGAGGCGGCACGGACGTAGTAGTACGTGGTCTCCAGCCACGAGAGGACGGCATCGAGGTCGTCGATGGTGCCCATCGCGATTTCGGCGTTGAGGTGGGCGTCGAGGTCGGCCGCGAGGTGGGATTCGATTTCGGTCCCCTCACGCAGCAGCCGACGGTAGCGGTCCGCGTCCGAGCGGTCGCAGACGATCCAGCCGTAGCCCACGTCGTCGTAGCCAGGGCGGCCGGCACGGCCGAGCATCTGAAGCAGGTCGAGCGGGCTGATGTCCACCTCACCCTCCAGCGGGTCGTGGTACTTGGTGTCGCGGACGATGACACAGCGCGCGGGGAGATTGACCCCCCACGCGAGCGTCGAGGTCGAGAAGAGAATCGAGATCTTCCCCTCTTTGAACCACTGCTCGATACGGTCGCGGTCGTCCTTCGAGAGGCCGGCGTGGTGGAAGGCGACGCCGTCGAGGACGGCCTTGTGGAGGCGGTCGTCGCTCAGTTCTTTCGCGTCTTGGTGGAAGTCGTAGTCGCCGCGGGCGCCGACGGGCACGTCGCGTTCGGCGAGTTCGTCGCGCGTCTTCGCGGCGGCGCTGACGGCGTCCTGTCGGGAGGCGACGAAAACGAGCGCCTGGCCGTCCTCGCGGACGTGTGGCTCGGTGAGGTCCAGCGCGCGGTAGAGTCGGCGGTACTTGTCCGCGAAGGAGTTCTCGCCGTGGGAGTAGGTCTTGACGCCAGTCCGAAGCTCGACGGGGCGGTACTCGTCGCCGAAGGCGAAAGTCGCCTCGGGTGGAGCGTCGAGCCACGACGCCACGTCCTCGACGTTCGGCATCGTCGCCGAGAGCGCGACGAATCGGGGGCTACAGAGGCGGCGCAGACGGGAGACGGTGACTTCGAGGACGCCTCCGCGGCGCTCGGAGTCGAGGAGGTGGACCTCGTCGATGACGACGCAGTCCACGTCGGTCACGAAGTCGTAGCGCCGGGAGTCGTGTTTGCGCGTGGCCGAGTCCACTTTCTCGGGCGTCATCACGAGCACGTCGGCGCGACGCGCCCGCCGCGGGTGCAGGTCGCGTTCGCCGGTGACGACGTAGACGGAGTAGCCCAGCTCCTCGAACCGCTCCCACTCGCTCTCTTTCTCGTTGGTGAGGGCGCGCATGGGGGCAATGAAGAGCGCGGTGCCGCCGTCGCGGAGCGTTTTGCAGATGGCGAGTTCCGCGAGCGCGGTCTTGCCGCTGGCGGTGGGTGCCGACGCGACGACGTTGTGATCCGTCTCGACGAGGACGGGCAACGCCTCTCGTTGCATCGCGTTGAACTCCTCGAAGTCGAAGGCGTCGGCGAACTCCGGGACGGCGTCGGCGACCTTCACGCGGTCGGCACCTCCGGACGAACGTGGGCGCCGTACAGAAGCATGGGAGAGTCGCAGGGCCGGGGCGTCAAAGGCGTTTCTGATGGTCGCCGGAGCGATCCTGCTCGGTCGCTCGAACGCGTGACCACCTCTCAGTAACGGAAGGATACACAGGTTGCGCGTTTCCTCAGGCCGCAAGAACGCGTTCGCGTGGGCCGCCAGCGGGCGCCGTCCGACGATCCGGAAAATCACGTCGTCGACGGATCACACGTCGCGGTGTCGCCGATCCGTCAGGAGGCGTCTACGCCGACTTTCCACAGTGACCGGTCGAGTGTTCGATGCTACAGCAGTGTTCCGACCAACCCGACGATAACAACCACGAGAAACGCGATGAGCGAGACGTTGAACCAAGCTAAGCCACGCGAAGTATGGTGCGCCTTCCGTCGCGCAACAGTCTTGTAGTTGAACATGCGGGCGAGCTGGTAAGACTCCGCATCGTCGACCCCAGATGGAGTGTACTCATCCAGCCACTCCTCCAACCCGACTTCGAGATCCGTCTCCTCCTGCTCGTCGAGTATCCGTTCGAACCACTGGAAATCGGTCTCCGGTTTTTCTTGTCCGCCCTGAAGAAGCCGCCCGCTTGTGAAGCGTTCACCGACAGCTTGACCGGAGAAGGCCCGTGGGAACAGTGCCCGAATGAGCTGATTCACGCTCAGTGCGACCACGACCAGTGTGCCGACAACCAAGACCGTGAACAGGTACTGTATCCGGACCGTCGACGCAAGCCGACCGAACGCGAACGCTGTCCACGTGGCGATGGCTGCCAGCAGGAAGGTTATCGCGATGAGGGTCGTATCGCAGATGCTGTCGAGATCGGTGATGGATTGGAAGGTATCATCGGCTTCGGCGTGTGCGATAGCCGATAGCTCTTCTCGGCGGGACATGTTACGCAAGGTAGTTGGTGTCCACTTAATTCATCCCACAAATTGTCGGAGGGAAGCAAAGTCACAACGTATCGGGCGCCTGTTTGACCAAGGTATCATTCCCCATCAGAACCGGAACTCGCTCGTGTGGTCCCTCGAAGGAAACCGCGAGGGCGGATCGTCCACCAACGGTCGAAAGGCCGCCGGCGGCTTCAACGATGTACGCCATAGGAGCAACCTCGACCAATCCGCGTAGCTTCCCGTCCGGATACTCGTCGACCGTCGGATACCCGTACACACCGCCGAAGGCAAGCACCTGGTTCACATCCGCAACCATCGCCCCACCGTACCGACACTTAAGATCCGTACTGATGATCTCGACGTACTCGTCGACGGCCGTCGTCCGGGTCTCAGGTTTCCCCCCAATACCACAAACGGTCGGCTCGTCGGGCAGTTCCACGGACGTCTCGAGAATATCGTGTCCTGTCCTCGAGAGCGTCCGCTGTGACACCATACCATCGACGGCTGTCGTTTGGAGCGTAATCGAGCCGAAAGTGACAGTCGTCACCCCAATCAAGTCATGACCACACAGGGGGAACGAGCCATCGTAAATACCGACGATGATACCGACGCAGTTCCCCGAGAGGAGGTTCTTCGAGCCGTCCAGTGGATCGACGGCCACGGTGTAGGAACCCGTCGATTCCACGGGGACTCCCCGTTCCTCGCTGAGATACCGCTCCACTGCCCCGACGCTCGTAAGCGTGCGAGCCAACTGCTCGTCAGCGGAAACATCCGCTTCGAGTTGTCCATCGCCGCTCGGGTTCTCATCGCCCGTCATGGTGCGGGTCGTTGCAAGATCGCTCTCGATATCGAGGGCAGTCTCAGCGACCACAGCTACGACATCGTTCACCACTGCTCTGGCGTCGTTAGACATGGTGTGGGGCTCTCGTTTTGGACCGAGAGGATGTCGACCCAACCATCAGTCGATAATTTCTAGCAACCGGTCCGGTGAGGCATTCGTATCCATTAGCATGAGAACGCTTGCGGCCTCCTGAAGGTCCGAGAAGACACGGAGAACATCCATCTCCTCGAACCGGCGTGCAGGCAACGGGGAGTTGTCGTTGACGACCATGGTCGGGATACCGGCGGCTTGTGCAGCCTCCACACCGAGAGGAGCGTTCTCAATGACCCGGCACTGTTCCGGAGCCATATCGAGCAGATCCAGCGCCTGTGAGAACGGATTCTGGGCCGAGTCGTGAGCGGATTTGTCTGCACCGGTTACCACGTGATCGAACGCGTCGAGGAACGCCATATCGTCACCGAACTTCCCCTCGAGATCCTCAGAACCGGTGACGAGACACAGTTGCATATTCTTGTCGCTCAGTCGCTCGATCAGCGTCTCGGCGTACGGGAAGAACGTTGGCTCGTAGAGATCATCGAGCACCTCGTCACGCCGGGTGATCATCGCGGTGACGATCTCCTCGGAAGGCTCGTCCCCACGGTACTCTTCGTACACCTCGCGGACCGTGGTCTGACTCGCCTCGCCCTCGCGTTCGTAGAAGATTCGTCCGGGAACGTTGGTCAGTCCGAACTGGCGGAAAGCCGAGAGCCACGCCTCCTCGTAGGCAGGCATGGTGTCGATGAGAAGGCCGTCGAGGTCGAAAATGAGTGCCCGGTCCTCGCTTTGTTCGTTCCACTCGTATCTGAACCGGCTGGTGTGTACGTCGAGCAGTTTCTCCTCCATGACTGAGCTACCCTCGCAGACGATAAGTTGGTTGTCCTCCGCTCCAACGAAATTGGACGGGGCCGAAGAGTCGTACTTGTAGATACCACAGAGACCCAGTGGCTGGGCGGCCGCAGTGGGGTGGAAGGCATAGGTTCGGAGCATCGGCGCGGAATCGTAGAACCGAACCGAGAACTGGAGGTTCTCGTTTTTCTGTAGTATCTCGCGTATGGTCCGCATCGATCCACGCACATGGTCCGCCTTGAGACGGTCAGCGGCTGGATTCCGGACGAGGATTCGGAACTGCAAGTCAGTATCGGCACGGGTCAACTGCGATCGCATCGTCGCGGCCAGTGTCTCGAAGGTGTACAGAGAGAGATCGATGCGGCCTTCCTTCGAGAGCAGGTCGTGCTCTTCGATATACCGCTCCACAGCGGAGGGATTAGCATCGATGGTGGAGATGGACTGGGACTCTTTCGTTGCGATGTTCTTGAGTCCGTCTCCCCAGTCGACTTCGAGCAACTCGATCGGCTCCTTGATACCCCGGAGATTACGCGTCACCCGATCACCAAGCCTGATGTCACCAGCATACTGGAATCCCTCGGCGACCGTCTTGCCGACGAGAATCTGACCGGGTTTCGCTAACGAGGTTAGCCGCGCCGCGACATCGACGGGCAGACCCTGTGGGTCCTCAGGGGCCGCGTCGTGATACCGAGCGAAAAGTACCTCGCCGGTGTTGATACCGATCTTCGCGTGGCTTTCCTCGAGCGAGTCCTGTTGCTTCTGGTTCCGACCACGGAGGCAGGTCTGGATTTCTTTCGCTACATCGACAGCCGCTCGCGAGGGTTCCTCACCAGTAAAATAGGCCATCACCTCATCGCCCATGTACTTCACCACATCCCATTCATCGATGAGACCATCCTCTGCGAGTTCCGCGGCCCGATCGGTGAGCGTCTCGCTCACCATAGTGTTGAACTGGATGTTCTTCGCAATCCCACGGATGTGACCGCGTTCCTCCTTGTAGCGAGTCGATTCGGCTAGGTCGGCGTACATCACTGCCGCGGTTTCGAGTTGAGTAAGGAGCTCCTCCTGCAATCCTCTCAGTTCATCTACCGCGGCCAGCAGATCATCCTCACTCATCTTCTCTTCCTCTATCTTGGAGATCTCTATCTCCCGTCCCGTATCTCATCGATGAAACAACACTATGGAGTCAACATAATCGTTGGGGCAGTCATGCGATGTGGCGCTAGCGTCATAGCTACCATACCCCCAACGTCACGGGATATCCGGGAACAACACGTCGTTCGAGACGACGAAGATGCACCCCGTATTCGGCACGGGAGCCAAAAACTGTCACTGTCTGAGAATTTTTTAGAGGAGTTCATGGACGAGTCCCACCCCCAACGAACGAAGTCGGTAGACCGAGGGAAGTAGGGTGGATCGTCGACCAGAGTCGGCGGACCCCGATCAGTCGGTGGGATCGGGGGCCGCGTCGGGATTCGAACCGTCGCCGTCCGCCTCGCTCTCGGCCGCTTCCACGCCGTCCGCCGCGTCCGCGAACAGTCCACCCCGAACGGCAGTGGCGTAGTACGTCCCCACCCCGACTGCGGCGACGACGTTCGACCCCGTGACCGCCCAGAAGACGGCGGGCATTCCCCAGCCGAGGCCGGGCGCGACGGTCACGCCCAACAGGGAGACGGCAGCCGTCGCGGGGAGGGCGAGCGCCGCGGCGGGGAGGCGCACCGCCCAGTATTTCAACAGGTCGGCGACGAAACTCGTCCGGGTCCGGCCGGCGCCGTTGAACCCCGCGAGCAGGAGGTCGACGACGCCGATGGCCGGATACCCGTAGGCGAGGATGGTGAGGTACTGGACGGTGAGCGCGAAGCCCCGGCCGGAGAGGTCGGGGACGAAGAGGCGAGCGATGGGGCCGGGGACGACCCACTGGACGACGCCGAGGAGGCCGAGCGCTCCGGCGGCGACAGCGACCCCGACGCGGGTGGTCCGCCGTGCGCGGTCCGGGCGGTCGGCGCCGACGTTCTGGCCGACCATGCTCTGGGCCGCCTGTGCGAGGCCCCGCGAGGGAAGGACGGCCACGCTGGCGACGCGTGCGCCGACGGTGTAGGCCGCGAGACCGGCCGCGCCTCCGGCGAGGGCGACGACGCCGACGAGGAGAACGCGGACGCTCTGGCTGACGATCTGTCGCCCCGTGATCGGGGCACCAACCGAGAGGAGTTCACGGAAGTCGGTCGCGGTCAGGACGAGGTGGCGGCGGGCGAGGTCCATCCGGGGACCGAGCGCGAACGCGAGTGCGAGGAGGAGGCCGGCGGCGTAGCCGGCGACCGTCGCGAGCGCCGCGCCCTCGATGCCCATACGGGGGAAGAACCACCAGCCGAAGATGAGGAAGGGATCGAGGACGGCGTTGACGGCGACGGTGGCGACGTTGATCCAGAGCGAGGTCCGGGAGTCGCCACGGCCAACGAAGCCGGCTTCGAGGGCGTCGCTCGCGCCGGCGAGCGGGAGACCGAGCGCGACGGTGCCGAGATAGAGGGCGGCGGCGGGCGCCACGTCGGGGCCGGCGCCGACGAGGCGGACGACCGGGGCGGCACCGAGAGCGACGCCGCCGCCGACGAGGGCGCCGACGAGGAGCGCGAGGACGAAGCCGTGGACCACCATGCGCCGGGCGCCCGCGTCGTCGTCGGCCCCGACGCGCTGGGAGACGAGGATCTGCGTGCCGACGAAGGGCGTTACGAGAAGCGCGAAGAGGACGCCGAGGACGGGGATGGTGAGGCCCACGGCGGCGACGGCCGTCTCGCCGAGGCGGCCGAGCCAGACGGTGTCGATAACCTGCTGGGCGACGCGGACGACGTTCTGGGCGACGAGCGGGAGGGCGAGACCGACGAGCGTCCGCGGTATCGATCCATCGACGATGGCGTCCCGCGGGTCGCTCATCCGTGGGTGGCGTTCACGAACCACTGGCATAGACGTGTCGGTCGCGGGGACTGTCGCTGACACGGAAGGCGTAAATCGGCCGGGAGCCTATCACCGACGTGGCACGACCGCTCCGTTTTCGACACGCCCCCGGGCGCTGGACCGAGGGACGGGTACGCGCCGAGGTGTTCGAACCGCTCGACGCCAACCTCGGTGCGACGTGGTGTCGTCCGTGGTTCAAACCGCCCGAAGGATACGACGCCCGACGGTTCGAGGTCGACAACGGCGACACCGCGCTCTTCTGCTGGACCGACGACGACGCCTACTGGCTGGGGAACACCGAGACGCCGTCGAGCCTCTGGCGCACCGACAAGTACGGCTTCACCGAGGTGCCGACGCCCGTCGCGGAGTGGGCCGAACGCGAACTCCGCGCGGAACTTCACGAGCAGTCGCCGTGGCTCGCCGACTACCCGCATCTCTCGTGGTTCTTCCTCCCCGTATTCCTCTCGAAGGACGGCCGGTGGACGACCCGCGACTTCTTCGACGAGCACGCGGCGGGCTTCCCCGACGCCGACGCCGAGGACGCGCTCGACTTCTACGAAGCCTTCCTCTCGACGGGCGTCCTCGACGACTACCGCGAGACGATGGCGGGCAAACTCGGCACGTCGGAGCGGCTCGATCTGACGCGGATGGCGGCGACGATGGGTGAGTTCAACACGGCCAAACTCCTCGACGACGCGGGCTACGACGTGGTCCCCGAAGTCGAGGTGACGACGGGGCACTCCATCGACTTCCAGGCGCGGAGTCCGGAGGGCGAACAGCCGCTCGTGGAAGTGACGCGACCGCTCCCGCCCAACCGACGCTCGGCGGGAACGCCCGTCGCGGCCGTCCGCGACACGGCGAAGACGAAGACTGACGGTCAGCTATCCGCCCACGCGGGCGGGGTCGTCCTGTTCGTCGACTGCTCGTCGTTTCCGGACGACGACTGGTTCGCCGTCAGGGACGCACGGCCGGACGTGGGGCACCGCCCGGCGGTCGTCTACCGCGTCCGGCCGGACGGCCGTACCGACGGCTACACGAAGGGATCGGTACCGCTAGAACTGGGGTCGCTCCTCGACTAGAGCGAGAGCGGCGTCGGACCGGACTCGCCGAGGGCCGTCGGATCGCGGTCGCTGTAGAAGCGCCGACCGATGGCCTTGTGGCCGACGGCGGAGCGAACGGAGAGGCGAACGTCCTCGGGCCCCTCGAACTCTTCGGTGCCGAGGCGCTCGAGGATTTCGCCGACCTGCTCGGTCCCGCGCTGGAGTTCGAGTTCGTGGTCGCCGTGGTTGGCGATGATTTCGTCGGTGGTGATCGGAAATTCTAGAGCGTCGATCATTTCGCCAGTGCCGTTGAACTTCATCACTGGGTTCCACACGTTCGATAACTATAATGGTTTTCCATGTACGACCTTAGTTCGACACAAGTCTATAATCATCCTTAATTGGTGACTTCTCTCACGGGGGTTGTTCACACGAACCGGGGGTCGCAAGGTCTATCGGCGGCGGTGGCGACGGGACGGTATGGACGTGGTCGCCGATCTGCACGTACACACGACGGCGTCGGACGGCCGGCTGACCCTCCAGGAGCTCCCGACTGCGGCGCGTCGGGGCGGCGTCGACGCCGTCGCCGTGACCGATCACGACCGCGTGCATCCGGAACTGGACGCGCCAGTGACCACGATGAACGGCGTGACGGTGATCCGCGGGATCGAACTCCAGGTCGAGACGGCGACGGGGCGGGTCGACCTGCTGGCGTACGGCGTCGAGGAGACGCCGGCGCTGCGGGCGGAGCTGGACCGTATCCAGACCGACCGGATCGAGCGCGCGCGCCGCATGGCCGACCGCGTGGAGGAGCGCCTGGAGGTCGACCTCGACGTGCCGTTCGAACCCGGCGTCGGGCGCCCCCACGTCGCCCGCGCGGTCGAGGAAAGCGCGGCCGACTGCGACTACGCGGGCGCGTTCGACCGATTCATCGGCGATGACGGGCCCTGCTACGTCTCGCGGGACGTTCCCGGCGTCGAGCGTGGTGTCGACCTCCTATCGGACGCGTCGCCGGTCGTCTCGCTCGCCCACCCGTTCCGGTACGCCGACACCGAGGCGGCCCTCGCGCTCGCGTCCGATCTCGACGCAGTCGAGCGGTACTACCCGTACGACCGTCCGGTCGACGAGACGCGTCTCGACGACGTGATCGAACGGTACGACCTGCTGGCGACCGGGGGGAGCGACGCCCACGATCGGCGGCTCGGCGTCACCGGCCTGTCGGCGACGGCGTACGGCCGGCTCGCGTCTCGTCTGCCGGATGCGCAGGGTTAAACCGGTGGGAGCACCAAGTACAC
>Ga0207757_100937_pt1 | contig 15137 bp, 16 predicted proteins | sample A23P3SouthBayCA_2_FD_187752 | JGI IMG/M metagenome (GOLD analysis project Ga0207757, IMG submission 187752) | Aerobic enrichment media microbial communities from Eden Landing Ponds, California, USA - A23 P3 (2) (SPAdes) | ecosystem: Environmental > Aquatic > Marine > Unclassified | place...
GCGAAGAACTCGTAGAAGTCGCCGCACTGCATCGCGAGCACGTCCGCGTCCGTGGACTCCTTCAGCGAGAGGAACTCGCCCACGATGCCGCCGGCGTCGGTCGTCATTGTCTGGTAGGAGGTGGTGCCGTGTCCGGGTAAAACGCTACGGGTCCGACTCGAGCAACGGTACGGAGCCGCCGCGGCCCGGGGCGACGCCCCTACCCGACGCCCGCGGAGAAGCGGCGACGGTTCCTACTGCGTTCCGGCGGCCGCTTCTACGTTTCGCCTCCGCCCCCGCCGTGGCGACCGGACTCGACCGGTCACACTCCGGGGACGCCGAGCGCGGAGAACCCGCCGAGGCCGACCGCCGCCAGCAGGGACAACACGATCGACGCCGCGAGCCACCCGACCAGCGCGATCCCGGCGGCGGTGATCCACCCGCCCCTGTAGCGCCACTTGATCACCGCGAGGTACGCGAGGTAGGTGAGCGCGGTCCCGAGCAGCGGGAGCCACCCGAACAGGGCCGACGCGACGAGCCACGCCAACGCTCCGATGAGCGCGGTCCAGACGGCGTGCTCGTAGCTCCGGGCGTCGGACAACGCCAGCGCGCCGACGTGGATCCCGATCCCCCCCACCAGCGCGCCGACGACGAACACGATGACCGAGTCGAGAACTGCGACCATACGTCGCGTCCGGCGGCCACCGTGGAAAACGTGGCGGGGTCGGTCACGCGAGGGCGACGAGGTCGGCCCGACGAGGGCTATGGGTTCGATCCGTCTCGGCCGTCGCCGTCCCCCGTCGCGTCCGAGCGCCCGGGATCGCCCCAGTCCAGCCTCGTCGTACACCACGGACAGAAGTCGAGGTCCGCGTCGAGGTCCTTCCCGCAGTTGGGGCACGCCGGCGCCTCGGCGGCGGCGGCCGTCGTCCCGTGCCCGCCCGCGTCGGCGGCACCCATCGCGGCGCCGGTTCGGGGCGCGCCGTCGGCACCGTCCACGTCGTCCGCGACGGCGGCGGCGCCCGACCGAGGCACGTCCGCGTGCTCGTGGGTCTTGCGCGCGAGGCGATAGGCGTCGACCGCGCTGGCGGCGACAACGAGCACCGGCGGCAGCGCCGCGGCCGGGTCCGCGATCGGGGCGCCCGTGTTGAGCGCCTCGATGACGTCCGGGGGGACCAACAGCAGGACCGCCGCGAACGTCGCCGCGAACCACGCGAACCCGCGAAGCCATCGGCGGAGGTACGCGTGGCCGAGCCCGGTGACCGCGAGCGCGAGGACGACCGCGAGCCACGGGCGCTTGCGACCCGTCGGGCCGCCGAGACGGGGGAGATCCATACCGTCGAGGGGGCGCGCACTCCTGAAAAATCCGCCGGTGGGCGCCCGAACGTCCCGCCGAAACGGTGCCATCTCGGCGCCGGCGCTTCTCTGGGAGCGACGAACACTAACCCGTGGGCGACCTCGATCGGGTCATGAGCACCGACGACGCTGCCCCGGCCGACGACGCGAGCGATCGACGACCGGTCACGGTCTACTCCGACTTCGTCTGTCCGTTCTGCTACCTCGGACGGGCGTCGCTGCGACAGTACCGCGACGAGCGCGCCGAGCGGGACTTACCCGAGGTGAGCGTGGAGTGGCAGTTCTTCGACCTCCGCGGACACAAGCGCGGCCCCGACGGCGAGATCCGCGACGACGTCGAGGACGGCAAGGACGAGGACTACTACGACCAGGTCCGCGAGAACGTCGACCGCCTGCGCGAGGAGTACGACGCCGGCGAGATGCTGGAGTTCGACGAGGTTCACGACGCCGACTCGTGGGACGCACAGCAGGCCGCGCTGTACGTCAAGCAGTCGTACGACCTCGACACGTTCCGCGCGTTCTACGACGCCGTCCTCGAGGCTCACTGGGAGGAGAGCCGCGAGATCGACGACCTCGACACCCTCGTCGAACTGGCCGAGTCGGTCGGCGTCGACGGCGAGGAGATCCGCGACGCCGTCGACGACGAGACGCTGGCCGAGGAGCTGGAGGCCCAGTTCGAGACGGCCCGCGAGCGCGGCGTCACGGGCGTTCCGACGTTCGTCGCCGACGGGCACGCCGCCCGGGGGGCAGTGCCCCCGGCGCACCTCCGGCGGCTGCTCGAGGGAAACTGACGGCGCGAGCACAAACGCGGTTGCGGTCGAACGGCTCACGGCCGTGATATCGGGCGGAGGAACACAATCCTATTTGTGTCCGTGCCAGTAACTGACTGTGTGAGCGACGACGGCACGGACGGCGGCGCCGACCTCGGCGTCCTCCGACACAAGCGCGACGCGACGCGGTACCGGATCCTCGTCGAGATCGCCGAGCGCCAGCCCGCGGTGAGCCAGCGCGAGATCGCCGACGCCATCGGGGTCACCGCGCAGGCGGTGTCCGAGCACCTCGGCGACCTGGCGGAGGGCGGCTTCGTCGACCGCGAGGGGCGCGGCCGCTACCGCGTCACCAAGGAGGGCGTCGACTGGCTCATCTCCCGGACCGACGAGCTCAGCGAGTACCTCGATCACGTCACCGGGGACGTGCTCGGCGACGTGGAGGTCGAGACCGCCCTCGCGGACGGCCCGGTCCGGGAGGGCGACCGCGTCGCGCTGTCGATGCGCGACGGGGTCCTCCACGCGCGAAGCGTCGCGGACGGCGACGCGGGCGACGCCGCCGCCGGGTCCGACGGTGACGGCGACACCGACGACGCAGACGGCGCCACCGCGGCGGCGGTCACCTCGGCCGAGTCCGGGCGCGACGTCGGGGTCGCGGAGTTCGACGGCGTCGTCGACTACGAGTTGGGCGCCGTCACGGCCGTCACGGTCCCCGGCGTTCGCGACGGCGGGAGCGACGCGGTCGACGCCGACCGCCTGCGGGACCTCGCGGGCGAGGCCGACCTGGTCGTCGCCGCGAGAACGGAGGCGCTGGCGGCCCTTCGCCGCATCGACCGCGACCCCGACGTGCGCTTCGGCACCGTCGACGCCGTCCGCGAAGCCGCCATGCGCGGGCTCGACGTGCTGCTGGTCGTCGTCGCCGGCGACCTCGCGGCACACGCCGAGGGGCTCCGCGAGACCGCCGTCTCCTACGAGGTCGTCGACGCGTCCCGCGAGCCGTAGTTGTTTTCGCGTTCGATAATCGGCGGCCTAGGTTGAAGTAGTCTGTCCGGAAGCCTTGGGTATGCGAACCGAGACCGCCGTTCGCGTCCGACTCGGCCTCGCGACCGCGGCCGTGCTCGCGGTCACAGCCGTCGCCGCGCTCGGCCTCGCCAGCATCGCGCTGTGAGCGTCGCGTCGGACGCCGTGAACGACGCGTCCGTCGTCGACGTGGTCGGCTACTGCTGGGGAAGCTCCTCGCCCTGCGGGACGCCCTTGGCCGTCACCGTTTCGCCGGTCATGTAGCTGGCCGCGTCGCTCGCGAGGAATCGAGCGACGTCCGCGATCTCCTCGCTCGTGCCGATCCGGCGGTCCACGTCGCCGCGATCGACCTCGTCGGCGGAGACGCCCATCTGCTGTTCGACGCCCGGCGTCGCCACGAACCCGGGCGCGATGCAGTTGACGCGCACGTCGCTGCCGGCCCACTCCAGCGCGAGCGTCTCGGTGAGGTTGATCACGCCCGCCTTCGCCGCGCCGTAGTGGCTCATGTACTGGGCTGCCCGTTGCCCGGCGACGCTCGCGAGGTTGACGACCGCGCCGCCACCGTCCGCGAGGTGATCGCCCGCCGCCTGCGTACAGTGGAACGTGCCGTGGAGGTTGATGTCGACGATGGTGTCCCAGCCGTTCGGGGAGATGTCGTCGAACGGCGCCATGAACGAGGCGCCCGCGTTGTTCACGAGCACGTCGATCCCGCCGAACTCCTCGACGGTCGCCTCGACGAGCGCGTCGACGGCGTCGCGGTCGGTCACGTCGCACTCGACGGCGAGACAGCGACCGTGGCCGTCCTCGGACTCCGCGGCCTCGTTGATCCCCTCGGCAACCGGATCGACGTTCCCCTGCTCGCGCGAGCAGACGACCACGTCGGCGCCGTCGGCCGCGAACTCCTCGGCGATCGCCCGGCCGATACCGCTGGAGGCGCCGGTGATCACCGCAGTCGAGCCCGCGAGCGAGAAGCGGTCGGCGAGGCTGGACGCGGCGTCGCTCACGCCGTCCACCCCGCGATCTGCGTCGGCGTCGTGGGCATCCGCGTGGCGTGCATCGTCGAGCCGTCCCGAGGCGGAGATTCGAACATCGCCCCCGACTCGGGGGGCGCGTCACATCAATCCCGGGGCCGGCGGGGACCGCGACCCGGACGTGTCCTCAGAACACCTGATCGGAGATGATGTTCTTCTGGATCTCGGAAGTGCCCTCGTAGATCTTCGTGATGCGCGCGTCGCGGTAGAAGCGCTCCGCGGGATGGTCCGTGACGAAGCCGGCGCCGCCGTGGACCTGGATCCCCTCGTCGGCGACCTCGACCGCCCGCTCGGAGGCGAACAGCTTCGCCATCGACGCGAACTTCGCGGCCAACTGGTCGTTCCCGTCGTCGTCGACGACCGAGGCCGCGCGGTAGGTGAGCGACCGGGCCGCCTCCACGTTCGTTGCCATCTCGGCCACCTTGTGGGAGATCGCCTGGTACTCCTTGATCGCTTGACCGCCCTGTTCGCGCTCCTCGGCGTACTCGACGGCCGCATCGAGCGCGCCCTGTGCGGCGCCGACCGCCTGCGCCGCCACGGAGGTTCGCCCACCCGCGAAGAAGGCCATCAGCTGGTAGAACCCCTGGTCGACCGCGCCGATCACGTTGTCCTCGGGGACGCGGACGTCGTCGAGCCGGATCTCCGCAAGGTCCGAGGCGCGGATGCCGAGCTTGTTGTCGATCTTCGTCGGCTCGAACCCCTCGCGGTCGGCCTCGACGAGGAACGCGGTGATACCGCGGTGGCGCTCGCCGGGCGAGGTCTTCGCCATCACGACCGCCACGTCGGCGATCGTTCCGTTGGTGATCCACATCTTGTCGCCGTTGAGTACCCACTCGCCGGCCTCCTCGTCGTGTTCCGCGCGGGTCTCGATGCCCGCAACGTCGGAGCCGTGGGCCGGCTCGGAGATGCACGAGCAGGTCGCGGCGTCGCCGGCGGCGACCTTCGGGAGCCACTCCTCTTTCATCCACTCGTCGCCGAACTCCTGGATCATCGTGGTGCCGAAGCCGCGCGAGCCGATGGCCGAGCCGATCCCGGGGTCCGCGCGCCACAGTTCCTCGGTGACGACTGCGGAGGTCAGCAGGTCCATCCCCGCACCGCCGTACTCCTCGGAGATCGTCGGCGCCACGAGGTCGTACGTGGCGGCCTCCTCGACGAGGTCGTGGGGGTACTCGCGCGTCTCGTCGTGCTCGCGCGCGACGGGGCGGATCTCGTTCTCCCCGAACTCCCTGACCACGTCGCGGATCGCCTCCTGCTCGCTCGAGAGTTGGAACGACATGGCGGGGGGTTCGAGTCCATCGACAAATAGCCACCGCCGGTTCCCAGTGTCGTACCGTCGTCCCCGAATCAGTTCGACAGGAACCCCCGCAGGTGTTCGCGATAGGCCTCGGTCCGGTCGTGAGTGACCCAGTGGTAGGCGTCGTCGAGGGGGACGACGGTCACGTCGGCGGCGACGGCGTCGGCGAGCCGCTCGGCGTTGTCGATCGGCTGGAGCACGTCGTCCGCCCCCCACAGACACAGCGTCTCGGCGGTGATCGCGCCGTAGTCGATGTCCGTCGTGTGGTTGGTGTTCGTCGCGACGGCGGCCCTCGATAGCGCCGGCCGGCCGCCATCGCGGGCCCACGGCGCCCGCATCCCGGCGACGAATTCGGGGTCGGCCTCCCCGTGGGCGCCCTCGGCGAACAGGAACGACATCTTCTCCTCGAACTCCTCGTCGTCCCAGCCCTCGACGACGCCCGGGACGCCGAGGGAGTTGATGAACTCGACCGGCCACGAGTCGAAGCACGCCGCGTTCGACAGCACGAGCTTCCGCACCGCCTCGGGGCGCGCGGCGGCGTAGCGAAGCGCGACCCCGCCCCCGATGTCGTGGGCGACGAGGGCTACCTCGTCGTGATCCGACTCGGCGACCAGCTCGGAGAGCACGCTCGTCTGGGCGCGTATCGATCGGTCGAAGTCGTCGCTGCGCTGGGAGTTGCCGTAGCCGACGAGGTCCGGCGCGATGACGTGTCGGTCCTCGGCGACCGCCGGTGCGATCCCACGCCAGAGGAACGACCACGTCGGGATTCCGTGGAGGAAGATCACCGGCGGACCGCCGTTGTCGCGCCCGGCCTCGTAGTACGCCACGTCGAGTTCGCGCCCGTCGACGACCGCCGTCGTCGTCGACTGGGCGGCCGTCCACGCCTCGTGGTCCGCGTCGAGTCCCACCATGGCGGCCCCGTCGCCCGCGGGGGACAAAAATCGGGGCGCCGGTCGTCCGCCGGCTCCACAGCGGTCCCCGTGCGGCGTCGAACTGCCGTCCGTGCTTACGCGTTCGGCTCGCCGTACCGGGTGACGTTCGCCAGCTCCGACTCGTCCACGTCCGAGAAGGCGTCCCGGGCGATGACGCGTCGGTGGACCTCGTCGGCGCCGTCGATGATGCGGAACTGTCGGACCGACTCGTAGAAGTCCGCGATCGGGAGGTCCTTCCCGATCCCGTTGCCGCCGCACAGCTGAAGCGCGGTGTCGACGATGTCCTGTACCGTGTTGGCGGCGAACGTCTTGCTCATCGCCACCTGCACCCGTCCCTCCTCGCCGCGGTCGATTCGGTCGGCGGCGTCGCGCACCATCGTCCGTACGGCGTGGAGCTCGGTCTCGGCGTCGGCCACGTCGTGGCGGACGGCCTGCTTGTCGGCGATCGGCCCCCCGAACGCCTGTCGCTCGCTGGTGTACGCCTTCGCCACGTCGAGCGCGCGCTCGGCCATCCCGGCGAACCGCATGCAGTGGGTGAGCCGCGCGGGGCCGAGACGCTGCTGTGCGTGGGCGAACCCCTCGTTCAGGTTCCCGAGGAGGTTCTCCTCGGGGACGCGCACGCCGTCGTACTCGATCTCCGCGTGGCCGACGCCGGTCACCTCGCCGCCCACGTGGGCGACGTCGCGGACGACGTTCACGCCGGGCGTGTCCGCGGGCACGAGGAACAGCGAGGTCCCCTCGTACGGGTGGGCATCGGGGTCGGTGCGCGCCATCACGATGAGCACGTCCGCCTCGGTGCCGCCGGTGGTCCACCACTTGTGGCCGTCGATGATCCACTCGTCACCCTCCTTTTCGGCGCTCGTGCGGATCATCTTCGGGTCCGATCCGCCGCCCTGCATCGGCTCGGTCATCGAGAACCCCGAGGAGATCTCGCCGGCGACGAGCGGGCGGAGCCACCGCTCCTGCTGCTCGTCGGTACCCAACAGCTCCAGCGTGTGCATGTTGCCCTCGTCGGGCGCGTCGACGCGGCAGGCCGCCGCGCCCAGCAGCGAGCGCCCCGCCGCCTCGAACATGGGGAGCACGTCGCGGAAGTCCATCCCCATGCCGCCGAACTCCTCGCCGATCTGCGGACAGAACACGTCGTACTCGCGGGCAGCCTCCCGGAGGTTCGCGAGCTGCTCGTCGCTCACGGGGCCGTCACCGAGCACCTCCCGCTCCACCGGGATGACCTCCTCCTCGACGAACGCTCGCGTCCGCTCGGCGAGCGCGTCCGCCGCTTCGCTGTCGTCATACTCCATACCATCGAGTTTGGGCGCCGGGGCAAAACAGTACCCCCGAACGGTCGCTCAAACCGCACGGCGGGGACGCGGCCGCGCCGCTCGCGACCCCCGGCGTTTTTCGTTGGGGGTGTGCAACTACCCCGCATGTCGGACAACTCCGAGGCGTACTTCCGCCGCCTCGTCGACCCGCCCGCGCTACGCGAGCGTCTGTCCGCCGAGTTGGGGGCGGTCGACGAGTTCGACGTACGCCGCCACCCGGAGGGCCACTCCAACGAGACGCTGTTCGTCACCTACGGCGACCGCGAGCTCGTGATTCGGCGGCCGCCGCCCGGCGAGACCGCCGAGACGGCCCACGACGTGCTCCGGGAGTATCGGGTGATGGACGCGCTGCAGGACACTCCCGTGCCAGTACCGGAGACGGTGCTCGCGTGCGACGATCCCGACGTGCTCGGCTCGGACTTCTACGTGATGGGCCGCACCGCGGGCGACGTGCTCCGGGACGACGAGCCCGAACGCTTCGCCACGCCCGAGCACCGCCGCCGCGTCGGCGAGGAGCTCGCCGATACCCTCGCGGCGGTCCACGCGGTCGATCCCGAGGCGGTCGGTCTCGGCGACTTCGGCCGTCCCGCCGGGTTCACCGAGCGCCAGGTGGACCGGTGGGCGAAGCAGTTCCAGTGGGCGTTCGAGGTGACCGCCGAGGACCGCGAGGTGCCGGAGATCGCCGAGGTGACGGAGTGGCTGCGTGACAACTGCCCGGTCGACCACGAGCACGCGCTCGTTCACGGGGACTACAAGCTCGACAACGTCATGTTCGCGCCGGGGACGCCCCCGGAACTGGTCGCCGTCCTCGACTGGGAGCTGTCGGCGCTGGGCGACCCGCTCACGGATCTGGGGTGGATGCTCTCCTTCTGGCGCGACCCGGGCGACCCGGCGCCGGCGACGCCGAAGCTGACCGCGACGTTCATGGAGCGCGAGGGGTACCCGAGCCGGCGCGATCTCGTCGCGCGCTACGAGGACGCGACCGGGATCGAGTACGAGCACGACCGCTTCTACCGCACGCTCGCGGTGTACAAGCTCGCCGCGCTGGGCGAGATGTTCTACCGGCGGTACCTGGAGGGGAACAGCGACGACCCGCTGTACCCGACGATGGAGACGCGGGTCCCGGCGCTCGCCGAGCGGTGCCTGCGGATCGTCGACGGCGAGGAGCCGCTGTAGGCGGGCGTGACCCCGACGGCGCCGACCGTTCGGGCGGTCCGCCCGCGCCGGCGTGTCACGCTGGCGCCACGCGAACTAAGTCGACGGCGCCCGTACGGAACGATATGACTCTCCGATCGAAGCTCGCCTCGACCGCGAAGTACGCCGCGCTCGGCGCGGGCGCCACCGTCGCCGCGACACGGGCGCTTCGTGCGAAGGCCGGCGAACTCGAGCCGCCGCTCGACGGCCGCCAACGGAGCTATCGCTGGCGAGGAATGGACGTGGCCTACACCGAGGCCGGCGACGACGACGACGAGACGCTCGTCCTCCTCCACGGGATCAACGCCGCCGGTTCCGCCGGCGAGTGGCGCGAGGTGTTCGACGCCCTCGCGGCGGAGTATCGCGTCGTCGCGCCCGACCTCCCCGGGTTCGGGCGCTCGGATCGACCGCCGCTGCGCTACTCGGCGGCACTGTACGAGGACTTCGTCCGCGACTTCCTCGCGGAGTACGACGAGCCGCGCGTCGTCGCGTCGTCGCTGACGGCGGCGTACGTCGTCGGCGTCGCCGAGGACCTCGATGTCGCCGAACTCACCCTCGTGTGCCCGACCGCGATCGCCGGGCCGGAGCCACCGAAGACCGCGGTCCGGGAACTGATCCGGGCGCCGATCGTCGGCGACGCCGTCTTCGGACTGCTCGCGTCCAAGCCGTCGATCGCCTACTTCAACGCCGACCACGGCTACTGGGATCCCGAGAAGGCCGGCGAGGAGTGGCAGGCGTACGAGTGGCGTACGACTCACCAGGAGGGCGCCCGCTTCGCCCCCGCGTCGTTCGTCTCCGGCTTCCTGAACGGCGACGTGGACCTCGCGGGCGCGCTCGCGGCCCTCGACGCCCCGACGACGATCGTGTGGGGCCGCGAGGCCGACCTCCCGCCGCTGTCCGAGGGTCGCGACCTCGCCGAGGCGGCCGGCTGCGAGCTGGTCGTGTTCGACGACGCGATGCTGCTCCCGCACGTCGAGTTCGGTGACCAGTTCGTCGACGTCGTCGTCGGCGAGCGACCCGACGGGACGGTGGCCGTCGAGCGGGACGGGCGGGAGTAGGACGCAACGGACCGGCGGCGCCCCGCCGTCGATCCCGATCCCTCAGGCCGGCCGGAACACGACCAGTCGGTTTCCGGTGGCGTCGTTGCGCTCCACGTCGGGGCGCACGGCGGTTCCGATCTCGATCTCCTCGGCCGACAGGTCCCGAACGATGCCGGTGAGGCGAATCGACCCGAACCCGACGACCGCCGTGACGTACGGCGGCTCCTCGCCGAAGCCGGAGGGCGCGACGTGGACCTTCGAGAACGTCGCGACCGCCCCGGTATCGGGAAGCGACTCCTCGGAGAGATCGGTGCTCCCGCACTCGGGACAGACGCGCCGCGGGGGGAGGCTGCCGTGCCCGTTCGCGCACTCGAGGAAGTACCCCCCCTCGGCCAGCGCGTCGGCCCACTCGTCGTACCCGGTGTTCGCCGGCGGGTCGGGCTCGGCGTCGCTCATTCCGCCACCTCCAGCACGTGGACGACGGCGCTCGCGACCGTCCCGCCCGCGTTGTGGGTGAGTCCGACCGTCGCGTCGGGCACGGCGTCGCTGTTCGGGTGATCGCCGCGCAGCAGGCGCGTCATCTCGGCGATCTGCGAGCCGCCGGTCGCGCCGACCGGGTGGCCCTTCGCCTTCAGGCCGCCCGAGAGGTTCACCGGGAGGTCGCCGTCGCGAGTGGTGTCGCCGCGGCGGGCGGCGCCGACCCCCTCGCCGGGGTCGAACAGGTCCAGCGCCTCCAGCGCCATCACCTCCGCGATGGTGAAGCAGTCGTGCACCTCCGCGACGTCCACCTCGTCGCTCCCGACGCCGGCGTCCCCGTACGCCTCGGCGGCCGCGTCGGCGGCGGCGGGCGTGCGGGCCATGTCCGCGCGGTCCTGCAGCGCCGCGCGGTCGCCGCCCTGTCCGGTTCCCGTGATCGCGACCGACGCGTCGAGGTCATGCGCCTCGGCGTACTCCTCGGAGACGAGCACGAGCGCGCTCGCGCCGTCGGTGATCGGGCAGGCGTCGAACAGGTGGAGGGGAGACGCCACCGGCGGCGAGTCCAGGGCCTGTTCGACGGTGATCTCGCGCTGGTACTGCGCGTACTCGTTGTTCACGGCGTTGGCGTGGTTCTTCGCCGCGACGTGGGCCAGGTCCTCGCGGTCCCCGCCGTACTCGTCGAAGTAGGCGCGTGCCATCAGCGCGTACGCCCCCGGGAAGGTGACGCCCGCCCGCACCTCGAACAGCTCGTCGGCGGCGACCGCGAGCGACTCGGTCACCTCCGCCGTCGAGAGGTTCGTCATCCGTTCCATCCCGCCCGCGAGCATCACGTCGTTCTCGCCCGATCGGACCGCGCGAACGGCCTCGCGGACGGCGACGCCCGCCGACGCGCACGCCTCCTCGTAGCGGGTGCCCGCACAGCGCAGGCCCGCGGCCTCGGTCACGATGGGGGCCTGATGGCCCTGCCGCTCCGCGAGCGCGCCCATGAAGTTGCCGTAGTTGAGATGCTCGATCTCGTCGCCGTCGACGCCGGCGTCGTCCAGCGCCGCGAGCGCCGCCTCCGCGAACAGGTCCCGACCGGTCCGCCCGGCGTGCTCGCCGAACGGCGTCAGTCCGACCCCCGCGACTCGTACTCCAGTCATGTGCGTGGATGGTCGCCCGCGCGGCAAAGACCTGCCGGAGTTTCGTGTTCTCGCCGGCGCTGTGTGGCGTTTTCACTCGGCTTCGGGTTGTCTTTCGACGGAACCGACGCCGCGAGCGACGACGTCCGGAGCACCGGCGCGGTCGCTCGCGGAGGCGAGAGCGGTGAGAACGGGGGTCCGGGCGTCGACCGTCCGACGTTACCGAACGAGCAGGTCCTCGCCCTTCTCCACGACGACGCGGAACGGCGGGGACATCTTGTTGTACGCGCGGCGGAACGCCTCCTTCACGGCGTCGGCCTGGTCGACGTCGACGTACGCGGTGAAGACGGTCTCGCCGGCGTTCATGCGCGCGGCGGTGCCCACGGGCTTGCCGAACGCCTGGCGCATTCCGTCGGAGACGCGGTCCGCGCCCGCGCCGGTCGCCTGCTTGTTCTCGCGCAGGATCTGGTGCGGGAACTTGCGGAGGACCATCTTGTAGTTCCCCTCGCCGAGTTCACGGATGAGGTGGCGGTTGGCCGACAGGCGCGCGGACTCGAGCGAGCCGTGGCGGATCTGGACGTCCTCCTCGGTGACCAGCGAGATGTGGACGGGGTAGTCGTGGGGGTCGCCCGTCAGGTCGCCCATGTTGTGCTGTGCGATCTTCGAACCCGGAATACCGGTGACGTAGTCACGCCGCGTGTACGACGGCTTGTCGATCTTCCGGTACATGGAGGCCGGCTTTTCGGACATGGTTACTTGACCGAGACGACGGCGGTGGCGTGGTTAAACCCTACGTTTCGCCCGCCCGACGTGGGTCCGGCCCGCAGGGGCGGTCGAATCGATCGACAGGCGGGTCAGTCGAGCACTCGGACGGGACCCGTCGACTACGTGTCTCCGCCGGAGTCGCCGTCGTCGGCGCCGTCCGGCGGCTCCGCGGCCACGTGTTCGAGCCCCTCGTCGGCGAGCAGGGCGCGCGCGCGGTCGGTGATCGACGGCGCGAGCAAGATCCCGCGGACCGCCGTTCCGTCGGGCTCCTCGCGTTCGACGGCGCCGACGTACCGGGCGAGTTGACCCGCGGCGTCGGGACCGACGCGGCGCCGCTTCAACTCCACGACGACCGGGCGGCCCGCGTCGTCGCGACCGAACACGTCGATCGGCCCGGCGTCGGACTCGCGCTCGGTCGCCAGCGGCTCGAACCCCTCCTCGACGAGCGTGGGGTCGTCGAGCACGCGCTCCTTCAGGTCCGCCTCGCTTCCGATCACGTCGACTGCGCGGCCGCCGGTGACCCCGTAGGCGGCGAGTTGGTCCACCGCGGTGAACCACACGTCGAGCGTCTCGTCGGGCGATTCGCGCACGCTGCGCACACGCAGCCGTCCGTCGCGAACCGCCGCACGGTGCTCGCTCCCCGGCGGCTGCCAGTTCACGGGAGTTCGGCCCTCGTCGGTGTGTACCAGCGCCGAGCCGTCCGGCTTCAGGACGAGCAGCCGTGCGCCGGGCCCCAGCGAGGAGGCGGCGCGGCCCTCGTACTCGACCGTACAGGTGCCGAACAGCGTGACCAGGTCGCCGCGGTCGAACGCCGACTCCAGCTCCCACAGCGCCTCCCGGTGTGCCGGCTCGTGGAGCGTCGTCGCCGTCACCCGGACCACCGCCGTCCCGTGTTCACGCCGACGGGTTCAGCGCGGGCGAAGATAAGCGACGCGCTGGGGAACGCCGCGACACACGTCGTGCGGGTCGCGCTCACGGGTTCGCCGCCCGAGTCGGTGGCGTTACCGTCTGCACCGTCGCTGACGAACGACCGCGGCCCCGTCGCGTTCGGAGGGCCAACGACACGGCGGTCGCTCGCTGTCGGGTGAAAAACGGTGAAAACTGCGGTACGGTCTCTCGACCGACTCGTCGGAACCTTACAGGCGCTGCAGGTTCTTCGCGCGGGGGCCCTTCTCGGCCTCCTCGATGTCGAACTCGACTTCCTGCCCCTCCTCGAGGTCAGGACCGCCAACGTCCTCCATGTGGAAGAACACGTCCTCGTCTGCGTCCTCAGTCTCGATGAATCCGTAGCCGCCGGTGTCGTTGAAGAAGTCGACCTTCCCAGTTGCCATACACGACATGAGCAGCGGGCAACGGTTAACCCTTCCGAGTCACTGATGCGCGTGTGAACGACCCACTCGCGACGGGAGATTCGCGTCCGTATGGGACGCGAGCCGGCCGTTCGTCGCGATTCGACCGACCTCGGCGCCGCGATCAGTCGACGATGACGTCCTCCTCGAGGACGACGCGCTCGGCGGCGTCCATCTCCGCGAACGTCTCGGCGTCCGCGGTGACCTCGCGCCCGAGCTCGGAATCGAACGCCGCCGCCATGGTCTCGCCGTCAGGGAAGTACAGTTCCGCGAGCGCGTCGTACGACGCAGACTCCGGATCCGACGGGAACGAGACGGTGTACCGCTCCAGTCCGGGGAGATCCGCTGCAAGCGGCGCGTGCTCCTCGCGGTAGTACCGCTGGAACTCCTCGAACGATCGGTCCGCGCTCCGGCTGAGCGTGATCGCGAGCTTCGTCATGGTCCGATTCGGCTTCGCCGAGCGGGGTCATAAGATCCGCGGGAGAGACGACTGATCTCGCCAACTAGTCCGAGACTATCGGAAGCCGCGAGGGAGGTCCTGCCGAGCGGTTGCCGAACCGGGTCGCGGTCGGTTAACGTGGCGCATACTAAAGTCGGATCCCCGAGTAGCGCCGGCAACATTGAGTCCCCGCGTCCATAGTTCGTCTCCCGACAGCGCCCCACCGTCGTCAAACGATCCGACCCGAGCGAGCCGTCGGGAGTCCGACCAGCAAGCCGATGCTGGCCCCGCCACCCTGACGCTGAGCATGGAGATCGAACTCGGGTGGGGAGTTCACGACCTCCCGAGCCACGACCACTTGTCGCCCGACGGCTCCGAGGAGCGCCGCTACCTCCGAAAGCTCCTCCGGAAGGCCGACGGCTGTGGTGTTCCCATCTCCTTCAACATCGTCGGTCACCTTCTGCTCGAGGAGTGCGACGGGCGTCACGCCGGCCCGTACAACGAGGGGTGGTTCGACGCTGACCCCGGCACCGACCTGGCGACCGACCCGCTGTACTACGCGCCCGACATGGCCCGCGATGTCTGTGCCGCCGAAACAGATCACGAACTGTGCACTCACACCTTCTCGCACGTCCTGTGTGCGACCGAGCCGCGCGAACTGGTGGAACACGAACTCGAAACCCTGATCGCGCTCCACGAGCGCCTGGGCGAACCGGTTCGGTCTATCGTCCCGCCGCGGCACTCGCGACCGCCGAACGACCTCCTACGCGACCACGGGATCCGAGTCGCGCGCTACGCGATCCCGACCGACGGCGGGGGTCGGGTGAGTCGCTTCCGAGAACTCACCGTCGGACCTCACCCGCTGTGGGACACCGCCGTCGTCGACGGCGTCGTCGAAACGTACTGTACGACGTACCCGTCGCTGACGGCGTCGTCGTTGCCGTCGGGTCGGACGCCGGCGCCGCGACTGTTCCGCGCTCTCCCGCTGGAGGTCAGAAAGCGCGTCCACCAGTACTACCTCCGACGAAGTACCGAACGCGCGATCGCCACCGGCGGG
>Ga0207757_100941_pt1 | contig 15051 bp, 16 predicted proteins | sample A23P3SouthBayCA_2_FD_187752 | JGI IMG/M metagenome (GOLD analysis project Ga0207757, IMG submission 187752) | Aerobic enrichment media microbial communities from Eden Landing Ponds, California, USA - A23 P3 (2) (SPAdes) | ecosystem: Environmental > Aquatic > Marine > Unclassified | place...
TCCGCCTTTGATCAGCGTTCTTCGACCGCTATCGACGACTCATCCCAACAGAAGAGGTGACTCAGGTCAGGTCACCTGACGATGCTTTGTGAGGTACTGGTACTACGCTGTTGCGAAATTCCCCGGAGAAGTTCCGTTTCTCCCTCATTTCGGAAAGTGACTATCCCGAAGGTGTACCGGTCGTCGATATTGTCGAAGATTCCGTTGTTCTCGAAGGTGACCAGAGACTGTATTGTGGTTTCATCAAGTAAGTGCGTTCGGAGCGCCTTTGTAGAGAGTCCTTGCCACAGAAGTCCCGGGAGAACCTGTGAGACATAACCATCGTCACGGGCGATATGAAACACTCGTTCAAGGAATAGTGCCGCAAGTTCATTCGCCGTACTCCGTGTTCGACCGTCTACAACGGCACTCTGAAGCGAATAGGTATCCCCGTCAGTGAAGAAAGTCGATTGAATCTCACTTGCCCGCTGGTAGTCTTCCCAATTATTTCGGATGTTTTCGTCTTCAAGCAGATTTTCGATTAGTTCGTCCCTTTCGTTGAGTGAAAGCGATCTGAAATCTGACTGGTAGCGAACGAAGAACTCGTCACGGCGGGGTTTTACTTGGTCCCATGGAGGGTTACCAACTACCACGTCAAATCCACCATCAGCGTATACTTCCGCGAACTCAAGCACCCAATTGAATGGCTCCATTTCCTCAACTGTTTCAGGAGTGATACCCGCAATTCCAGCCTCTACAAAATCCGCGTGAATATCATCAATCAGATCCTCACGAGCCTCTCGGAGTTTCTCGAACGCTTGTCGACGGTGTTCCTCAGCACTATCACTATCTACTGCTTGTTCGTGCTTTTCTATTTCTGTGATAATATCTTGATACCGCTCACGAACACTGTCTTCGCTAAAACTCCCGAGTCGATACTGGTCATCCCCGTTGGTCTCAGGGAATCCGGTATAGCCAATAAGGCTATTCCCCTCGCGGAGATTGAACACAATATTCGGAAGCGCGAGGTCATCGTCATCAAGATTGTCCATCACGTCCTCGTCCAACTCCGAAATGATCGAGAGCCAGAGCCGGAGTTTCCCGATCTCGACCGCCGGCCCCATCAGGTCAACGCCGTAGATGTTGTTTAGAACGGTCGTCTTTTTCAGCCGGTACTCCTGTGGATAGTTCTCGTTTTGTGCGTACAAGGCCTTTCTGACGGTTACGATTTCTTCGAGAACGGAGGTCAGGAAGTGGCCACTCCCACAGGCGGGGTCCACTACTCGGAACTCGTCCACTTCTGCGAGAAGGGCGCTGATAAGGCTCCAGTTCCCCGGCAGGTCCTCAATAAGTTCGTATACAGAATCGTACTTATCGGCCTCCGGCTCAGGCCAGTCTCGTTCCTCGACCAACACAGTCTGAAAGCGATCTAACAGCGCCGGGCGAACGGTTTCCTCGGCACAGAACCGGGTTATCTCACTCGGCGTGTAGTAGGCCCCGAGTTCCTTGTTCGTGTCCGAATTGTCGCTGGTGATGTAGTTGACCGTCTTTTCGAAGACGTTTCCGAGGATACTCGGGTCGAGGTCGGTCGGCGCTCCCCCGGCGGAGAAACTGTACGCTTCCAGCAGGTCGATGATGGACTCCAGCACGGAGTTGCGAACGTCGAAGTCGTCCTCATCGAAGTCCTCGCCCTCGATGGTCGGCCGGAACAGCCCGCCGTTGAGGTACGGAACATCTGTGAAAAGGTCGACATTCTTGACCTGCGACGGGCGATTCTCCGGCTTCTTGTTCATCACGTCGTAAAACAGGCGTTTCAGGAACTCGTCGTAGAGCGTCCCGGCATACATCCCGTCCTCGTAGGTTTCCTTGAGCGTCCGAAGCAGGTCCGGCTGGACGAGCGACTTGTCTTCGAGGAACTTGATGAAGATAAGGCGGTTCATCAGTTCGACCGCGAACACTCTGGCGTCGTCCTCGGTAGCCTCGTCCGGCTTCACGACGCCGTCCCCGACCAACGACCGGGGTGTTTCCTCGTCTTCGTCCACGATCCCGAAGACGTAGCGGATATAGTCGTCGTAAAACTCGTCGGTGATTTCCTCCTGCTTCCGCTTAATGACCTGCCGGGCGTCTCCGGCAATAGAGACGAAATTCTCGAACTCGAAGGTCCGAAGGAGACGGTTCACTCGCTCACGGTCGGTGTCGAATACCACCTCGGTCGGTATTTCCTGTTTGCCTACTTGGTTCTCAAACAGCGCCAGAAAGACCGGCTGTAAGTCCACTTCCTCAATGACGTTGTGGGTGTAAGAGTCGGGGTCGTACCGGACGAAGGCCCACCGGAGACCGTCGGTAGCGAAGCCGAAATCAGACTCGAACTCCCGTTGACTCAACCAGTCCCGGACCTGTCCGATACCGTGTTCCCGACTGTCGAGGTCCTTGTTGATGGGTTCGGCCTCAACGAGAAGGCGCGTCGAGTCAATGGTCTCGTGGTCTCGGAGAGATACCGTATAGTCGGCTACCATCGTCCGGCCCCCGGAGAGACCGCCGGCCTCGGTCGCGTATTCGTGGCCGAGTGCGTCCAGAAGCGGTTCGATGACGGCTTGTTGGGTGAACGGTTCCGGCTGAAGTCCGTCCCGCGTCATGCCGCTCCGGAGCGTGTAGGAGCCGGGGTCGGCCCGTAGAATTTCTTCCAGCGTATCGTCGTCTATCTGCTCTCGGAGATTGCGAACAGTATCGTCAATTACCGAAATCAGTTTGTCCTCAGCGGTCTCGGAAACGGCGGTCTCGAACGCCTGCTCAACGAACTCGGTGGGTGCGGTGACAGATTCAGGTGGCATTAGAAGCGTAGTCTCCGGAGTTACCTCGTATCGAATCGGCAAGACCTGTTAAAAATAGGGGTCATCCAGCGGGACGTTGCAGGGCTACGCTATCTCGAAGCAGTCGAAGCACGGCAGATCATCGCTCTCGGGACCGCCACACCGGGAGTCACCGTTCGGGCATGTCACCGGTTGCCCGCCATCGGGAGCCAGTTTCTCGGCCATCGTCGCGGTCTCGATCTCGCTGTCCCCGGACGGCGTCGAGTGCGGCGGGAAGGCCGTTGCCGTGTCGAGAAGCGTTTGCCCGCCAACTGTGGCGACCGCTAACATGTGCTTCCCGCACCTGTCGTTGGGGCTGTGGTAGTGCTTGAACCCCTTGCAGGTACACGAGACCGGAACACCCTCTTGGTCAGTCATCACCCGGTAGACGTGGTCGTCGCTCAGGTGGCCGTAACTGGCGTTCCGAACCTCGATCTCGAACGGCGCGACAATCGTGAACTCCCACTGGCTCCACGCGACTCGCTTCGCTGTCTTGGTGTCGAACGACAGCCGTTCAACTACGGTACGCTTTTCAGCCGTCTCGGCGTTAGTCGTCATTGGCTTTCTGCTCCAAGAAGGCCATAGTTCGGGTGTTCCACCACCCGGACGTTTCCGAACGCCCCGAGGAACCAGTCCTTCTCACCTATACTTACGTGGGTAACGGTATATACCTGCCGTTTACGCACGTGGGTAATGGAAACGCCTATCGGGAATTGCCGACTATGGTATCATATGAGGCGAGAACGCGATGACAGTGGTCGCTACAGCGAGACAGTCTCCCCCGAGCAAGTGCTGGCCCTATTCACGGATACCGAGCCGCGCACGACCAGCGAGGTCTCCGAGTCCCTTGAGATAGCACAGAAGACCGCCTACAACAAACTGGAGACGCTTCGGGACCGGGGCGAGATCCGGAAGAAGAACATCGGGGGGCTGGCGGTCGTTTGGTGGCGACCGAACCCGAACGCGGAAGGGTAGTTAGAACATCACCGGGCCGGCGGGCGCGGTACGTGACGTTACCCGCCTCGAAAATTTTGGGCTGAACTTCTGAGTCAAATCTGGTTTGAAGTCTGATCGACTGTTAAACAGGTTTCATAGAACGATCCGCACACCTGTTCTCCGCTCCCTCAATTCGCTCAACATAGAGTGTAGACGTAACACTCAGTGCAGGGCATAGATGCGGCGTTCAGTGGCGGAACTATTGCTTGAGCAACCGCATTTTCCCCGACTGGTTCAGTTACACCGGGTCACCGGTACATGTTGAACCGCTGGAAAACCGTACCGAGCAGTACCGCGACTGGTATGATCTCGAGGCGGCCGACCCACATGTTGACTATCAACATCGCCTTGGCGGCGTCGGGCAACGTCGGGCCGGTGATCCCGGAGTCGAGGCCGACGTTGCTCTGTGCGCTCATCACGTCGAATATCACGTACTCCAGGGGGTGGGCAGGCGAGAGCACGCGCAACAGGACGGCGACACCGATTGCGAGGAACGTGATCCAGAGCACGAACACGACCGTCGCCTCGGTGTACTCTCGCTGTGCCTGTTCCTCGCTGAGTCGGCGCTCGCCGATCCGCAGATACCGTATCGCGTCCGGCGGGTAGAAGATGTCCCGAACCTGCCAGACGGTCCCCCGAACCAGCGTGATGACCCGAATAAGTTTGAGGCCACTGACCGTCGACCCGGCGGCCGCGCCGGTGAGCATCCCGAGGCAGGCCAGCAGCGTCGCGCCGGCGCTCCAGACCTGTTCCGTCCCGCCGCCAATGGTCGCGCTCCCGAACCCGGTGTTCGACGTCGCGGAGACGAACTGGAAGAGCCCGATCCGGAACGTCTCCTCTACCGTGTCGTACTGGCCGTTGGCGTAGAGGACGGCAGTGAGCGCCAGCGATCCGACGGTGAACCAGATGAACACCCACCGCGTCTGCAGGTCGGCGTAGAAATTCCGTAACTCCCCTCTGAATATCAGGTAGTGGACGGGGAAGGCGATGCTGCCTGCGACCATTATCGGGACCGTCGCGTACTCGATCAGCGGACTGCCGTAGTGACCGATCGAATCGGCGTGGACGGAGAACCCGCCGGTCGCGATACCCGTCATCCCGTGGTTGATCGCGTCCCACAGCGGCATGCCGGCGAGCAAAAAGAGCGCGATGGACCCGAGCGTCAACCCCACGAATATCTTCCATATCTCGCGGACCGTCGTCACGATGCTCGGGTGGATCTTCTCCGAGCGAGCCTCGCTCTCGTAGAGGGTATACGATCCGCTCCCGCCGCCACGCCGGAGGATGGCGACGGTGAGGACAATGACGCCGACGCCGCCGACCCACTCGATGAACGACCGCCACCAGTGGAGCGACCGCGGGAGTTTTTCCTCGACGGCGGCCATCGTGAGGCCGGTCCCGGTGAAGCCGCTCATACTCTCGAACACCGCGTCGAGCGGTCTGAGAAACACCGCCGTCGTGTCGTCCATCGGTGGCGTGTTCGCCCACGCCGGGAACGGGTCTATCTGGATCGTCCAGGCGATGAGCAGGAACGGGAGCCCGCCGAGGACGCCGATGACGAGCCACGCGGTGGCCGCGGTGACCATCGCCTCGCGCTTTTCGGGAGGGGCGGCGTCGCGGTAGCGCCGCGCGAGGGCAGTCCCGATGCCGGCCATCACGGCCGCGGAGATGAGGAACGCCGGGACCGCGTAGAACTCGGCGTTCGCGGCCGCCACCAGGACCGAGACGGCCATCATCAGTGAGACAGCCTGGACGATGCGGCCCACGTCGCGCCCGACGGTGTGCGTGTCCACCCTCACGGGACCATCACCTGCGGGCGCTCCCGGCCCCGCGAAGCGCTGCCGCTGTGCCCCCTCGAGCCGGGGCGTCGGTCAGAATCCGAAGCCATTCGAGTTGTCCGCCTCGTGGTCCTCGTAGTGTCCGAACACGTCCGTTACCTCGGGGGTCGCGCCGGTGCCGGAGTAGACCGTCAGCAGGTCGCCGCGTTCGATCCGGGTGTTCCCTCGCGGCGTGATGGGACGCTCCGCGTCGTCTCGTTCGATCGCGACGACGAGCGTGTCGTCGTCGAGTAACCCCTCCTCGTCGGCCTCGACGAGCGTCAGCCCCTCGATGGGCGCGTCTTCGCCGACGGTGATCTCGAACACCTCCGCCACCTCGCCGACCCGCATGTAGTCGACGATAGAGGGCCGTTCCACGGAGCGAAAGAGCGACTCCGCGATGAGGCGCTGGGGGTTCTGCATCGTGTTGACGCCGATCTGCCGGAACAGGTTCATGTGCTCCGGGTTGTGGACGACCGCCACGATGGCGGGGATCTCGAGTTCCTGCGCGAGCAGTGAGACCATCACGTTCGTCGCGTCCTGGTCGGTGGTCGTGATGATGGCGTCCGCGCGTTCGGCCCCCGCGTCGATCAGCGTCTCCTTGACCGTCGCGTCGGCGTTGAGCACGAGGCAGTCGTTCTCGCTCGCGACCTCGTCCGCTCTCGCGGCGTCTTTCTCGACGACGACGACCTCGTAGCCCGAGCCCGTCGCGATCTCTATCAGCGGCGTTCCGATGTCTCCCGCTCCGACGATGATGATGTACATGTGTCCTGATTAATTCAGAGTTGTCGGCCTACGCGGTCGATAGCGCCCGCTCACGCGTCGTCCACCTCTCGCTCCGGCAAGACGAGAACCGGGATATCGCTGGTGTCGAGGAGTTTCCGGGAGACGTCCCCGGAGAGCAACTTCGCCCAGCGGCCGCTCTCGCGCGGCGTGAACACGATGGAGGTGGCGTCGCTGTCGTGGGCAGCGTCGACGATGGTCTGTGCGACGTCGGTTCCGTAACGGATCTGCGTTTCGACGGTCCCGGCGTCACCGAGACACTCGACGAAGGCGTCGAAGACCGCCTCGGCGGCGAGTTTGCGCTGTTCGACGGAGGCCTTGTCGAGCGCCCCGCCGGCCTTCTCGACGACGTGGACGGCGACCACGGTGCTGTCCGCGTCGAGGTAGGGCGCGAGCGCGGCCGCAGTCTCCGTGGCGTCCTCCTCGTTCGCCAGGGGGACTATCGACCGGTGGAAGAAGGGAGGTGACACGTCACTCGTCCTCCTCTTCGGCGTCGACCCGGCCGAGGTAGTGCCAGCGGTACTTGCCGTCGTGGTCCTCGAATTCGGGTTCCCACTTGACCCGATAGGCGAAGGGGCCGCGGTCGAGGCCCGTTTCCTCCGGGCGTTCGACGACGACGTAGGTGTAGGACCCGTGGTCCTCCACGCGAACGAGTTCTTCCCCCTCTCTCGATTCGACCGCGTCCGTGAGCGGTGGCCGCTCCCGGAGGAGTCGCTGGGCGTAGTGGATGAGCGCCCTGCGCTGGGCGTCGGTGCTCTCCGCGACAGCCGCGGCGAGGTCCTCGGGAACGTTGTCGGGTGGTTCGATATCGGATGCCGTCATGAGTGGAGTGGGTCGCTGTCGCGTGTTTCTCCGTGACCCGCCTCACCGGCGGTTGCGTCGACCGACAGGTCCGGACGCCGCCACGGGAACAGCATAGAACCTCCTGAGTTACCGCTCTGGCATAAATATTCGCATTCTGTTTTCGGGTCGAAAATTTATAGGAAATATTTTTCCGTTAGCCGAACGTCGATAGTCGAGTATGACAGGTGAATTCGCCCGCCGCGGTCAGGTCCCGCGCGGCGAGTCGGGAGTTAATTATGAGTTATGACCGTACTCCCGGTATGGAACACCGGGTGGACGAGATCGACAAGCGCATTCTCTACTATCTGGCCGGGGACGCGCGCAACACGGCCGCCCCGGAGATAGCCGAGGAGATGGAGGTGACGGCGGCGACGATCCGGAATCGGATCCGACAGTTAGAGGAAGTGGGGATCCTGCAGGGCTACCTCGCGGACATCGATTACAAGGCCATCGACGGGCACGTCACCTACCAGTTCGACTGCACGGTCCCGATCCCGGACCGGGGCCGCCTCGCCCAGTCGGCGCTGGAGGTCTCCGGGGTCGTGACCGTCCGGGAACTGATGACGGGCAACGCCAACCTCGCCATCACGGTCGTCGGGTCGGATACGGCCGACATCGGTCGCATCGCGGGCGAACTGTCGGACCTCGGGATCGAGATCGAAAACGAGAGCGTCATCGAGAACGAGTACCACCAGCCGTACAACCCGTTCGGCCCCGAGGACGTTCCGGTGGGACCTTCGCTGACTGATTTCATGAGTCTCGCCGGCGGGGCCGAAGTCGTCGAGTTCACCGTCTCCGAGGGCGCGGAGATCGCGGGCCTGAGTATCGAAAAGTCGGTCGAGGAAGGGTTGCTCGCAGACGAGATGCTGGTGGTCGGTATCGAACGGGAGGGGGACGTGCTCACGCCGAAGGGCGAGACGGTGTTACAGACCGGCGACGTCGTCTCCCTGTTCTCGAAGACGGGACTGGAGAAAGACGCACTCGAGGTGTTCGGCACGCGATGACGGTGATACGGACGCGCGCGAGCGGCGTTGATGGGGTGCGGGCGAGGTGAACGTATGAAATGCGACCGGTGCGGGACGGATTCATCCGTCGAGCGATACGACGTCGACGGCTTCACGGGTCACCTCTGCGACGACTGCGTCGAGGTCTGGGACCAGATCCAGGCGGAATGACGGACGAAGGGTGATATCTTGTGATCCCACTGTCGTACGATACGACAAGAATAAGCCCCTTCTGACAGGCCATCAGCGATATATTCGCACACCTACTGAGCAGACGATTCATTTCCGGCGCTCCTGAAAAGAACCGCTATGTGGACGGTTCTATGATACCATTTTCATTCATCGGCAAGTTCCATTGACCCAAGGTCGGGATCAAATATTTGTTCCTGCACCAACTGGAGGTGCTGTTGCGGCGGGAACTTGAGCCGCCTCGGCCCATGATCCACACGCCAGCCCGCCCCCTCCAAATAGTCGTCCAGATTTTCCGGCCCTTCATCCGGCTCGGAGACATTCTGGAGACCTCGAACCTGCCTCTCAAAGTCCTCCCACCCAGAGTCAGGGTGGGTAATGGTGACGTTGTAGGTTGTCCGGTCTGGTTTCTGCACGTAGCCGATTTCAGTGCCGTCTTCGTCGTAGAACCGGAGTGTCCAAGTCATTCAGGGAGTAACAGTATTCATTCGATTTTCGCCAAACCGATCCACTTCTCCGTTTAGTTCTTGGGCCACTATTTGGGTCAGGTTACCAGTACACTTATATTCCCCTATGAGAACAAGAGGGGGGGGGGGAGAGACAACCACGCAACATCTCGCGTAGCCTTTTGCGCCAACTACTGCTACGTATAGAGTGATACCGTAGGCTAATCGTGAAAACCTTCTCTTGATCAATTATGACTTCAACAGACACATCTGAATGGCCGAGACTGGAACAGCCTGATACCTCAAATGCAACGTTTATTGACTGGAAGAACACCGATAACAGAGAAAATTATTCTCCAGATATGACATGGGATGACGACCGCTATCCTCGGAGATATGGAGACTATTACCAAAACCTTGATGAATATAACAATGGGTATAAAAACCAGAAGTACCGGAACAAGCCCTACTATACATGGCTTGAGAACGACCGCCTCATGTCAGCCATCTCATGTCAGTTTGAACTCACACAGAGAGAACGAGCGTGTGCAAAAGGTCTCTATCATCAATTACCACTACAGAGGTTCGGGACATACAAAGAGGACGTGGCTATTGCCCTATGCCTCTACGTGATTGAGAAAGATGATCAAGATAACAGACGCGGGCACCCTAATATTCTCAAGAAATGGCAATTCAAACTCATTTATAAGGTAATGAAACTGAGTGAAAAGGAAGTGTTTTCAATCTATGGGAAGATTGAGAATCGAATAGCACAAGGAGATCTACGGAAAGCAAGACTGTTCGATAATTATAGGGGAACAGATACATTTTCTCCCGACTCAGACCCAATTGAATACGAATATGTGCAAGGGGGCAAAGCGATTAATCGGTAGAAACAATTGGATGAGAGGGGGAGGGGGTATATATAGGGTTCACCATTAACATTAGTGTGAGGACTTAGAGGAGGACAGCCAGAGTGGGAGACCGATTTCTCAACAGGATACCGAACTCTGATCGGAGCCGTATGGTGCGGGAACGGTGCTTTGCTGTACGGTGCGGTATTGGGGAAAACAGTTCCTGCCTGTATAGGCTACGGTAATCCAGCATTTCTGAAACGGGACAGCGGTGCGGTAGCGGTACGGTGCTGTAACGGAGCGGTATTTCGGCAAGAGCGTTCCCGCATCATAGGGATGCGGTGAGCCAGTATATCCGAAATCGGTCTGTCTTCTGTCAGAAGATAACAAGCCCGGTAGAGTATTAGTGCGGGTTATAATCCAGAGTTATATTCAGGGGGCTGATTATGGGGCCGTTTTCGGGACTTTACCAATACCTGAAACGGCCGCCATCTATCCGCTACTTGTTGACTCGTGGAACGACCGTCCCGACCGGAACTCGGTCAGTTCGTCAATCCGGCCTTCCAGTTCCTCAATTTCCTCGCGGAGTTCCGTGGCTTCCTCGCCGTCTGTCTCGGCCAGCCTATCCTTGAGTCCTTGTAGTCTCGTCTCTTTCTCTTCCTCGTCTACGTCGGCCTTCCGGACATACTCTGACTCTTCGACCTCATACACATCGCTCTCGGAGAGTTCGGTCACGTCGAGGGCGTCGTCTACCTTGTCTCGATCCACACTGGTCACTTGTTCACGGTCGATCCCGGCGGCTTCGAGGGCGTTCAACACCATGTCTTCGTCTTTCAGCGACCGATTTGTACGGCTTGTCCGCTGGACAGACCCGAACTGACCGCTTACCGGCTGGTCGTGGTGTAGCCGGTCGAGCAAGATACTCCGAATGTCCTTCCGCAACTCGTTCGAGTTCCGTTGCACGTCCGACAGCAGAGTGTAGAGGTTGACCAGAGCGGGCGTTTCCACATCTTCGAGCGTGGGTATGTCGTGGCGTTCAAGCGCATCAATCAGTAGTAGTGCGTCCGCATATACGTCCACATCCGGCTCCTCGCGCTGTTGGACAGCGTCGTCGGTGTCTTCTTTGGCTTCCACTAACGGCGAACCCGTGGGCGTCTCACTCTCTCTCAGCGTCCCTTCGCGGTCGTCTACCTCGAAGCGTGGGTGAAGGGACAGTACGGTTGCATACGGTTCCGCATCCGGTGGGAGTCGGTCCAGTTCGAACTCACCTCGGGAATCTCGAATCCGCTGATATAGTGTCTCGAACTGGTCGTGCTGTAACGGGATCGTCTCGTCGTCGTCGCGATATTCGATCAGGACCCGGTATTCTTGAACGTCAGTAACATGGAAGGCTTTGCGCGAGAGTGGGGTGACGAGTGTCGCGTCCGAAGGGAGTTCCTCGACGTTTTCGAGAAGGTTGTTCCACGTCGGGCCGAAGGTCATGGGTGCGGATACGGCGGTCTACAGTAAAACGTTCAGGTGTACCGCCCGTTCCCGGAAGTGGCTTTCTGGAAGGACAGACACCTTCCCGCTGATTCCGGTTTCCTGCTACGGTCCCGTGTGCGGCCCCAGATTGCCCCCTGTCAACTTTGATATGGGTTTGAAGGGTAACGGCCCCGGAACCATTGAAGCACGGGAGCGTGCTGTGGGACCCTTCTACGGTTCAGTCGTGAAGGTATTGTTTCCTGTTTTGGCGCTTGCGTTCGTTTTTCCGGAAGTCGTAGTGCTTCTCCAGCGTATCAACGGATACGTCAACCCGCTCGGAGAGTAATTCTTTCGGCCAGCCCTCGTTGATATGATTCGTGATAGACCCCTTGCGGACGGGGTGTAGCGATACTGACGACGGACACGACGGCGATTGATCTTTGTCCTGAGCGGCTTCGCACTCGTCGATTTCCCGGTTGTGTGGACAGGTGTTACCGCTAACGCACGGGCGGGTGTAGGCGATGATATTTTTGTATCCCCGCTGTCGAGTCAACCGGCCACCGGGCACGGTGAATAGCGGTTCCCTGCCGAAGTCGTCGGTCTTCTCTAATCGGCGGGAAGCGATGTAGTCTTCGAGGGTCTCCGACAGCGGGTCCGTGATCGACACGTCGCGTTCGCTTTTGCTCTTGTTTTTCAGCGGGGTTCCCGTATCGTTCCGGTTACGGAATCTGATGATGTTGTCTTCGGGGGTTCGCTCAAAGTCGCCCACATCAAGCGAGATCGCCCCGGAGATTCGACAGCCGGTCCGCCACATCGTGAATAGGAGGGCGTGGTAGACCGTCGCGTACTCGTAGGTTCCGATGTAGTCGAGGACGGTTTCGGCGTGGTCCTTTCGAAGTACGTCGTCATTCACGTCGCCGCCTTCGGGGACTTTCGGTATTTCCATGCGCTCGTGGATTCCCCATTCCACCAGTTCGCGTTGGGCCATCCATTTCAGGAAGACCCGAAGGTGTTTGGCGTTGTTGTGGATGGTGATCGGCTTCACGTTCTCGCGCCGCTCGTCTATCCAACCAGAGACATGACGCCGGGATATGTCGCCCGCCGTTTTGACGCCGTTGGCTTCGATGAACTCTATGAAGGATCGCGTGGGGTATTCGTAGGCTCTCGCCGTCGATCCTTTCTGGGTTTCTTGCTTGTGTTGGATGAACTCTCGTCGTGCTTTTCTTGGATTGCTGTTTTCGGGGTTCATAGTTGGTTCCCCGGATCGGGTTTCCGCTGGCGGTCTGAGGCGCGGATAGGAGATTGGGTTCCGGCGCGGAGCGCATACCGAGCCGCCGGAATCGCATGACTGCGGCGAGGTCGGGAGTTCAAATCTCTCCGACCCCATCCTCGCATTTAATTCATCTTCAGGAGGTGTTAGTCTGCCGGCCGATTTCGGTGGTTTCGGGGCCCCCTCAAATCGGTAGTATCCGTATATTCCGGGGCGTTTGACTCGACTTCTGGGTCCGGTACCGCGCTACTCCTGACACTGGGTTTATAGTGTCCACTGTCGTACGCAGCGACATGGGATTTTTCGGACGTCTCAAAACAGGCTGGGCCCTGTCGATGGATAGTCTGCAAGTGTTGCGGCGGGAGCCGAGTCTCTCGGTTTTCCCGCTCATCGCGGGTCTCTCCGGCGCGATCTTCATGGGTCTCGTGCTCGGCGGTGCGGTCTTCGTCACCGGCACCGACCCGGGGCCGGCACTCTACGTCGCGCTGTTTCTCGTGTATCTCGGGACGGCGTTCATCTCGTCGTTTTTCACGGCGGCGCTCGTCTACAACGCCCGCGAGGTGTTCGAGGGGCGGGACCCGACGCTCAACGACGGGATGGCGGCCGCCTGGCGGAACAAGCGCACGCTGTTCGTCTGGGCGCTGATCTCGGCTATCGTCGGAACGATCCTCAGAGCGATCGAGAGCGCCGACAACCCCATCGCGGACATCGCCAGTCTCATCTTCAGCGTGGCGTGGGGTATCCTGACTTACTTCATCATCCCCGTCATCGTCTTCGAGAACGTGGGCGTCAGGGACATGTTCAGCCGCTCCGGCGAGACGTTCAAACAGACGTGGGGCGAAACGGCCGGTGCGGGCTTCGGTGTCGGGATCATCACTGTTCTGTTCACGCTCGCAGGCCTCGCGATCGCCGCGCTCGTCTTCGTGACACTCGGTTCGACCGCCGTCGGCGCGGTCGGCGCTATCGCGCTCGCGGTCCTGGTCGTTCTGCTCGCCTTCCTGCTGGGTTCGACGCTCGGCTCGGTCGCCAAGACCGCGCTCTACGTCTACGCGACCGAGGGGAAACGCCCCGAGGGATTCGAAAACGTCGACTTCTCGAACGCGCGAAGCTGAACGCCCCGCAGTTCGAAGCGCTCGCGGGCCGTCAGTGTGCCAGAGTTTCCGCAGATTCTGTCCCCGATCAGCAGCTTCAACGGCGTCGCGGCCGAATCAGCGCGTGTCTATGACCGAGATTCCGACGCGAACGCTTCCGAGCGGCGACGACCTCCCGCAACTCGGGTTCGGTACCTGGCAACTCGACGGCGACACCGTCCGCGACGGCGTCCACACCGCCATGGACGCCGGGTACACGCACGTCGACACGGCCGAAGGCTACCACAACGAAGGCGAGATCGGCGACGCGCTCGAAGAGTACGACCGCGAGAACGTCTTCCTCACTTCGAAGGTCCTCCCGAAACACCTCAACTACGATTCCCTGATCGGGGCCTGCGAGGACTCGCTGGACCGTCTCGGCACGGACTATCTCGACCTCTATCTCATCCACTGGCCGAACCCCGCGGTCTCGCTGCGAGAATCGCTCGACGCGATGGCGGCGCTGCACGGTCGCGGGCTCGTCCGCAACGTCGGCGTGTCGAACTTCTCGGCCTATCAGCTCTCCTGTGCGCAACACATCGCCGACGTGCCCATCGCGGTCAACCAGATCGAGTTCCACCCCTGGTTCCAGCGGCCCGACCTCGTCGAGTACTGCCGCGAGACCGACGTGGTCGTCGAGGCCGCCGCGCCGCTGGCTCGCACCGAGATCTTCGAGGACGAAGTCGTCCAGTCTCTGGCCGAGCAGTACGACCGGTCGATACCCCAGATAGTGCTCAAGTGGGCCATCGAGCGCGATATCGTCGTCCTGCCCAAGTCCTCATCGGCCGCGCACATCCGCGACAACGCCGACCTGTTCGACTGGTCGATGACGGACGTCGACCTCGAAGCCCTGGACGACCGCGACCGCGATTACCCCGTCTACGACACGCCCGCCCGAGACTGGACGAGCCAAGTTTACGGGATCCGGCAGTAGCTCGCTGTTCGGTGTCCGACGGATCGGCGTCTGCCGGGCGAATCGAGGCGCCGTTCCGGGCTGTGACTCGCGGGGTTCCAATCCCGTGCCGTTTTCACGCCTCGCTGTCGCTCGCCGGAAAACGGGCGTGGCGGGATTCGAACCCGCGATCGAGAGGTTAGGAACCTCTCGCCCTGTCCCCTAGGCCACACGCCCTATCCGAAACTGCCGCTCGGACGGAAAAACGGTTACTATTGGTACTCACACGGTGAAGAAAGCAAAAAACATGTGGACCGACTGCGTCGTCTACTTGCTGGTCGAACTCTCGGTCGAGGAGTCCGACCCGGCCGTCTCGACGAACTCGCTTTCGACCTCCTCGTCGTCCTCACCGTTGGCCTCTTCGAGCGAGGCGCCTTCCTGCATCTCTTCGAGTTCTTCTTCGACCTGCTGGCGACCTTTCTGGAATTCGCCCATCGCCTGACCGGTCGAGCGTGCGAGTTTCGGGATCTTGTTC
>Ga0207757_100944_pt1 | contig 14998 bp, 22 predicted proteins | sample A23P3SouthBayCA_2_FD_187752 | JGI IMG/M metagenome (GOLD analysis project Ga0207757, IMG submission 187752) | Aerobic enrichment media microbial communities from Eden Landing Ponds, California, USA - A23 P3 (2) (SPAdes) | ecosystem: Environmental > Aquatic > Marine > Unclassified | place...
GGAGATAGCGCCGCCGTTGCCGTCTGCGGTGTAGGGACCGGAGATAGCGCCGCCGTTGCCGTCTGCGGTGTAGGGACCGGAGATAGCGCCGCCGTTGCCCGCCGCCTCGGTTCCAGTCTGTTCTTCGTGGGTCGCTGCCATCGTGTCGCTGTCACTTTGGGACATCGCAACTGACCCATCGAGCCATACTGAAATATAAGTATTCGAGAATATCTGATAGTTAATATAATCAATTAAAGCAATTGATCAATGACATAAAATGGGGGGTAGAAACAAAATCACCAGACGGGGGCGGACTATCTGGAGACGCGTTCGGTCGTCGCGCTACTCGTCGCGCTACTCGTCGCGCTCCGCGTCGTCGCGCGCGATATCCTGGTAGATCAGCGTGAGATCGTCGCTCTCGCTGAGTCGAGCGAGTTTGTCGTCGAGATCGGCGCGGAGGTCGTCGAGGTCCGCACGGAGTCGCTGGTAGTCGGGGTCGGTTTCGAGCGCGGCGCGGTCCTTCTCGGCTTCGAGAAGTGCCTTCTTGGAGGCGAGAGAAAAGAGCTGTTTGACCCCGTCGTCGTACTCGTCGCGGATGCGGAGGTTCTCGACCATCCGTACGAGATCCGCCTCGGACACCGGCTTGACGAGATAGTCGTCGAACGGCATGTCGACGATGTCCGTGTCCGGTTCGACCGCGGTCACCATCGCGACCCGGCAGTCGAGATTCCGCTCCCGGATTCGGTCGAGCACCTCGTCGCCCGAGAGGTCGGGCATCCGTCGGTCGAGCAACACGATATCGACCTCGTCGTCGAGTTCGGCGAGGGCCGTCCGTCCGTCGCGTGCCGTCCGAACCCGATACGAGTCGGCGAGCCACACTCGGTAGAGTTCGGACAGGTCACGTTCGTCCTCGACGACGAGGACGAGGGGGGAGTCGTCGCTCATGTGTCGTTCCGGGGAGGAGTGAAACCACTCACGGTAGCCAATGGATCGTCGGTGTATATCAAAATACCTCTTGCGGAACCGCCACAGACCGCCGAATTCGCCGATTTCTCGCTCCGCGTTACTCCTGGGGACTGTAGTTCGGCGCCTCGTCGGTGATCATCACGTCGTGAGGGTGCCCCTCTGTCTGCCCGGCCGAGGACACTCGGACGAACCGGGAGCGGTCCTTGAACTCGGGGATCGTCGCCGCCCCGACGTAGCCCATCCCCGACTTCATGCCGCCGACGAGCTGGTGCAGCTCCGAGGCGAGCGTTCCCTTGTACGGCGTGGCTGCCTCGACGCCCTCCGGGACGAACCCCTCGTCGTCGTCCTCCTCCTTGAGGTAGCGGTCGCCGCCGCCCGAGCGCATCGCACCGACGGACCCCATCCCGCGGTACTGTTTGTACTTCTTGCCGTTCATCGTGATGACCCGCCCCGGTGCCTCGTCGGTCCCGGCGAAGTAGGAGCCGAGCATGACGGCGTCGGCACCCGCGGCGATGGCCTTGATCGCGTCCCCCGAGTAGCGGATGCCACCGTCGGCGATCACCGGCACGTCGCGTGGGCTGGCTACGTCGGCCACCTCCGAGACGGCCGTGATCTGGGGCATCCCCGCGCCCGTGACGACACGCGTCGTACAGATCGAGCCTGGGCCGATGCCGACCTTCACGCCGTCGGCGAAGTCGACGACCGCCTCCGCGGCCTCGCTGGTGCCGACGTTGCCGACGACCACGTCCGCGTCGACGGTTTCGCTGATCTCGCGGGCGCTGTCGATCACGTTCCGGTTGTGGGCGTGCGCACAGTCGATGAAGAGGACGTCCGCGCCGGCCTCGTCGGCGGCGCGGGCACGGTCGTCCTCGAACGGGCCGACCGCGACGCCGATCAGGAGCGCCCCGTCGTCGTCGCGCGCGGCGTTCTCGTGTTCCCGGCGCTGGAGGATTCCCTGCATCGTGACCAGCCCGACGAGGTGATCGTCGTCGTCGACGATGGGGACGCGTTCGATCTTGTGGTCGTACATGAGTTCGAGCGCGTCGCGGGCAGTGACGCCCTCGCCCGCGGTGATGACCTCGTCGGTCATCGCCTTGCGCACCTCGTCGGACTCTCCGACTTCGAGATACGGCCGGATGTCGGTCCCGGAGATGATCCCGAGCACCGTGTCGTCGTCGTCGACGACGGGTGCGCCGCTGACACCCTCGTGTTCCATCATCTCGTCGACCTCGCGGACGGTCTGGGTCGGTCGCGCCGTCACGACGTCCTCGCGTCGGATCACGAGTTCGTCCGCGCGCTTGACGCGCTCGATCTCGACGACCATCTCCTCGACGGTCATGTTGCGGTGGAGCACGCCGATGCCACCGTTGCGCGCCATCGCGATAGCGAGGCCGCTCTCGGTCACCGTGTCCATCGCCGCCGAGAGGATGGGGATGTTGAGCGTGACGTTCGTCGATACCCTGGTCGACACGTCGGCCTCGTCGGGTTCGACGTGGCTCTCCATCGGGCGCAACAACACGTCGTCGAACGTCAGCGATTCCGGTACTCGTAGTTTCTCCGAGAAGGGTCCCGCGTCGGGAACGTCGTTCGCCATGTAAACCGTCGTCTCGCCGCCGGGAAAAACGTTGCGAGACGGTGTCGGCCGCTTCCCGAACACCCCGGCGAGTCGCCCGATCTTCCGGCTCTCGTGCCCGAACGCGGTCGTGTGTTCAGTTCCCACGCAACGTTTAATACTTCCGTACCCCTCGTTTCGGACATGGCTTCGAAGCGTTCCACCGCCACGCGCATTGCCGCTCGGACGAGTTCCATCGAGGACTCCGGCATCTCCTTTACAGCGCGGGCGACGTTCAAACGCTTCGGAACCGGACACGTCGTCGACGCGGATAGGTCGAGGGCGTTACACCACCGGTCGGCCGATGGTCACGGCCGCTAGCGTGGCATGAGCGTCTCACAGCATCCGGTCGCACTCCGCCTCGAGCGACAGGTGGGCGGTGCGACCAAGCTCCTCGCCACGGTGATGATGCTCCCGCTGATCGACGGGATCTTCCCCGCCCTGATCCTCGCGGGCGCCCTCACCTACCCGTTCGGCATCCTCGAAACCGGGCTGCTCATCTTCGGCGGCTCGGCCACCGTCGCCGTCGTGCTCGCGGAGATGGACGGCTCGCCCCGCGAGCGGATGCGGGCCATCGCCCTGCTCGGGGTCCTCCTCCTCCCCGCCGCGGCCATCGAGGCGGCGCTGGCCCCGACCGTCCAGACGCTGATCGACATGGCGGTCTTCGAGCGCTTCGCCGGGCTGGTCATCCTGACCGTCGCGGCCAAGACGGCGAGCGCCCGCGTCGGCGAGTACCTCCCGCGGCCGGCGGTCATCATCGGTCTCGGTCTCGTCGCCAGCCTCCAGCCCGCGGGCGCGGAGGTGACGTTCGTCGCCGATTCCGGGCTCGTCCTCCGTGGTGTCGCCGCCGCGGGCGTCGGCGTCGGCTTCGCCATGCTCGTCGCGGCGCTCGGCCCGGTCCTCCAGGAGTCGGTGGATCTCGACCTGTTCCGGTTCGGGAGCGCCGTCGCCCTCGGGATGCTCGCGCTGTCGGTTCTCGGTCTGATGCCCACCGAGGCGCCCGTCGCGCTGGGCGTCCTCTGTGTGACCGCGGTGTTCTCGTTCGATCCCGGCGTCGCGTCGGACGTCGACGCCAGCACCGCCGACGACGACGCCGGCGACGCTGACGGCACCGCCGACGGCGACGCCACCGAGGACGAGACCGAGGCGGCCGACGACGCCCACCCGTCCCCGTTCCCCATCGAGGAGGAGTCGCGGGCGCCGTGGCTCTGACTGTCTCCGGGTTTTTACCGATGGGCGTCAATGGACGGCTATGAGCGACCGCATACGGGCCCGGGTCTTCGTCTCCGGCCGGGTTCAAGGCGTCTACTATCGGGCGAACACTCGCGACGCCGCACGGGCCAGAGACGTCGACGGCTGGGTTCGAAACCTGGACGACGGCCGCGTCGAGGCCGTCTTCGAGGGCGAGGAGGCGGCCGTCGAGGCGATGATCGAGTGGTGTCACACCGGGAGTCCCGCCGCCACCGTCGACGACGTCGACGTGGCGTACGAGGAGCCACGGGACGAATCGGGCTTCTCCATCCGACGATGACGCCCGAACTCCCGCAGTGACTTCGCTCGCCAACGTCGTCGCCGGCGTCGTCGGTGCCGTCGGGTTCGCCGTGACGCTCGGTGCGGGGTATCTGATCGTTCGCGGGCCGTTCCTCGGTGGAGCGACGCTTTCGCCGCGGCCGCTGCTCGCGACGCTCGCCGTCTTCATCGTCGGCGTCGCCGTCTTCGCGTGGGGCGTCACGCAGTACGCCCGTCTCTAATCACCGGTCGTCGTCGCTCCGGCCGTCGGAGATGGGGTGGAAGACGGCCGCGACGACGGCCGCTCCGGCGTCCGCGTCGACGACGTGGTCGACGACTTTCGTCTCCCGCTCCCCCGTCCAGCGCCAGTCGCGAATCCGCCGCGCGTCCGCGAGGTTCGCCTCCAGCGTCCGCTCGCACGCGTCGGCCGTCGGCCCGTCGTTCTCCACGAAGATACCGCCCTCGTCGGCCAGTTCCCACCCGAGACCGGCCGCGATTCGTTCCCCCTCGGTCGAGGACGTGTTCGACGCCAGCACGACCGCCAGGAGGTCGCCCGTCGTCCACCGCCCCGGTTCGAGCGCGCCGACGCGTTCGACCGTCGCCCCCTCGGGGACGATGGAGGAGAGTTCGACTAGGTTGTAGTTGTGGACGTTCGCGCCGCTCAGCGCGGCGTCGAAGGCGCCGAGTTCGGTTCGCCCCGACCCCGTTCCCCAGACGAGTTCAATCGGCATCCGTCCCTCCGTCCCGACGGTCGGCGTCGTCGACGGGGAGGACGACGGATCGGGTCATCGCTCCCGCTTTGGGGTTGCGTCTCTTAGGGCTTGCTACTCGACGGGTCGGCCGCCACCCCCGACCGAGCCCCGGGTTTTAACCTCGGGCGGTCGTTTGTTCGGATCGAGCATGAAGGACTACCTCATCCTCCGCGAACTGGACGACCCGATCAGCCGCGACGACCTCCACGCGGCCGCCGAGCAGTCCGGTGAGACCCTCGACGAACTCCGTAGCGAGGGTGTCGACATCCGCTGGGTCGACTCCGAAGTGCTGACCAACGACGACGGCGAGGTGACGGGCACGTTCTGTCACTATCAGGCCGAGAGCGAGGACGCGGTGCGCGAACACGCCGAGCGAGCCGGTCTCCCCGCGACCCGGATCGACCGGCAGGGCGAACCCCTCGCTGGCGAGGAGTAACGGAACGCGGGCGAAAGGCATCCTTCAAGTCCCCCCACGACCAACGTCCGGCCGAAACATGCCCGAGTGCGTCGAATGCGGGGCGGACGTGACCCTGCACGAGGATCTGGAAGTGGGAGAGATCGTCGACTGTGGGACCTGCGGTGCCGAACTCGAAGTCATCGCCGTCGATCCCGTCGAACTGGACGCCGCCCCGGAACTCGAAGAGGACTGGGGCGAGTAACGACCACCGTTCTATCGCTCGCGTCCCGTCGCCGTGCGTTCGATTGGCTCGGAGCTACGGGACCGTTCGCCTGCTCGGTGACGCGACGCCGATAAAAAGACCTCCCGCAGGCATCCGGGGACTGCCAGTACCCCTACCAATGACCCCGAACTCCTGCGTCTCGTTACGTAGAGCGGACCGTACCAACATATATCTTGTGTCAGACGCAGGTCGGACGTGGCGGCTCGACCGGGTGAACGACCTACCCACCGACGGACCGGGTGATCGCCGGTGCCGCGTCGCGTCGTAAAGAGTTTTGCCGGGGTCGCGCGTACGGCGTCCCATGACCGACTACACCGTGGAGTTCGTCGGCACCGGCGAGACGATCCAGGTGCCCGAAACGCGGACCATCCTGTCGGCGTGTCTCGGCGCCGGTATCGCCCAGGAGTACTCCTGTCGCGTCGGCATGTGTCTGGCCTGTTCGGCCGAAATCGTCGAGGGCGACGTGGCACAGCCCGCCGCACGGGCGCTGACCGAGGAGGAGGCCGAGTCGTACGCCCTGACCTGTATGGCCCGTCCGCAGAGCGACCTCGTCCTCCACCGGGGGAAGTATCCCCCGAGCATCGAGGACGCGGCGGCGACGGACGCGGCCGCCGCGGGCGACGACTGAGGAGCCGTCGGCTTGAAACCGGCGCCGGACGTACGCGGCCCCGTGGACGCCGACGCTCTCCGGGCGGCGGTCGAAGCCGAACACGCCGACGCACTCTCCCTGCTCGGCTCTTCGGAGCTGCTGGTCGCGCTCTCGGGCGGCGACCCCGATCCCGCCTCGCTGTTGCGGGCGGCGGCAGACAGCGAGTACGCCGCTCGTGAGACGTTCCGGGAGTGGGCGGCGGCGACCGCCGACCCAGCCCTCCGTGAGACGTTCGCGGCCGTCGCCGACCAGGAGGCCGACCACTTCCGACGGGTCCGCGCCGAGATGGCGGCGGACACCGCCCCCGCCCCCGAGCGGTCCGGTCCGATGCACGCCTACCTCCGGGGTCGCGAGGATCCGATTCAGCAGGTCGCCGGCGGGATGGTCGGCCGGACGCTCGTCAGCCTGCGAACCCACGAGCGGTTGATCGATTTTTTCGCGACCGCTGTCCGCGACGACGCCGTCGCCCACGAACGCGCCGCCCTGTTCCGTGACCTCCGCGACGAGACGGCGGCGTGTCTCGACGACGGTCTCGGGCTGCTCGACGAACGGGCCGAGGGCGACGACTGGACGGCCGCCGAGGCCGTCGCGGGCTACACGATTCGCCTCGCCGCCGACGACCTTCGGGACGCCCTGCGGGGCTGATACTGCCGGTCGCACCGGACCACGTGTGCGCGCGCCGCGCAACGCCGTGATTCATTTTTGCGTCCGGAGCGCTCAGGTCGTGTCATGTGTCCCCGTCACACGCGGCGAGCGGCGATAGCGCTCGGGATCGGCGTCGCCGGGGGACTGGCCGGCTGTCTCGGGGGCGAATCGGCGTCACGGTCCGCCACCGGGACCTCGACCGCCGACGGCGCGTCGGCCGCGGCGTCCACGTCTCCGCCGCGGGCCGACCGCTCGCCGCTCGTCGCCTACGAGCCGAGCCGCCTCCGCGACGCGACCGTCTCGGGCGGCGTGCCGAAAGACGGCATTCCGGCGGTCGACGACCCGTCGTTCGTCGACGCCGACGCGGCCACGTTCCTACGTGACGAGGACGTGGTGTTCGGCGCCGTTCGCGGCGCCGACGTCCGGGCCTACCCCCGGAAGATCCTCGTCCACCACGAGGTCGTCAACGACCGACTCGACGGCGTGGCCGTGAGCGTCACGTACTGTCCGCTCACCGGCACCGTCCTCGGATTCGAGCGGGGGGAGACGACGTTCGGCGTCTCGGGCGATCTCGTCAACAGCAACCTCGTGATGTACGACCGCGCGACCGACAGCCGGTGGCCGCAGGTGCTCGCGACGGCCGTCGACGGCCCGTTGACGGGGCGCTCCCTCCGCGAGTTCGACGTGCTCTGGACCTCGTGGGATCGGTGGCGTGCCCGTCACCCCGAGACCGAGGTGCTCTCGGAGGACACCGGCTACGTCCGCAACTACGGTGTCGATCCGTACGGCTCCTACGCCCCGAAGCGCGGCTACTACGCCAGGGATGCGACGAGGTTCGACCCGCTCGTGACCGACGACCGCCTCGGACCGAAGGCCGTCGTCGCCGGCGTCCGCACCGCCGAGGGGGCGACCGCAGTCGCGGCGGAGCGACTTCGGGACCGGGGCGTCGTCGTCGCCGTCGTCGGCGACGACCGCGTCGCCTTCGTCCACGACGCCGAACTGGACTCGACCTACGCCTACCGCCTCCCGGGCGACGCGACAGTGGAACCGGCCGCGGGCGGCGCTCGCCTCGACGGCGAGCAGTACGCTCCCCACGCCCTGCCCGTCGAGCGGGCGCACGCTATCGAAGCGATGTGGTTCGCGTGGGCGGGCTTCTACCCGGAGACCGATCTCCATGCGTGACGGCCTTCGTCGGACGGTTCGGACCGTGGTCGACAGCCTCCGCCGCCGCGACGGCCGGGCGGCGTTTCTGCTCGGTGTGGTCGGCTATCCACCACTCTATCTCGCCTCGATTGGACACCTCGCGCTCGGCGGCCGGGGACGGTCCGTGCAGGTCGTCGCCGACCCGTTCACCCGTGCGCTCGAACAGACGCGGCCGTTCTCGTTCGAGCCCGTCGCCCGGGTCGTCGTCGATCCGGTCACCCTCCTCGTGTCGCCGCTGGACGTCGGCGTCGCGCTCGTCCTCGCGGCGCTCGTCGGCGGTAACTTCGCCGTCGCGGTCGCCGTGTGGCGCTCACCGACCGCCTGCGGCGTCGAGGGATCGGCCGGACTGCTGGCTGGCGTCCCGGCGTTGGTGACGGGGGCGGCCTGCTGTGGGTCGACCCTCCTCGTCGCCTTCGGTCTCGGGGCGAGCGGGGCGCTCCTGACCGCCATCGGGTACGCGACGCCGGTGACGGGGCTCCTGCTCGTCGCCAGTCTGGGTCTCGTCGCCCGGTCGGCCGGCGCGGGCGCCGACCGCCCGATCAGGACCGAGGGCTGACTTCGGGCGGTTCGCCCGCGGCGTCGAGTTCCGCCGTCCGGTAGTTGTGGATGGCCGCGGAGATGGCAAAGAGACCGACGACGAGCGTCATCCAGATCAGGGGGGAGAGGGAGCGAAACGGCGGCAGGTCGAGCCAGATGGCGACGACGATGCCCACCGACACGGCCGAGAGTCCCAGATAATACTGGTCCCACGACAGCTGTTCCTCGCCCACGACTTCGAGGTAGATGTCCATCTTCCCGACGGTGTCGGTGGGCTGTACCCGACCGCTCTCCCGGTCGAAGCTGACCAGTCCCGTCTGCTCCAGCTTCGGCAGGTGTGACTGCTGGAGCGCAGTGTAGACGCGTTTTCGCTCCGTGGGCGTCACCTCCTCGACGGGACAGTCGTTCTCCCAGGCGGCGATCTGTTCGGCGAGCGAGCCGATGGTCGATGCACCGTCGTCCAGCAGCGCGTACAGCGCGTACCGGCGGCGACGATTCGACAGGATGTCGAACACTTCCTGTTCCGTCGGCTCTTCGGGTCGCTCCGCCGAGTCCTCGGACGCCTCGTTACCCGCCGACGGCGCCGTCCCCCTCTGTTTACTCATCGCTGGCTCGATACAGACAGGCTCACTACCAGGGTATTAAACTTCGTGGCCGAATTATCCGATCTGATACATCCCGCCGGAGAACCACAAGACACGAGGCACTCCACGGCGTGCGGGACGTATGAGCAACTATCTCGTCGCCATGGAGGCGGCCTGGCTGGTACGCGACGTGGACGACGTGGACGACGCCATCGGCGTCGCGGTCAGCGAAGCGGGCAAGCGACTCAACGAACGGGACAAAGAGTACGTCGAAGTCGAGGTCGGCGTCACTCCCTGTCCGGCCTGCGGCGAACCCTTCGACTCCGCTTTCATCGCCGCCAACACCGCGCTCGTCGGTCTCCTACTCGAAATCGAGGTGTTCAACGCCGACGGCGAGAACCACGCCACACGAATCGCGAAAAGCGAGGTCGGCGGCGCCCTCCGTGACGTGCCGCTGTCGGTGATCGAAGTCGTCGAGACCGAACCCGAAGAGGACTGATCGGCGGCAGGCGAGGATATATCCCGTCCCCGCTGCGTAGGTGGGAACCATGCGCCCGTGGGCTGGAGAATCGGCGACACGGGGTGCAAGTGCCGCCGTGGCCGGATTCGGTCTGGTGCTCGCGAGTGTCCACGCCGTCCACGCCGCCGAGGAGATCGGGACCAACCTCCCGGCCGTGTTCTACGGATCGGTACTTCCGTTCACGGTGGCCGTCGGCGTACTCGCCGTCGGCTTCTGGATCGACCGCCGGGAGTGGACCGCCGTCTCTCCGTGGCGTCTCGTCGGCTGGTGTGGCGCCGGCGTGACCGTCACGCTCCTTTTGGCCGCGTTGTTGATCCAGTATCAGCTCGCCGAGGGCGTCGTTCCGGCGGATCGGGAGTTCGTCGGCCTGATGTTCGTCACCTACGGCGCCGGTGTCGGTCTCCTCGTCGGCGTCTACGACGTGCGGATTCGGGAGGCACGGGCGAAATTCGAGCGGAAGACCCGCCGGCTCGACGAGTTCGCCAACATCGTCTCCCACGACCTCCGCAACCCACTCAACGTCGCACAGGGGTACGTCGAACTGGCCGAAGAGACGGGCGATACGTCGGAGCTAACCCTCGTCGCCGACGCTCACGAGCGAATGGACGCCATCCTCGCCGACATGCTCGCCCTCGCCCAGAGCGGCGAGCGAGCGGTGTCGCCGACCGCCGTGGACCTCGCCGACACCGCCGAGGAGGCGTGGGCGATGGTGCCGACCGACGACGCGACCCTGACCGTGACCGCCGACGTGACGCTCTACGCCGATCCGGGGCGCCTCAAGACGCTGTTCGAGAATCTGTTTCGGAACAGCGTGGAACACGGTGCCACCGACGGACGGACGGAGTCCGGCGATCCGGTCGAGGACGGCTCGACCGCGGACGCCGATCCGATCCCCATCGACGTCACGGTCGGTCGCCTCGACGACGGAGCCGGGTTCTACGTCGAGGATACGGGGCGGGGCATCCCGCCGGCCGTCCGTGAGCGCGTCTTCGAGGCGGCGTTCACGACCGGCGGTGGGAGCGGTCTCGGGCTGTCTATCGTCCGCGCGGCCGCCGACGCCCACGGCTGGTCACACACGATCACGGAGGGGGAAACCGGCGGGGCGCGCTTCGAGTTTCGTAACGTCACGTTCGTCGACGCCGACTGACGGTCACTCTCGGTCGTCCCGCGTCTTCAGCCACTCGTCGAGAAGCGTTCGGATCGCCGCCGCTCGATTGTCCCGGTGATCCGCGAAGGCGACGTCGTCGACTTCGTCCAGCGTCTCCGCGTCCAGTTCGACGGTCACCGTCTCCATCTCCGCGAGTCCGTCTCCCGAATCCATGGAGTTGATGTCACGCGCGAGACCTACAAATAGCTCCGTCAGACGCGCGTGTGACCACCCCTAGTAGAAGTCCGACTTCGGCCGCCGGTACGGCGAGGCGTCGTCGATACTTTCGACCCGCGAGGGTTCGCGCTGGCGCACGATCACGACGTCGTAGGCGTCGGCAGCGGCGACGGTCTCCCCGACGCTACTCAGCGACGAGACGAGGCGACCGGCGTTCTCGCTCCCCACGAACACCATCGACGCGTCCGCGTCCCGTGCTCGTTCGCGAATCCGACTGGCGATGGTCCCCGTCGTCGCCCGTCGGCCGACGACCTCGTACCGGAACTCCGCGTTCGGTGCGCGATGCGTCACCGCCTCGTGGAGCCGCCCCACGACCGCGTCGAGGTCGAACGCCTCGCCCGGATCGAGCCACCCGTGCTCCCGCGCGTACGACGTGTTCCCCTCCGGGATCACGCTGATCGCCACGACCCGTTCGTCGAGTACGGTCCCGAACTCGACGGCTCGAACCAGCGCGGTCTCGGCGAGCTTCGACCCATCGAACGGAACGACGAACGTCATGTCGCACACGAAGTGGTCCGGGGTAGTAATAGTGAGTGTCGACGTCGCCCGGACCGAAGCGGCTTTGTCGCCCGCCGTCCGCCGGGGTGACGTGACCGAACTCACTGCCCATCACTTCGGCGTGACCGTGACCGACCTCGACCGCGCGGTCGAGTTCTACCGGGACACTTTCGACCTCGATCCGGCCGAACGGTTCTCCGTCTCCGGCGAGGCGTTCGCCGACGCGGTCGGCGTCGACGGCGCGACGGGCCGGTTCGCCCACTTCGCCCTCGACGGCGCCCGGATCGAACTCGTCGAGTACGAACCGCCGGGGGCGGACGCGACCGGTGCGGCCGTGAACCAGCCCGGTGCGAAACATCTGGGACTCGCCGTCGACGACCTCGACGCCGTCTACGCCGACCTCGATCCGAGCGTCGCGACGCTGAGCGAGCCGCGGACGACCGAGAGCGGGACGCGCATCTGTTTCGTCCGCGATCCGGAGGGGAACCTGATCGAGGTGCTGGAAGCCTGAGCGTGCCGCCGTGCCCGCGCCGAACGGCCGGCCGAAACATCTATTTTGTTGACACGACAAGGCCGACACGTGGCGACGGGTCGGCTCACACCATGTTCCAACGCACCACACGAGCGCCGAGAACGCCGGCGACGGCGCGGACACGGAGGGCCGCCGGATGATCGACGCGGAAGGCGTGGACACGTCGGACGTGTCCTGGAGCGACGACTACGGCGCCTACACGACGCGGTTCGACGACGACGGCGACGGCTACTCACCGAGCGTCGCCGTCGCCGAGACGCTGGAGACGGCGCTCGACGGCTGGGACGAGCCCCTGTTCGACTACGTCGATCCCGACGCGCTCGACAGCCTCGTCGGCGACCCGGCCAGTTCGGTGACGGTGCGGTTCGACGTCGAGGCGGCCACCGTGACCGTCCGCGGCGACGGGCGCGTGTTCGTCCGAATCTAGTCTTTCGGCTCGATCTTTCCGGCGAACGTCTGACGGTGGATCGTCCCGTCTTCGACGACGAAGGTGTCGGTACAGAACTCGTAGACGTTGTCGGGCGTCTCGCCGTGCCAGACGATGTAGGCGTACTCGTCCTCGACCGTCTTCTCGTCGAGTTCGATCACCGAGCCGTCCTGCGAGAACTCCTCGAACAGCCCCGCGAACAGCTCTTCGATCTCGTCGAGACCGCGGAACACGCCCATGTTGGTGATGATGACCGACTCGTCGGTGTAGTCGATCAGCGTCTCGTCGAGGTCCTGTGCGGTGAACGCGTCGAGGTGGTGGTCTAGTACGTCTTCGGTCGTCATTCGTGATACACCACCTCCCCGTTTCGTGCACACCGTCATGAACGTTGCCCGGCCTGTGGGCGTCTACCCGCCGAAATAGAGGATGGCGAACCCGAGCACCGCGGCGAGCAGGAGAAACACCATCAGATACTCGAACAGCCCTTCCGGCGTCGTCGTGGATGGCACGTTCATATCGTGCGATACGACACCATGGGTCAAGAGGTTGACGCTCGTCCCGTCGCTACGGTCTATCACGAATTTCTCGCCGTCCTAGCACGTTTTATCAAACGACGTACCGAGACGCCGATATGGGACTCGACGAAGACGCTCTCGACTACCACCGGCGCGATCCGCCGGGGAAAGTCGCCATCGAGACGACGAAACCGACCAGTACGCAGCGTGACCTGAGCCTGGCGTACTCGCCCGGCGTCGCGGCGCCCTGTCGCGCCATCGCCGACGATCCGACCGACGCCTACAGCTACACGGCGAAGGGCAACCTCGTGGGCATGGTGTCGAACGGCTCGGCCGTCCTCGGTCTCGGTGACATCGGTGCACAGGCCTCGAAACCCGTCATCGAGGGGAAAGGCGTCCTGCTCAAACGCTTCGGCGACATCGACGTCTTCGACTTCGAACTCGACACCGACGATCCGGACGCCATCGTCGAGGCGGTGTCACTGACCGAACCCTCCTTCGGCGGCATCCACGTCGAGGACATCAAGGCGCCCGAGTGTTTCGAGATCGAGGAGCGCCTTCGCGAGCGGATGGACATTCCCGTCTACCACGACGACCAGCACGGCACCGCCATCGTCTCGGGTGCGGCCCTGCTCAACGCCGTCGACATCGTGGACAAGGATCTGGACGATCTGGAGGTGGCCTTCGCCGGCGCGGGCGCGAGCGCCATCGCGACCGCGGACTTCTACGTCTCGCTCGGCGTCCCCCGCGAGAACGTCACGCTGGTCGACTCCGAGGGGATCGTCACGACCACCCGCGCCGAGGCGGGCGAGGTGAACGACTACAAGGCCGCCTTCGCCCAGGATCGGCCGGCGGGCGACCTGGCCGACGCGATGGCGGGTGCCGACGTGTTCGTCGGTCTCGCCGTCGGTGGCATCGTCGACGAGGCGATGGTCCGCTCGATGGCGGAGAATCCGGTCGTCTTCGCCATGGCCAACCCCGAACCCGAGATCGGGTACCACGAGGCGCGGGCCGCTCGCGACGACACGGTCGTCGCCGCTACCGGTCGGTCGGACTTCCCGAATCAGGTGAACAACGTCCTCTGTTTCCCCTTCATCTTCCGGGGTGCCCTCGACGTGCGCGCGACCGAGATCAACGAGGAGATGAAGGTCGCGGCCGCACGCGCGCTGGCGGATCTCGCCCGCAAAGACGTCCCCGACGCGGTGGCGAAAGCCTACGGCGACGACCCGCTCCAGTTCGGTCCCGAGTACCTCATCCCGAAGGCGCTCGATCCGCGGGTGCTGTTCGAGGTGGCGCCCGCCGTCGCCCGCGCGGCGGTCGAGAGCGGCGTCGCCCGCGTCGACCTCGACCTCGACACGTACGTCGAGACGCTGGAGGCTCGCCTCGGAAAGGATCGCGAGATGATGCGGATCGTCCTCAACAAGGCCAAGACCGACCCCAAGCGCGTCGCCCTCGCCGAGGGGACGAACGCGAGGACCATCCGGGCGGCCTCGCAGATGGCCGAGGAGGGCATCGCCCACCCCGTCCTGCTCGGGGATCGGGGAACCATCGAGACTCGCGTCGCCGATCTGGGTCTCGACTTCGAACCCGAGATCGTCGATCCGTCGACGGCCGACCAGCTCGACGCGTACGCGGAGCGCCTGTACGAACTCCGGAAGCGCAAGGGTCTCACCCGCGTCGAGGCCGCGGACCTCGTCCGCACCGACACCGACTACTTCGGCAGCGTGATGGTCGAGGTGGGCGACGCCGACGCGCTCCTGACGGGACTCACCCACCACTACCCGTCGGCGTTGCGGCCGCCCCTGCAGGTGATCGGGACGGCCGAGGACGCGGAGTACGCGGCGGGCGTGTACATGCTCACCTTCCGCAACCGGGCGATCTTCGTCGCCGACACGACGGTCAATCAGGACCCGGGGGCGGCCGAGTTGGCGGAGATCGGTCGGCACACGGGGGAGTTGGCCCGGCGGTTCAACGTCGAGCCGCGGGCGGCGTTTCTCTCGTAC
>Ga0207757_100948_pt1 | contig 14969 bp, 19 predicted proteins | sample A23P3SouthBayCA_2_FD_187752 | JGI IMG/M metagenome (GOLD analysis project Ga0207757, IMG submission 187752) | Aerobic enrichment media microbial communities from Eden Landing Ponds, California, USA - A23 P3 (2) (SPAdes) | ecosystem: Environmental > Aquatic > Marine > Unclassified | place...
GCCTGGGAACGGTTACGTATGGAAGAGAGTATGAAGCCGCGTGAGATTGCGAACGATACCTTCGGGCAGTTCTTTGAACACCCAGAACTCGGCTACTCTACATCGACCGGGCGATACGCTGGGTATCAGTTTTGGGACAACTGCCTACGGGCGGCGTTGAAGGAACTCCCAGGTGTCCACCAATCCGGGCGAACGTGGGTATTCCGCGAAGAGGAGTGAATAACGGCGTTCGCGGCGTCTTGTGTGCGTGCTTACCCTACCCCTGAGTGACACAGAACCGGCTTCCGCCGTGGCTGTGCTACAGCATTGATTCTATTCCGTCCGGTGTGTCCTGAACTAGCCCTTCTTTCACCGCTTTAGTTAGGCCGGAGTCGAACCCGTCGGCAGTCATTTTGTCCATGTCCTCGACGAGCATTGTCTTCATTGGCGCTTCGTGCATTGCACCACGCGCCTCGACGAACTGAGCGATACGCTGGGCGTTTGCCTGTGGGCCGTCAGCGTCCTCTGGCACGTCAATGATGCTGTTCTCTTCCGTGTCCCCGCCGTCGTCTTCGGCTGGTGCGTGGGCCGCCTCACCGCCGTCTGTAGCCGCCTGTGTGCTGTCGTCGCCCGTGCTGTCCGTGTCCGTATCGGGCGTCTCGACAACCACTACCTCAGCAGTGGGGTCTATTTCCACCTCTAATGCACCCAGTTCGTTTTTCGTGAGCTTCGCGTTCACTACCCGGACGGTCGCGCCACTGGGTAGTTCATCAGCGCCCGTGCTAACAGCCGTGTAGTCTATGCCCCCGTTTTCGCCTGATAGGTGTCCCGCTCGGTTGTTGAAGCGGTCCATGTGCTTACCGGTGACAGTCGCTTCTATCGCCGGTAGACGGCCATTGTCTGCCATGTGGTCGGTCGATACGTCGGCGGGTGATAATGGCAGTTCGCTGCTGTCCTCGTTGGCCTGTGCCGTGTCTGTGGCCGGTGCCTCATCGAAGTGGTCTGCATACCGCTGGGACATCCAATCAGGCATGAACTCTTTGGCTTCTTCCGCCCAAGACAGACGCTTCCAGCATTGCACGCGGTCGTTCTCGTCGTCTTCGGTCGCCAGCGGGCGAGACTGTGCCGTTTCGATTTCTTCTTCTAGTGTCGAGGGGAACTTTCGCTTGAATCCGCGCTTGCTCGCCGCTCGGTCTTCCCAGGCGTCCATCACAGATTGATAAACGCGGTATGCGTCGTCTTTTCGCAACATCATGTCCGGGCTGGCTGGTTCGACAATCGTGCCTGCAAAGCGGGACATTGGGTCCGCCTCTTGGTTGTAAATCTTGAAGCGTTCGTCCGGGCTTTCCGGCATCGCGTACTCGCCTCTTCCCGATTCAAGCTGCTGTCCGTGCTCGATAGCGAGTTCCAGCAGGCCACGCATTGCGGCATCATCGCCGAGGAGGTCGTCGGCTATCCCCGGCACCTTCTCTTTCTCCATTGGGTTGTCCGGGTCTGGGTCGTTGATGAACCGATACGGCATTTCAATCGGGTAAAGCCGGTCTTTTATCGAGGGCTTCACCTCTCCGAAACGCGGCGGCTCGTTGGCTGAGAAGAACAGCGCCGCTTCATTCTGGAAGTCAAACGTCTTTTCGTACTTCTCGTTTGCACGCATATCCGATCCGCCCGACGCCTTCTTTAGTTTCGACACATCGTCGAGCGTGCCGCCGCCGTCGCCGCTCATGTCGTCGCCCCAGTTGACGAACTTGCCCACAAGGTCGCTGGTAGCGAAGTCGTCGTTCACCATTTGGTCAATCTCAACACTCGAAGCGTTGCTTTTCCCGACGAAACCGGTGAAGAGTTCTGCCAACTGCGTCTTCCCGTTCCCGCCAGGGCCGAAGGCCACAACAAAGGCCCGGTATGGGTGGCCGGGCATCAGCCCGTGTGCCAAGTGGTCTAACAGCGTGTCGCGGTCTTCGGTGCGCTGCGTTACTTTGTCCATGAACTCCAGAATCCGCTCCTTGTCGGCATCTAAGCCGTTCTCCGGTGTGGGAAGGTCAACGTCCAACCCGCGCACGAAGCGATATTCTGGGCTGTGGTCTTTGAGTTCGCCCGTCTTGAAGTCTACAACTCCGTTCCCGACACAGAGTAGTTTTCCGTCGTGGGTGCGTGCGTTCAGTTCCTCGCGAAGGATTCGGTTGCCTTCCTTTACTCGGTCAATGATTTCTCGCTTCTCGCTCACGGCGTAGTGTGGCCCCAGGTTGGCTTTCAGGGTGCTACCGATGTGTGCTTCGCCATGTTTGTTGTACGTCCCGCTGTCGCCGTTGTACACCCACAGGTTGTCCGACTCAGTGACGCACATATATGCCGTCTCTGCCAGGAGACGCTTTTCTGCGGCTTCCCTTGCCGGGCCTTTGTTCACGCTTGGGTCGTCCTGTGCGAGCGCGTACAATTGTTTGACGTACTCCCACCCTTCGGCATCGGTATTATCCTGTGACGGAGGCTTGGGCGGTTGTGGTGACTCTGTGTCCGCCCGACTGTCGGACGGCGGGACCCAGCCTTCTTCCTTGGCGTGGTGAACCAACGTCGCCACCGTGATCTCGTTGTCGTCTTCCGGATCGCCCGGCGTGGCGTTATTCCAGATTCCGTTAATGTGACGCTCGCCGTCGCTGTCCCACTTAGACGATTGTTTTGAGTGTTCGCGGAAGATTTCTTTCCCGTCAACGTCGTCTTTGTCTGCGGCCCATGAATGGACAGCGTAGCCGACGTTCACCCAGTCATTGTAACTCAATTCGTCGTCAACGTGGGCGAGCGCGGCACGCACTTCACCCTCTGACAGACCAGGGCCGTCGTATGAACGGTTCACTCCAGCCGTCTTGTTGTCCGTGTAATCGGACACATCCGTACTCTGCCGTGGAGGTGCCGGTTCCCCCTTCAGATTCTCGTAGGCGTCTGCAAGCCACTCGGTGAACCACTCGCCCATGTCAACGGCGGTTTCGCCGGAACTCTTGTGTTTGTCACCAGTGAAGACGCAGAACTTGTTTTCCAGAATGTCCAGCCCCTCATGCCTGTCCGGGTCAATCTCAAAGTCACTCCACCAGCCCGGCACCTCAATACCGGCTACTGGGATGTGGAGGCCGGTACCGCTCGACGACCATTCAATGAACGCATCCCGTTCGATGAATGGTTCCAACGACGGCACCCAGTCTTTCGGCTTCGGGGGCTTGTCCTCCCGCAGTTCAACACAGCCGTCCAGGTCCACGACGCCGTACAACCCGCGTGCGTAGTCGTCGCTTCCCGCAGCGGTGACATAGCCAACGCCACGACTCTCCTTCTTTTTCGCCTCTTTGACTGCTTCATCGTAACTGTGCCATTCGTCCGGGTCGTTCCAGCTCGCACGGCGTCCCTTCCAGCGCGGGGACTTGTCCTTCTCTGCATCCCAGGTTAACCACTGGTCCCGCTCCTTCAGTTCATCCGGGATCGTCTCGGGGTCGCTGTCAACGGCCATTATTCCGCACACCTCCGGGGTGGCAGAGGTGCGGCAGAGGGTGGCAGAGGTGATTCTGTTTCAGCCTTGACGGGTGATTCTGCCGTGTGGTGTCCTCTACTGCCGGTTCCTGCTCTAATCTTCGGGGGTGTCAGAGGTGGCAGAGGTGATTTGAGAAACCGCCTACCGGGCGCACACATACGCACAGGTGCGCACCCGCCCACGCTTACGATGGTTTTGCGAATCACCCTTGACACCTCTGACACCTCAAATTTCTTACCATGAATTTGCCCCACACAACACCCAACACGGTAGAAAAGGGTGTCAGAGGTGAATCGAATCCAGCTCTGACACACCTCTGCCACCTCTGACAGGGTTTGCTTTGCTGGGAGCGTTGCATCGGCTTCGGTCGTCGTCTGAGTAGCGTCCATCATCGTAGTAGTGTCACACATGGACGCCCGCCGCCCGAAGGCGGCAGCACCTACACCTACGGCTGTTCGAACAGCGGTAGGTTTACAACGGAGCCAGCAAAAGGGAAAGTTGTCTAGGCGATCCCTTTTGCGGGCGCTTGTTTTCTCGTAGTGTCTACTCTGTGCATGCTCCGCATGTGCCTTAAGTTCCCCGACTGCTTGCATCATGTCTCGTCACTCTCCCGACAGAACAGGCAGGTATCATCCAGCAGTGCTTGAGAGTCAGCAGAGATCGAGCGGCCACAGTTCGGACACTCTACAGATTTGTCGACTGTGTTCGGTCCTCGGCTCATCGGTGGTTCACCCCGCTTGTAGCGTGCATGACAGCCGCCACAGTCTCCCAGCCGGTCGACGGGCTGGGTTCCCACAGTTCGCGGGAAATCATGCCACCACCGCCTTGTTCTCGGGCACTTCGACGACTACCTCACCGCAGGCGCGACAGGCGAACATGAGCTGTCGGACTTTCTCGCGAAGGGGACCGTCACACTGTGGACAGTCGTAGTTCGCTCGGCTCATTTTTCCCACCCGCACTGGGGACAAGTTCCGTCCACAAGCTCCGGTCGAGTCTCGCCACGGCCACAGTCGGGACACCGACCGCGCCCGATCCAGTAGAGCGTTCTTGCCGGCCCCTTACAGGGTGCGTGTCCGTCTTCGGCTCCCGCCATTACGCAGACACCTCTGTTAGTGCCTGAATCGTGTCAGAAGGTAGCGGCCCCGCGTATGCGTGGTCGAACTCGCCCGGCCACTCAACACGGGCCACAACGCCCACAGGCGCGTCCTGTAGGTAGACTTCGCTGTTCGCAAGAGTTAGTTTTCTTTCTGTACTGCTCGGTTCGTTACTTCGGGTTTTTCTAAACATCTTTTTGAGCCGTGTAATGATCCAGAAGCTCAGTCAGATGCTTGTGTCAACTCTGGGTGCCCAACCCGAACCCTGTGGTCCACAATTAACACAGAACCGCTCGGTTTCGGCCCAATCGCGGGCCTTAAGGAGCGGGACCGCCAAGAACAGTTACGTACCAAGTGCCTGTTCTGGCGGGGTATGGTTTTCCCCGTTTTCCCTAATCCGTTAGTGAAATCACCTTACCCTGTAGTTATAATGCCAGCTTTATAAAACTAACCCATAGCGACAATAACCCCAGAATACCTTTCCCAAAGAGTAATTTTATGGGCAGAGGTCTTCTATTGCATATATGGGCAGGAAACAGCTTGTAACGGCAGAACGGACTGTTGAAGTCTTGGAGTCCGCTGATAGGCCGTTTGCCAGCACAAATGACATTGCCGAAGGGTTGGACGTGACACCTCAAGCCGTCCGAAACAACCGCGAAGAACTGGCTGAATGTGATGATTTGCGTTCGGCAAAAGTAAATCGGGGTATGCTTTACTGGCTACCAAGCGAAGAAGAGCCGCCCGAAGAAGCGGACACACCCACCGATGAATCGAAGAGTGGCGGTGGTAAGGGCATCTTAAACCGGCTCTTTGACGGGTTGCCCGCACTCTCAGCAAGCACCGGGCTTCTGGCTGTGTGGACGGCTCTTGTCGGCCTGAGTTTCGGCGTGGGGCTGTCGACGGTGCTCTTCGAGCCACCGGTCGGCGTGGCACTCCTGGCGGTCTGGGGGCTACTTGTGGCCGCTCTTGTGGCCCTCTCTGCGGCGGTCGTACACGAACTGCAGACGGACACTCAACAAGCAACGATAGGAGCTGATACAGCATGAGCAAACGCGAGCATACGACAGTGATGATTCGGAAATCGACTAAGCCGCGCTTCGAGCAGGTGAAAGAGGTAGTGGCGGAAGAACTGGGCAAGAAGCCGACGAACGCGGATGTTGTGGAAGAAATCACAGAGGCATACTTAGGCGGGGACTCTCTCGGGCGGTGGCAGGATGATTGAGAGAACCGGCGAACAGACGGCCACCCGCGCGCGGGGTCCGGTATTCGGCGGCAAGAAGACTGTTAACGAGGAAATCTAACAACAATGATAGACAAACTCAAGAGTAAGTTCGGCAGCAATCCAGACCGCGAAGAACAATTAGACAAGCAAACGTTTGAGGTTGAAACGCCGGTCAAGGCTTCGGACGGTACACATATTCCAGCCGGGTCGGTGATTCACGGCTACCTACGTGCCGAGAGGAACGAACCGGATGTGTCCCGTTGGTGGGTTGTGGATTACTACTCCCGGAACGGGGAGTATCCCGCCGTCCAATTCGATGAGCGCGAATACGTGCTGTTCAACGCGGACTTCTTCGGGAAATCGGATGACTACCTGGTTTTCGCAACTGGCATTGAGAAACCGGAGGGTGAGAACTAATGTTCGGTGGAAAGGACCCGCAAGAGGAAGCGAAGGAAGAGCGCGAACGACAGCGCGAACACCAGCTACACAGTCAGAACCTCCAAGGCGGCCAAGAGTACGGGGAGAACACGGCTGAAATCCTGCGGGAACTGTCGAACATTGATGATCTGCCCATCGACCAAGACGACCCGATCATGGGGCAGCTTGTTTCAAAACTCACGTCGACGGTGAACCTCTCGCCCGAAGAGGTCCGGTCTAACGAGTGGGTAATGGAGTACCTGCTAGTGCTTTACCTGTGCAAATTCCCGCGAGAGGACGGGTGTCACGGCGACTGGCGGGCATGGAGCCACGGCGATATTATGCAGTACCGGGAACCGCTGGATTCGGAAGACCGCATGATGTTAGAGTCGTTCATCGGGTCCACCCAGCGCGCCCTCACGCGGAGCGAAGACTTCGCCGCTGTCGAGGAGAGTACCCGGACGATTAACGAGAGTGTTGTTCGGGACGAATCGGCAGAAGACGGCGGTGGTGGCGGTATCCTGGGTCGAATGGGGTTGAAGTAACATGAGCGACAGTCAACAGCCCCCAGAGGAAGAAGCGGAGTTTGAAGTTGAAGACGAAGAGGGATTTGTCGACCGCCAGCGAAAAAAGAACATCCTTCAGAACCGCCAGAAATGCGAGGAAACGGCGGAATATATCTTCCCTCGGATGAACCGGGGACAAATCCGGTATGACACAGCAGTTCGGAGCTTTCACGAACCTGTGCGGAACTATCTGCTGTCCATTGAACCGCTGCTAAAGGACTCCAGCCTACCATACGCGGACGAAGCGTACCTACAACAGCCAATGGGTATCGTCGAGTTTCCGCTTCCTCCGAAGTTCCAGGGCCTCGGCGGTCGACCGGACCCGCAGGACATCAAGCGGCGTGGGTTCAAGTTGCTCGGTGAACCGCCAGAACCGGACGAACGGACCATTATCGGCCTCAAGGAAATCATCGAAAAAGACGAATACACTCACTCGTGGTCGGTGGATGTTGAACCCGTCCGGGGGATCGCGGCGAAGCACAAGCAACGGGATACAGTCACCGAACGAGTGGTGAAGCCAACACCGAAAATGGCCCTCGTGAACGCCGTGCGGACGGCAGACGAGTTCCTACAGGAAACGAACGTCGGCCTCAGTGTCGGAACGGACGACAGTCTCGACAGTGACAAAATCGCCCCTGATTACTGATGAGCACGGATACACCCACGCCGGATGTGCCAGAGAAGGCGTATAGCAACCCGTTCGCGCAGGGAACCTATATGCACGACAACTTCGGCAAAGTGCTGAAAGAAAACCGCGACATCGTTATCTTAGTGACGGACCACCGTGGTCGTCGTGGGACAGGCAAATCTGTGGCTTCACTCTCTCTGGCGTCTAATCTTGACCAAACGGAGGAAGGCGTTACCTGGGACAAGTGTACCCTGGATGCAGAGGAAATCCGTAATGCGTACTCTACCCAGCCGAAGGGAAGCGCGCTTGTGCTTGACGAAATCGAACAGACAGCAGGGAACCGGGATGCAATGACGAACACGAACAAAGCCCTGCGGGAAATCATGAGCATGGGTCGAGTCGAGGAAAAGTACGTCATTGCGAACGTTCCGATTAAGAATTTCGTCGACAAGGACATCCTGAAACTCTGTAGCGTGTGGATTAGCATGACCCGACGCGGGCAAGGTCTAGTCCACAACCTCAAGTGGGAACCATACAGTGAGAAGCTGTACCCGGAGAAAAAGCAATATCTTGAGTTTGAAGACATTAAGAAGGGGACGCAACTCCGAGAGGTCTACAACAAACTAACAGCAGAGAAGCGCAAGCGAATTAGCGGGGAGAAAGGCGACGGCTTCATTCCAAAGGACGAACACGAGGAGGAACTACACCAAGCACGTAAGCAAGCGCGTAAGGACGAACGAGACGAGTTTGTAGCACAATTATATCAGCATCCAGATATTGATGTTTCGCAATCGGATGTTGGGGCGGTTGCTGGTGTTAGTCAAAAGACAGTAAGCAACATCATCAGTCGCCAAGAAAATACAGAATAAGAGAGTTAGTAAGTAGTAGCCTATACTACCATATATCTAATACGCGCATAGAGATTTTTCCCGCGCTATTCCTAACTCCGGGGGTGGTCCGGTTCCTGTCGGTGGTCGGTCTGTGCGGGCCGGTCGCTGCTGTTTCGTGTTCTGTCGCTGGCTCTGTGGCACAGGTTGTGTGATGATCGGCGGCACTACTGACAGGCTACTATTGCACGCACGTTGTGGGAACCTCTCTGCTGGTGTCCTCGGCGAACATCTACCCACTACCCACTCCCCCTCTACACCCATCCTGGTCTTACGTACTATGCGTAGTGTCTCGTTCCCCAGGGAACAGACAACTTATCCGTAGAGTGTCGACACACAGAACACACACGGGTATGCTGGATGATATCCAAGGCGTCTCTTTAAGTTATGTTCCGAACCTTCTTAACAACATCCGGGTTCAAATCGTCAACCTTTTTAGATATTTCGAGGTTCTCCTCGTTTTCTATTTCCTCGGCATCAAGTTCTGGGTCAACAATGGTTCCCGCCCATTCATCTCTTGTGTACTCTAGCCAGTCTATCACTACTCTCTGATGGACGCCGAGAGAGTCGGCAACTTGCCTGTTATTCCATCCTTTCATGTCCTTCAACCGCTGGATTGCAAACGCCCTATCCTTACGAGACACGTCCTCGTTGAAGGCCTCAACGTTCTCAGTGATGGAGGCTTCTAATGCGTCCCCATCGTCAAAGTCCATCACCACGACAGGGATTTCGTCAAGCCCTGCGCCCTGTGCGGCAAGCGTTCGACGTTGCCCAACAACAACCGTGCAGCTTCGGCAAGCAGAAACCACACTTCACGCGCCCGGAGTTATCAACGGGCCGTGTGAGAATTATCTGGAATGGGCTGTTCTGCCGATACTTGGATATAGAGAGTCCTACAGTAGCAATCTGTGTCCGTTAGGTGTAGGGGTAACGCGAACGTGAACGGACTTAGAACAAGATATAGCGTCAGAACTGCGGGCCTTTGTCGTTGAACGGGCTGGCAGAGTCAAAGCCTGGAAGCTCGAAGCCGCCTACGTCGTCAAACACGAATGGGTCACTCCCCTGTGTGGGATCATCCACAGTACTGTTCGTGTGCATCGGGTGGCTAATCCCACCAGTGTCCTCGGCGCTCTTGTCCGACGTTTTGAACAACTGTAGGTCGCCCTGTCGTTGTGCTCTTTCCTTTTCCCGATACTGTTCGACAACTTCCCGTTCATCGGCGCTTCGATACGGATTCATATCATCCGGCCCGCTCGTCATTTCGCCTTCACTCCCCAGAGGATTGCGACAGAACCGCTTACACGTCGTTCCGGGCGTCGTTTGCATCAGCGTAGGTCTACTGTCATCACTGTCGTTGTGTCCGAACATGGTTATCCTATGAGAGTATGGCGCTGCTGGCAGTTCGTACAGGCTGCCGTCCCTCTCGCCCAATACGCCTTTTCTGAGCACTCCGGGCAGTCAATGATAGCAGTCTCGATCAGGACTTTCTCGCCGTCCATATCATCAGCTGCCCACGCGGTCGTTCCGTCCCATTCAACCGGCGGGTTCTGGTGTAGCCGCTCGATCCGGTCTACCTGTCCATCAACCGCTAGTGCTTCGCTCATAGCAGACCACCAACCCTATCACGAAACATCAGGCCGAACCACGCTACAGGCAACAGTAGCATGAAGGCCGTCTGAATGACGAAAGCGCCCTGTAACAGAGCGGAGACGCCGATGCCGAATATGAACAGCAACGCCACCGAGAACACGGCTCTGGCGATACTGAGCAAACTGGGCAACTGCCATTTGGTTGGGTTGAGTGTAACCATTGTCACAGATCGAACAGGCTGTTGAATCCTGTGTCGGAGCTCCCACTGTTGCTATCGTCCATAACCTCGCCGGTCAATGGATTTCTGAATTGCGTGACTACCTCTTCTTGCTCCCCCTGAAGCCGGTCCTCCTTCCGCTTCTTATCCTTGTCACCTTCTAGGTCGAACCCTTCCCTTGGCGGGCGGTTCGGTGTGTTGGGGGTGTCTGTCCCCGTTGGGCTACCTGGACTGCCGGGATACCCAGGCGAACCAGGACTTCCAGGGGAACCCGGCGAACCAGTGGATGAACCACCACTTGGCCCACCAGACCCACCCGGAGAGCCGGGGCTTCCGACAGTGCTTGAACCGAATGGACTGCCACCACTGCCACCACTGAAGCCACCCGAGGGAGATAGCAGGGACGAAATACCGGGGCTACCTCCAGATGGACTTGAGACACTTCCGCCGCTGCTGGGGCCGCTCTCTGTCCCACTAGCCGCGCCACTACCAGAGAATCCGAACGTTGGTAGTGGCCGATCAACGGGCTGGCTTGGCCCGTCTCGACGTGACGACCGACCCGCGCCCGCTCGACGTGTGTTTGCATCGGCGTCAACAGTCGCGGTGGTATCGGTGTCTGTATCAGCATCTCCGCGCCGACTCCCGCCAATGTCGCCCCGTTCGTCGTCGGCAAATTCCTCAAGGTTGTTTCGCACCTTGTCGGTTCGTGTGTCGTCGATGCGCGACTTTGGAGCGGCTGGGCGAACAGGCACACGTCGACCGCCAACCTCAATACGGAAATCAGACCCAATGCCCAACTTCCGGGCTGTCTCACCGATGAACCCGCGCCCGCCAATATCGGAGAACTCGCTCCCGGGCGGGGCAACGGCTTCTATCTCTCCAGTGTTCACTTCACTGCGTGGCTTGGTCCGGGCAGTGTCCATATCATCGGTGTCCTGTAGTTCCCGATCCAGTTCCTTGTTCGTCCGGGCATCCGGGTTTTCAACGTCCGTCTTGACAGTCTGGACGGTGGGTTTACTGCCGGTATCCGGTAGTCCTGGCCGAAGAGAGAACTTGGCACTGCGTGACTGAATACGGAGGAAGTTCGGTGACACCTCCGGCCCCAAGAAGTTGCCTTGAAGCTCGAACTCTCCGGCGAGATCACTGTCTGCCTCTGGACTACTAAGGCCCTGTGCGCTACGCCCTCTCCCCGGACCTTGTGGTTCTGCATCAAGGGCTTTCTTGAGCACAACGCCCTCTTCAACACCCTGTTCTTGGTATCGCTGTTCCAGTTCATCCGGCGTGTTAGAATCCGCTTGGTCCCTCACGGCCTGTGCGGGATCGTCTTTGAACTGTTCGGGGTTGTCGGCCCCGGGGAACCGTTCACCTTCGGCCCCGTCCGTTTCTTGGAATTTCTTCACATCTTCGGACATAACTTCATCTGTAATGTCCGTACTACCCGCCGTTCGCACTCTGTCTTTACCCACTCGTGATGTACGTCCGGCGACTTTGCCAGCCACAGACCCAGTTAGAATCTCTGCTGTAAGTTGGGTTCCTGCGTACACTGGGTTCTCTCGGAACTGATTCACCTGGCTTCGAGTGCCGCTGGTAATGGTGTTGAAGATAGCGCCACCAGTATCAACAGCGCCGTACTCTCCAACGGTACTGCCTGCGTTCTGAGTGGCTTCAACCCCGGTATCTGCCAAGAGAGTAGAGCCACCAACCAGCCCGGCGAACACATCACCTGGAAGGTCGCCAACCGCTCGCCCAGCGGTTGCTGCTGTCTCTGAGCCGGTGATGCCACCAACAAAGCCGCCAACCTCATCGCCAACACCGTAGGTTTCCCGCCTAACCCTGTTTCGCCCCCGAACCTCTGCCTCTTCTTGATCGGTGAGGATACCAGCATTACGGCCCTGGGTCAGGCTGTCCTGAATGTCTTGGTTGGGGTCGTTTAGTCCGACTAGTCCCTGTGCGTATTGTCCGTAGGTCACATCAACACCGACACTACCATACCCAAGATTCTCTGTAACCGTTCCGTCCGGGTTTCGGGTAGGCCCGTCAGTGTCCGCTTGTGTGTCGGCAGAGCCGCCCGTGCTCGTTCTCTGGCGGCTTGGTCCGTTGGGTGTGCCCTGGAACGTCTGCGCTCGCCGCTGTTGCTCACGGGCAGTGTCGCGGACGTTCTGGCTAACCTGTACGTTCCCGTCGTCGCCAACCGACACATCTTCCCCAGTGAAGGAACTGTTTAGTTCCCGCTCTAGCCGGCGTTCAACGTTCTCTTGCTGTTGTCGCTCGGCAATATTTCCAACTCTCTCACGACCAACAGGCGACAGTTCTACACGCAGTTCGTCACCAGTGCGAGTGACCTGTAAATCCTCTTTGCGGAACTCTGCCCCCGTCGTCTTGAGTCCACTAACGGCGTCTGTAATCTTGGTTCCTGCAACGTTCCCCTCAAGGTTCTGTGCCTGTTCTTGGACAAGCCGACTCTGGGCCGTGTCCTCAAGCTCGCCGGTCTTGGTCGCCTCGATCCCTTCGGTAGAGTCGTTGGTCGGGGCGTCTGTTTCAGCATCGGGTGTGGCGGCTTCACTGCCCGACACACCAGCAGGGCCGATACCAGAGCCACTCTGCCGGGACGGCCCGCTGCCCGTCGACCCATCTAGCATTTGCTCTTGCTCTTGAGTCGGTTCGGGCGTGTTGTCACCGTCCGAACCCCCGGATGAACTGCCCGAAGAACCACTGTCGCTATCATCAAACGGGTTATCTCGGTCGACACTAGGAGCGTCCGGTAGGTCGGCGTCACTCCCGCCGCTCAGTGGGTCGCTTGTACCACTGGAACTACCGCTTGTATCGGACACACCACCGCCGCCACTTAGTCCGGGTGCTGGGTTAGACGACGTGCCACCGCCCGCTGTCGAGTCGGTATCATCATCCGAACTACTAGAGTCGCTATCGCTGCTTGAGCCACCGCTTAGATTGTTCGGGACACTACTACCAGGGCGTGTTCCATCATCGTCGTCGTCCGAACTACTAGAGCTGCTACTATCGCTTTCGGTGTCTGTGAAACTGCCGTCGTTGTTCGGTTCCCAGCGGTCAAAGAACCCCATTAGCCGACCACCTCGTTTGTATCTCTCATATATACTAGATTAGTTTCAAATTGCTTAAAAAGACGAGTTTAAAGCTCTCAGGACCACAGGGCGGAGATTAGGCCAGCCCGTATAGTTCGCCACGTTCTAGGGCACGGTCTATTGTCGGCCTGGATGTGTTCAATTCCTGTGCGGCCTGTCGCTTGCTCTTTTCATCGGCCTCTACTTGGTCGAGAGTCAGACACACCTTATCGTAGTTCGGTGCTTCATACAGCTCCCCGTCTTCTTTGTTGAACCCGAGCGGTGGCCGCCCGTGGTGGTAGTCGTCGCTCTCCTGGCGTGCTGCTATCCCGTCGCGTACACGCTGTTGGGTGATCTCTGCCTCCAACTCGGCAAAGACGCCCATGAGTTGCACCAGTGCCTTTTGGTAGGGGTCACTGTCGGTCGGATCAAGCCGCATCCCTTGGTCAATGATGTGTAGGGCAGTGCCGTGTTCTGCCAAGTCCTCGACTGTCCGGCTCAGGTCACGAATCGAACGAGAGATACGGGATACGCTCTTCACTACCACGGCGTCTATCTCGCCGTTCTCTACGTCGTTCATCAGGTCTTTGTAACCTGTTCTGTCTGTATTGGTCCCTGTCGAAGCATCGGCATACTGCCGTATGCCCTCTCCAAGACCGTTGTTCTCAATGTATTCTTTCGTGGATTGTGTTTGTCGGCGTAGGTTCTGCTGTTCCGTGCTCACGCGGTGATACCGGGCAACTACCATTACTAACGTACAGGGACGGCTACATTATAAAGTCCGGGTTAACGTACAGTCTGCACGAAAACAGGTGTTTGTGTGCAAGGCACGACGAAACCCGGCTTCGAGCGGATTCAAAACTCAGTAAGAAGTTAGGTCGCCGTGCAACCGCTCGCGCCAGACACGTTCTGCCGTCACTCCCCGCTCGAAGGCTTCGCGTGCTACGTCCTGAATGTCTGTGTCGGTTGCACCCTCCGGCGCGTGGTTCTGTGCCGCCGTGAGCTTCCCAGGAAACCCGTTGCTCTGGTGCTTGCCCCGGTCGTTGTCTGTCTGTTCATCGGACATGGTTATTCTCTAATTCTGGGTGGCTTCGCCGTCCGCCCACTCGAAGCACGTCAAAACGCCGTGGTCGAACACCTGGGCTGGGATACTCTGCCCGTCGCGGCTTGCATCGGGCAGGTGTGAAGCGTCCTCGTACTCTTGCCCACAGATCGGGCAGTTCCCTTGCTCTCTGGTTCGTTCATCTTCACGCTTAGTGCCTTGCTCTGGCATACGTCATTGTTCTATACCGAAAGTGCATAAGTGTATGCATGCATAGATGCATAATCATATATGGCTGTGCAAGTAAGCAGTGCATACAAATACGTGGTGTATGAGTGTATCCACTATGCCAGACTATACAAGTATCAGAGTGACCGATAAGCTGGCCGATGAACTGTATGACCGAAAGGGCAGAGGGGAGAGCTATGAAGACGTTATCTGGCGGCTGATTGAACAAGAAGAGGGAAGCGACGGGGCGACAGACGAACAAGGCTCTCCGGTAGATCGAGAGGCGCACACCGACACTGAGCACACAGACCCCGATGCTATGCGGGCGCGAATGGAAGAGCAACTGTCTGAAATGGATGTACCGGGCCGACCGGCGGAAGTTGAACGCGCCCGGCGAGAGGCTATCAAATACGCCTGGGAACGGTTACGTATGGAAGAGAGTATGAAGCCGCGTGAGATTGCGAACGATACCTTCGGGCAGTTCTTTGAACACCCAGAACTCGGCTACTCT
>Ga0207757_100949_pt1 | contig 14957 bp, 14 predicted proteins | sample A23P3SouthBayCA_2_FD_187752 | JGI IMG/M metagenome (GOLD analysis project Ga0207757, IMG submission 187752) | Aerobic enrichment media microbial communities from Eden Landing Ponds, California, USA - A23 P3 (2) (SPAdes) | ecosystem: Environmental > Aquatic > Marine > Unclassified | place...
GAATATCCAGTCCTGTCGGAGACGGTGGGGCGTGACACTGAGTGACGGCGCGTATCCACGGCCTAAAGGCCGTGGTATTGCGCCTGTTCAGCGTATAAGTCATAATTCTACAGGTCTCTTCTTCGAGTTCATTTCGATCACGGTGGCTTACTCAGCCAGTTTCACCGCATAATCCGCTCTCAGACTGGAGACGGGGCAGTCCCCGTCTTCAATTTCTACGATTTCATTTCGATCACGGTGTGAGAGTGATTCGCCTCTGGAGCATCTCCCTCTGCCTAATTTCATTTCGATCACGGTGTCCTCATCTCGGTACTGATCCTATTACTTCAATTCCAATAGCACCCTGAGTCATTTCGATCATGGTGCCTTCATTTCGACTACACCCCTTTCATTTCGAAAAAGGTATTGCAGCTTAGTGTTCATCACCGATAATGAACCACAACCCATCCGACATGCAGGGAGATGGGAGCGAAGATATCACAGATCAGTCTTCTGAGTCATCTATCGTCGATAGCATCCTCGATGGCGAACGAAAAACAGTCTTCGAGAATAAACAACTCGTTGACTCGAACACGATCGTCGATCACAACCGGATCTATGGCCGTGACAAACAACTAGCAGCTGAGGCCCGAGCGTTTCGTGACACCCTCGACGGCGAACGTCCCCCAGATCTCTTACTCTACGGGCCAAGTGGTACTGGAAAAACACTCACGGTGAAAGCGGTCGCTGAGAAAGTAAAAGAACGCGCCACTCAGAACAAGATTGACTTCGACTTTATTGCGGTCAATTTCAAAACGATGGAGTCCCACTCGTTAGACCGCGCTGTCTGGAAACTCGGAAATCAAACCGCTAAGAAAGCCGGTGTCTCCTGGGATATCCCTCGGAAAGGTGTCTCCACCGATGCAAAATATGTCCGTCTCTACGAGATTGTTGACCGGCATTTCGATGCTCTTGTGTTCATACTCGATGAAATTGATACTCTTACCGGTCGCGCTAGTGATGATGAGCCTGCGTATTCCCGGTTACTCTACAGCTTGAGCCGAGTCATGGCCGAGCAGCATGTCGATACCCTCGTCTCAACGGTCGTGATCACGAACCATCCTAAATTCCGCGAGAATCTTGATAGCCGCACCGATAGCTCGTACAATCCGACCGGTATCCATTTCTCCGATTATGATGCTAACGAACTCATCGAAATCCTCAACCGCCGACGTGACGCCTTCAAAGACGGGGCACTTGATGACGGTGTCATCGAACTCGTTGCTGCATACGGGGCGAAAAACGAGGGTGACGCACGTCGAGCGATCGACTTACTTCGTGATGCAGGAGAGTTAGCAAACAGGAACGGAGAGACGGTTGTTACAGAGCGGCATGTACACGCAGCCAATGACTCAGTCGTCAAAAACCGAGTGTTAGAAATCGTTGGTGGAATGTCACTCCAGAAGAAGCTCTCGCTTTATGCTGCGGCCGTTGTCGCAGATGTGAATGATGGCGCGGCACCAAGTCCAGCAATTTACACGTTGTATCAAGAAATCTGCCAACGCACCGACCGCGACGTCTATACGCAGGAAACCGTCAACAGCCACATCAACAAAGCAGGAACGTATGGTGTACTCGAAAGCGAGCGGACGAGTGGTGGCTTCAAAAGCGGTGTTCACCTTATGTTCACATTCACAGAACCAGTTGACGCTGTAATTGAGACACTCGAAGAAGACGATACGTTCGACGAGATCGAGCTATCCACCGCTCGCTCAATTGCGCGACAATCTATCCGCAGTAGTTGACGCCCTTGTGATTAACAGTAGTCGGGGGTGTCATAGAACTCGTCCCATAGTGTTGATTACACCCACTTCGATGGTGAACTGGCCGACAAGTAGGTCTGCAGAGAGACTATTCGATTTCTAGCTGGCCACTGCCGCTGCCCTTCCCATTGGCGTTCTCATCCCATTCGAGTTCGAACTCGACACTTAATTCAGTCATATTGCCAGCCGGGCCTTCGCGTTCAGCTTTGACCTCAAAGGTCGGTCGGGCAGGAGGATTCAGTGTTACAGACTCGGAGCCTGCTTTCAGGCTGATAGCGTTTCCGTTGTCGAGATTGTCTGCGACTTTCCGAAGGTACGATGCAATCTCTTCTCGACTCTGGTCGCTTTCCGATTTGAACAGAACTTCTTCAGGCATACTGAACGACACGTTGCCTGCCCGGATAAGTGAATCCCCTGTACTTATCGAATTAGGATGCCCGCACAGTGGGTGTATGAGTCGTTCTTCAAGAGCACTGGCCCGAGATGTCTCCCACACGGTTTTGCCTTCCACTCATCTTTCATTTGATATGCCGTTTAGTGTGAGTTGGCGTACGCTTCTCGATGAACTTGATGGTGTTCCCGATGGAGCGACGCTCGTCACTCCATTGTCGCGTAACCGGTTCCGGATTACCGATGTCCAGGAGCACCGTATTATCATCCGTTTCGAGAACAAGGATCAAAAACAACCACTTCAGCGCGACCAGTTCGAGACGCTGTATCGACGGATCTCCAATACGTCAAATGGTTTCGAACTTGACCGACTTCCTCCTGACGCCGACCCCTACCCAGCGGTGTGGAGTCTGCATCCTCGCTTCGAAATCGATGAGGATGCTGGTGTGATTATCGAGTGGGAGGGGGCGACGTCCACACAGCTGCTTAAGGCTGAGACCGAACTGGAGGCTGAAGACCGGACGGAGCCCGACCTTGATGTGTATGCTGACGCGCTCTTGCTCGTTGATGCGCTTGAACGCCACGACGTAGCCACGTTGGAGGACATGGAAACGGACGCGCTGGTCAATCTGTACACGCTGCTTTCGGACGTTCAACGCAATGCCAACAGTTTCCGCAAGGATGTCGCCGATGTGCTGCTCAACCGCCTCCACCATGATCGGCCCGTCAGTGGCCCGTTCGGCTCTGTCCAGCGGACCACCCGACGCAACCGCACGCTCAAGGATGACGCGGAGGTTCTAGCGGCGCTCGAAGACGCTGGAATCGATCCTGGGCGCGTCATGAGTGTGGACCGCGACAAGGTTGATGACGCGCTGGAAGTGACGGAACTGGCCGAGAGCGACGTATACGAAATCGACGAAAGCGAGTACGTTCGAAAGGCAGAGGTGGATGACGAGGTCAAGGAGACGCGTTTGCAAGGTCTCAAAGAGCAACTTGCGGCGACAGAAGGTGAAGAGGCCCAAGAGTTACGCCAAGAGATCGTGGATTTGGAGGACCGCATCGACGAACTCACGAGTTTTCGGACAGGAGCAGAAGTGCACGAATGATGACCACCGCTGCAGCGCTACCCTATTAGGTTCTCACATTCACTTACCGGATAGTAAATCACTCGTGTCGAGTTTCATGGATGATTCAAATGCTTCTACATCGTTCTCCATCGAATCGACTACATCGTCGCCTAGCAGCTCTCGCGCTTCTTTCTCCGTGATTTCCTCACGTCTGTACTGCTCGTAGATCGTTATTTTCTCTGCGTCAGCGTCGTCCATAGTTGTGGATTCGTCCTCACATCTGATTAACCATGGGTGCTGTGACATCCGAAGTACAGGCTCACTTCTGGAGGGTCAATCCCCGAATAGGCGCGAGAGGAATCCGCTCGACTCATTTTCGTCGGAAGCTACCTTTGTTCCAGTCGGTTGTTCGTAATCGCTGCTCGTTTCGGCGGCACCGTCCAGTAGTTCGTCGACGGAATACCCGATCCACTCAGCGAATTCTTCTGGTGCGCCAACGTAGACGCTGGTGGAGGATTTCTCCGACATGAACCGTTTCGGGAGCCGTTTCTCGTAGTCGTATACTTCGTATTCTTCGCGGTCGAAGTCGGCAGTGATCGCGTCGGGCTCGGACTCGAACGTGACGCGGCCACCTTGGATGTCCCGTTTCCATTTGAGGCGTCCCGTATCATACTTTTTTTCTGCTGGTTCGTCGGCTGGGAAGTACTCCGGTTCCTCTCGACCGGCTTCGTCGTAGAACTCACGGAAGATGCGTCGAACGTCTTCGATGGTCCCGTTCCCGTCGGTCCATGGTTGCTCGGTGAGCATCCGGCGGGCGACGTAGCTGAATATCGGGTTTTCTCGTTCTAGTACTTGGGTGAGGTCTTCTTGGGCTTCCCGGAATCCTGGGTCTTCAGGGTTTGATGGGAATGAGACGTCCATACTCAGGATCTTCATCCGGTTCCGGAACTCCGATTTGGGAAGCGCGTCGTTCGTCGTGAAGATGAGGCAGGGCTGGTCAACGCTTGTCGGTGTCCAGTCACCCCAGTAGTTCCGGATCGGGCTCCAGTTCTGGATCTTGCGCTTCTCTGCGTCGATGATTGCGTACGGGAAGGACGTGTCCCACTCGCGGATACCGCGGATTTCTCCGACACCGACATCGTCTGCGTCTACACCAGAGATAACCGTGTTATCGGAAATCAGTCGGAGGATGTACTCGGTGAGTTTGTCCTTCCCGGCGTCGCTTTTCCCTTCGATGTAGAGGTGCTGGAGGACGTTGTCGAGCGTCCGTGATGGTGAGGAGAGTACCTCGGCGTACTGATTGGCGAATGGGGCCCAGAACCCGTAGAGGAACGCCTCGTACATTTGCGCCATCACCGCGGTTTCCGACTGCGTGTAGCCGTGGTTCTCGACAGTCTCGATGTAGTCCTCGATCGTTTCGAGACAATGGCCCAAGACTTCAGGCGTTGGTTCGTCAGTGGCGACCAGAATCATCTCATCATCCTCGCCAATCACCACTTGCTCAGCGTCCGGAAGGACAGACATCGTCGGAATCGCCGTCGATTCCTTGACCTGCTTGTTGTATGCGCTCAGTGGTGCAGTGATACTGTGGTCTTCGACAGTCGCACCCCGATCACGGAGGCTGGTTCCGAACTCGTCGGCCGTGTCTTTGTCCACTTTGCTCGTCCCCATCCGGATCTTCTCATCAGGCGCTCTGACCCGTGGTCGGTCGAGTGTGTCCGTCAAACTTGTTTCGTGCTCAGATTCGACGAGCCCGACATCTGGAGACTCGTCACTGTCATCTGTTTCGTCTGAGTCATCCTCGACCGCTGAATCGTCGGGTTCTACGATGGTTCGATCGGCATTTTCGGGTTCCTCAATGAACGCGACCGTCTCGTCAGCCTCTTCCGGATCATCAACGACGGCAGTGACCTGATCTGCGACATCTTTTAGATCCTCTACAGCGTCCTGATTCAGCGCGGCCGTGTCACTCACATCGAGATCAGCCGTCCCGACCCAGTACTCAATCCGGTTCTCCCGCTCTTCTGGTGAGTCGGCTTCTTCAAGCGCTTCAACCAGCCCCTCTAACAGTGTCTGGCTGCTGTAGCTTTCCCGATATTCGTCGATGAACCGCTTGAACTCTTTGTCCAGTTCGGTCCCGACATCAGTCGTAAAAACAGATATTTGGTTCGTGTGGTACTCCCATGAGTTCCGTGAGAGGTTTGCGGATCCCTGCACGAGTTTTACCGTGTCGTCCGGCATGACGATACGGTAGATCTTCGAGTGGACGGTCTTCCGGTTCTTCAGCCGAACCGTGAGCCGACCATCCTGTCGCAGCTGAACCAGTGAGCGCGCAGTAGAGACGTCATTGACTTGGCCAGCGTAATCGTCGGCGTTTCCGATGAGAACGTCCAGCGATCCGATATCGTACTCGGTCAACATTTTCACCATTAGTTCAGGCGTCTCCGCGTAGGTAACTGCGTCAACGTGACGAGCACCCTCGAACAGATCGAGAAAGTCACCTCGCTCCTTCACCATCGCCAGCCGGTACTTTGCCGATCCCGACCCGTAGAACTCCGGCATATCAGCGAACCTGTCATAGTGACTAGGACGAATCTTTACCAGTCAAATACGTCCAGATGTTTGGTTCGTTGATTGCAGTAATCCCTCTTGAGATGTAGTCTTTCAACGTTGGGAGATCGGGAATGAATCGGTGTTTGAACCACTCTTGCAGCTGGTTCCAGCATCCTTCAACGGGGTTTAACTCAGGGAGCTTCGAGGGGAAGTACCATACTTCGAGCTTGTCCCCTCGCACGCACGAGACCGAACTGTCTCCGACAGTTTCGGTCTCGCGCTCACCACTCACATGCTCCCAGAGATCTCTTGCGTAAAAGTAGCCCGCCCGGTCAAGGAATACGACTAACTCTTCTCCGAATTTCTCAGTGAGTGCATCTAGCAGCCGAATTCCATGCTTTCGCGTCAGATTCTCTTCTGTCCAGCAGTAGAAGCTGTCACCGTCGTCGGTGACAGCGCCGAGCACTGTCACCTTCTCCCAGGCATTCGTCGTCTCGATCGTTGGATTTGAACCGATCGGGTACCATCCGCGTCGTTGCACTGTTCCAACTCGTTTGGTGAATTGATCGACGACAACGACGGTTTTCTCGGTCAGCTCTAGTCGTTTTTTTCGACTGTCTCCTTGAACTCGGCTTCTTCTTCGGGGTCAGCTTCGTGATGACGCGGCCGTGCTGTCCGCCAGGACAGCCCGGCCTCGCTCAGCAACGTGTACGTGTAGGCCTTACTGTACTCAACGTCGTATTCTTCTTTGACGTGGTGTAACAGAAGATCCGGCGACCAAGCTTGTTGATCGTAGCCAAGTTCAGTCGGTGGTTCTTGGAGTTGCTCGAACAACTGGTCACGTTCCTCAGACTCTAGTTTTGATGGGCCGCCCGGGCGAGGTGCGTCGTAGGGTGCCTGCTCGATCGGTTCGAAGAGGAACCGATCGAGCCAGTTCCGGATCGTTTTCTCGACGACATCGTGGCGTTCAGCCAGCGTATCCAGTTGAGCGCCCTGCTTGCGCCCAATCGCCGCGAGAACGCGTTCTCGCGGCTTCCCTTCCTCTGTTTGCTCCTTTAGTTCGTGGAGTTCGTCGAGCGTGATGTCGTCGAGCCGACCCATTACCGGCTCTATCACGCCTATTGGTAAATCACTTCCCTAGTCACTATCAAACGAAATGTTCGCCGTAAGTTCATCCATACGGTAAATTACAACTAGTTGGCAATAAATCCGTTCAAGAGCAGTAGTTGCTTCTCTCTACGTCAACTACCCGTTCACCGCGCTCAAAGCCTGCGCCTGCTTGCGATTCTGAAGAATTTGTTGCTGAAGCGGTCCAGTAATCTGTTCTGACGGTCGCTAAGCCCGGTCAATTTCCCCAGATCACCTACAGGGGGACAAAGAGTACTGTGAGCGCGTATACACCCAATATACATCACTATATTCTATTAATCTATAGTATTATCGTAATTTCTAGAACGGGTTTTTAACCGGGTAGGTGATATGCCGCTTCGCGCCAAATGACGAGTTTAAAATCACCTGCCGCCATCACTGAAGCGTTGCGAAGAGAACTCGGTGATGCAGCAGAAGACGTCCAACGAACGTATAGCGACCTCCACACGTGGATGATCAATAAGGGAGAGAATCCAAGGCGAGAAATCGGACTCAGCGAATCGACGGCAGAGAACTACCTCGACCGCCTTGATCAGCTCCATCGATTCTCAATCACGTATTTCGACCCGGACGATCCTACGAAAATTGAGGACGAACATGCCGACGCTCTCCTGTTGATGATTGACCGAGCAGAGATCACGAAACAACGAGGGAAGAACAAAGGCGAGGAGTACGGTGAATCGACGAAGAGGAAATTTGCCGACACTCTGGGGTGCTATTTCAGATGGCAGTATTACGAAGGGGCGATGGACTACGAGTGGGAACCAAAAATCAACTTCAGTGACGAGAAAGGTGAATCCGCGTACCGATTCACCTACCGCGAACTGGGACTATTGTTTGAGGAAGCAGAGTCCTATGGCGCACTCCCATCGTACTACGATACACCTGTTGACGAACGGGAGAAAATAGATGGCCTCGTTGCACAGCGGCTTGGAATCCCGAAAGAAGACGTAACGCGAAACGATTGGTTGCATGCTGATTGGAGTGGGAAAGTCCACTCCATGGTGGCCGTTGGGTTCGATGCTGGACTCGCACCGATCGAAATCGGAAACGCCGAAACGCATTGGTACGACCCGAAATCGAACACGCTCAAAATCCCAACTGAGTTCGCCTGCAAAGAACGCGAAAAAGAAGAGGTAGGCCTGTCAGACAGGTCTGGAGATGTGCTAAGTGAGTGGTTTCAGGAGCGACGTCACCTCGAAAAGTACGATGGGAGCAACAAAATCTGGCTCAACAGGGAGGGAAACCCCTACCAATCAGGGAGCCTCTGTAACCTCCTGCGGAATCTATGCGAAGAAACAGGGATCAAAACAGATGATCGGAAGATCGTCTGGTACAGTCTTCGCCAGACGATGGGGCGGAACGTGACTGCCGAGGGAGAACTGTCCGAAGCCAACGATCAACTGCGACACGAACGATACGAGACGACACAAGAGGCGTACAACCAGACCCCAGTCGAAAAGCTTCAACTCCGGCTCAACGAAACCCAGCGAAAAGCAGAGAAGGCAGCAGCAGATCCCGAATACAACCCCTTCGCAGAAGAGGTAGATGCGACCTCGTCAACAGCCACTACGAATACTCAACCAGCACAGGAGACAAACGAGACAACTGCGGCGGTCTCCAAGACGAATGGCGGCGGCCTCCACATCGATGCGGTGATTTCGGATACGACTGAAGCCCGTGTCGATATCACGAGGCAAATCCTTCAAGACGGGACAGAGGAGTAACGCTGCCCCACTATACTGGGAACTACCCCATTCGATCTAACGCGTTCTTCCGATCTTCGATCGGTGCTTGATCGTACTTCATCGTCGTTTCTGGCGACTTATGACGGAGTTGAGTCTGGGCAGCCGCGAGTCCTTCCTCACGTGCCATATACGTTCCTGTCGAAGGCCTGATAGCATACCAACTCATTTGCCGATTCTCTGTGGAGATCCCTGCGATCTCACAGAGCCGGTGAAGCAAATTCCGGAGTGACGAGGTCTGGTACGGGTTGCTTCTTCTCGTCAACCAAAGCGCGTCGGTGTCATCGTACTTTTCGATCGTTGCTCGTTGTGTCAACCAGCGATCCAGCATCTCGACAGTCTGGGTCTGGAGGCTAACGATCCAGTGCTCTGTATTCTTCGAGGACTCTTCTTTCGGGATTCGGAGGACACCGTTGTCGACGTCAACCCACGACGTTCGTGCGCGTTCAACCTCGATCGGGCGTAGACCACCATCGAGGCTCGCGGCGACAAGGCTTGGTGTCTTCCATTTGTTCGCGCGGTCCCAGTCCGCTTCCGTCACTTCTGTTTTCGGCTTCTCGAAACGTTGTGCCAGGTACGCAACCCACTGGTCTCGTTCGTCACCGTGGACACTATCACGACTAGGGACACTTCCATACTCCAGTGACGCGTCACGGATGGCAGTCCGCTCTTCGCGCGTTAAGTAATCCCGTGGCGTCGTTGATTGGTTTTTGCGGGAGAACGTAATCTCTGGCTCCCACTTGTCTGCTCCGCGTTGATGATGTCGCCACTTGTAGAGCATCATCAAGGCCTTCCGACACGAGTTCTTGTGCGCGTTTGACTTCTGTTGGCCAGCTAAGTGACGCAAGTAATTGTCAGCGTGGTCGTGAGTGAGGCTCGTAGTGTACCCGCCTTCCTGCTCCCAAACCCAGCGGTAGAACTGGTCCATTCGGAACGCGCGATTGCTGACGGTTGTTTTGCGTATCCATCAGCTGTCTTCGGATCTATGCCGAATGTTAACAGCCAATCAAGACACTGTTCTCGCTCACTCCGATAGTCGAGGAATTGTCTCTCATTTAGCAATTCTTCTGTCGGCCCAGGGATGAGCGTGATATCTTCGAGGAGGTCGATTGCCTGGTCCGCGTCTTTCATTGCCTGACCTCCGTGACGGGAACCCAGACCATTGCCTCTCGATTTCGCCAATCGCAAGACGGCGGTCGATTTTCCCCCTTGAACTTCATTGCCTCACGACGTAGTGGAATCGCAAGACGGCGTCGGGGTCGATGCACCATCTGAACCGCATTGCCCGTGAACATACGTTTACCTGTGGTTAGTTCACGGTGAAAACCACGAGAAGGCGGCGGGGTAGGATGCTCCGACAGGGATTCGAACCCTGGTCATTGCCGTGAGAGGGCAATATGATTGGCCGGACTACACCATCGGAGCGGGCTTCGTCTTCACTCAACCGTAGAGCAGTGTTATGTTTAAGGATTCCGTTTCGATCCTACAGTGAGTGATGGTCGCACGAGAGAACGTATCAGCGATCGTGTACTGTCAGCTGTCACTCCTCGAACGGTGACTTCGTTGCCTCGGGCTCGAAACCCTCGAGGCTGATGATGTTTTCGCGGCCGACGCGAAGTTTGCTGATGGTGCCCTCGTCTTCCATATCCGAGAGCAGCATGCTGACCTTGGATTTCGACCAGCCGGTTTCGTCGACGATGTTGACCTGTTTCATCCGCCCGCCGTTCTCGCGGATGAGTTTGACGACGCGGTCTTCGTCCGTCAGGAGTTCCTCATCGGCGATTGAGTCGGTTTCCTCGGGGAGTTCGCCGGCCGCGTCGGCGGCGGCTGGTGCGGGCTGTGCTGAGTCAGGTGGTGACTCTCCGATGGCGGGTTCGCCAGCGCCGGGCCCGTACCGCCGATACCAGATCACGGCTGCGGCGGCGAGGCCGAGACCGAAGAAGGCACCGAGGAGATACAAACCGGGACCGATGCCGTCTATCGTCGCGATCAGGCTCGTGTCGGTATTTCCGGGTCGGTCGAACACCGCCCGTGGGCGGCCGTCAATGAACTCCCGTTGACCGTTCCACCGAACGGACTCTGCCTCCTCGAGTGAGGTCCCGGCGTACTGCCCGTCGGCAGGTTCGACCGAGTGGAACGTGAGATCACCGCCGGCCTCGATGACGATCGCCTGGGAGGGACCGAGTGGGAGGTTCTCGAAGACGTCGCCAACTACGAGTCGGTCGGCGTCGACGGCTGCGAACCCCTCCCACGTGAACGACATTTCGACGACGCCGGTCGTCGTTGACTGGTTGTCGGTGACGCCCACGGCCGTAAACTCCTCTTCGATCTGCGCGGAGCGGTGGAAGTTCGTTGCTTCCATTTCCCGGCCAGTTTCCCGTTGGCCGGATTCAACCATTGCACGCGACTGGACGGTAAATTGGTCGTAGAGGTCAGTCTCGTTGGCCTCGAACTCCTCGGCGAAGACTTTGAAGTCCTCTCTGGCAGCAGTCGCGTTGTCTTCGTCTGCGAACACCTGTTCGTACCGGAAGGTCCATGTCGCGCTGCCGTTTTCGTGAACGGTAATCTCGAACGTCGTATTGTCGAAATCTTGGACTTCCTGGACGGCGAACTGGCCGTCATCCGGTGGGGTCGCCATCGCCGCGGGGTGTGTCTCCGCGGCTGGCGACGTGATCGGTCCAGTGTCGGCCACCGCGATCGGTGCGCTGGCCCCAGCGACGAGCGTAAGGACGACGAGAACGACGAATCCGACGGAGGCCGACCGATTCATTCGTCTACCCACTACGTGTCGGAGCTAAAAATGCTTGTGAATAGCGAGAGAGGATGGTAGAAGCGGTCGATACGAGCAGTACACGGACGATGAGTGGCGTCTCGCTCGCTTGCTGTGGTTCCCGACACTCCGACCTGTGTCGATACCCACAAATCGATCGACTGTGTAGCAGGCCTCATGATCTCGAATCTCGCACAGGGTGTGCAGGCGTTTACCAGCAACGTCTTTCTCGTTACCGGTGAGCGGACCGTCCTCGTCGATACGGGCGCGAACTTCGACGCCGTTGCAGCCGTCTCCGATCGCGTTGACGACCTCGAGGCAGTCATCCTGACCCACACCCATCGCGACCACGTTGGGAACCTCGCGGCGATCAAGGAGGCGTTCGATGTCGACGCATGGGGGTACGACACCTCGATCGACGGCGTCGACCACGCAATCGCGGACGAGGAGACGGTCCAATTAGGCGATCACGACTACGTCGCGCTACATACCCCTGGCCACAAGAACGACCACCTCTGCTTGTACTCGGCGGAGGCAAGCGTGCTGTTCGCGGGCGATCTCGTCTTCCAGAACGGGAGTTTTGGTCGCACCGATCTCGAGGAGGGGGATCGCCCGACGCTGATCGAGAGTATCGACCGCGTGCTCGAGTGGATTGATCCCGACCTCGAAGAGATGCACACGGGCCACGGGCCGAGCGTGACCAACGACCCCTACAGCCATGTCGAACTCTCGGCGCAGATGGCACGCCAGACGTAGGCGTGTCGCCCGACAGAGAAACTGTCCAGCAATCAGAGGGTCGCCTGTCAGTCAGTGCCGGCCGGCCGTGACCCGCACTGCGGCCGGGCCGGGACAGCGGTCCGTCTCAGACCTGTTTGGCGGCGTCGAGTAACGTATCGTACGCGTCCGCGTACGCGCGAGCGATCCGTGTAGGATCGTCCCGCTGTTCTTTGCCAAGTGGCGGTAACCGCACGCGCTCGAGCGGGTCGAGATAGTCGAGGACGTCGGGGACGCGCTTCTCGATGGCCCCATCTCTGGGGCTCGAGCTGGCGATCTCGCAGGCTCGACAGTAGCGGTCGCCGTTGTAGACGCGCACGCGGCCGGGTTCGACGGCTGCGACGGCGGCGATCTGCGCCGGATCGAGCGACGACAGCGGCAGCGCGATGTCGCTGTAGGACTCGACGACGGCGACGTCTGCGTCTTCGATCTCGGCAGCCAGGCGGTCGAACGTGGGGACGTACTTCTGCTCGGCAAGGTCGTTGAATTCGGCGACGGTCTCGACGGGAATGGCGTCGGAAAGGGGGAGTACGTCAGCAACCGCGCCCGGAACTTCGGTGGTTGCGTTGCGGACGAACAACGCATCGTCGGGATCGCGGCCGATCCGGTCGACGACGAACTCCCGGTCGGTCCGGCCGAGCAGACCGCTGCCGCCGCCGGGGCTGGGCTGCCAAAGCCGGTGGACGGGGTTGAGCCGCTCTGGCGGTCGGCCACGGCCGTCGGCTGCCGAGAGCCGCGCCGCGTCTTTACCGTAGAGTCGCCCGTCGGCGAGGGCACGTCGGCAGTCGTCGTGGTCGAACCAGAAGTCGTTGCCGGCGCGGGGTTTGTAGCCAACCGCGCCGGTGCGCTCGAGCAGGCCGGCCGAAAACGTCGTCTTGCCGGCGTCGACGCGGTCGGCACCGACCACGAGGAGGATCATTCTTTCAGGCCGTAGTAGCCAGGCTCGTCCTCGTCGCGGGGTTCAGCAACGACGAGGTCGTCAGCGTTGGTCATAACCCATGGAATCGCCCAGTCGAGCAGGATGTCCTCGGTCTCGCGGTCGATGTCGGCGTCGGGCTCGAGACCCTGGAGCAGCCGTGCGATCTCGTAGACGGTGTACATCTGGTCGGCTTCGAGCAGCTCCGCCGGCGTGTAGAAGTCACACGGCGGGAGGTTCTCGAACTCGGATTTGGGAACGGGCATACACGTCCGTACCGGCGGCCGGTGCCTAAAGGGTTCGTTCGCGGTCGAGCGAGAGCGTCGATGGAACCGTCATGTCACTCGGTTCGCGTGCCGCCCTCGAGATAGTGGGTGATGCGATCCCGACTTGATTCAGCTACCTTGACGAACTCGACGATGCGCTGGCCGTCTTCACGACGATCTGACTCGAGTTCGATCGTCATCGACTGGTTGCGCAGGTGGTCGAAGAGGGCGTCGATCGAGTCGGCATCGCCTCTGACCGTGTGCCGGTGGCCGATCGTCTCGCCGTCGTCGACGTCTCGAATCGCGTCGACCATCGGAAAGAGGATCGACTCGCCGAGATCGTGTGCGCGTTCTTGCAGCCGATCCCCGTCTTCGTCGAACTCGGCGGCTTGAAACGCCTCGCGGAGGAGCCGCGAAAAGATGAAATCCCGACCATGATCGAACGGCAGCGAGAACGCGTAGGCGAGTTCGTCGTGGTGTTGGGCCTCGGTCGTGTATTTGACCATCGCGTCGCCGGCCTCTGATTTCATCACGACGCCCTCTCGCCCCGCCGCGTCGAGTTCATCGATGGCGTCGCGAACCGTCTCGACGGCAGCATCCGGTGGGGCCCGTCCGAATAGCCGCGGCTGGTTGAAGTCGTACGTTTCACAGATCGCGCGACGATCGGCTACGGACAGCGGATCGCCCGACTCGCGGTCGCGAACGCCGAAAACGCGGAAGTCGTGGGTGTCTACCCCCTCGTAGTCGGTGGTCGTGTAGGGCGTTTCCGGCCCGATGAGTTCAGCACAGAGAGTCTTTTCGGGATGCTCGTCAAAAAACGCCTCGAGCGACAGCAGCTTGCGCGCCCGCGCGGTCGTGTACGGGCAGACGTAGCCGCTTCTGGTAAACGCAAGCGGCTCGCCGACGTTCGCGATTCGAACGTTGAACCCGTCGAGTTTCTCCTCGACGGCGACGGTGGCCCCGTCATCGAAGAACGATCGAATCCCCGGTTCGAGCACGAGCAGTCGCGGGATGCTCGGATACCCCCTGATAACGGTCTCGGCGTCGTCGACGATGACGGTCCCGCGCTCGAGACCGTGGCGCGCGTCCGTCAGGACGTGGTAGGTCCGACCGCCGAACGAGCGCTGCTCGAAGTGCTCGAAGAGGTCGGCCGGCTCGTCGGTCGTGGCCCCGAGGCGCTCGAGGTACGCGTCGCGGTCCATATATCGACTCTCGCCGTTCATCGTCAAAAACACCGGGCCGGCCCCCGCTCGGCGGCGGCAGCCGTCTGCTCGGGGAGAGGTCTATGTAGCTTACCGCACAATTGAGACGTATGCCCGGCGACCTCCCGCGCCAACGGTTCGTCCTCGACACCTCGCTGTTTATCACCGAGGAGATCCGCCGCGACGACGAATCGCTCGAGGCGGCCGTGCTCCGCCTGCTCGATCTCGTCTCGACCGCACGCCTCGAGCTCAACATCTCCTGTTACGTGCCGCCGTCGATCCACGACGAACTGGGGACGATGTTGCGCGAGCGCGACGTCGAC
>Ga0207757_100957_pt1 | contig 14849 bp, 22 predicted proteins | sample A23P3SouthBayCA_2_FD_187752 | JGI IMG/M metagenome (GOLD analysis project Ga0207757, IMG submission 187752) | Aerobic enrichment media microbial communities from Eden Landing Ponds, California, USA - A23 P3 (2) (SPAdes) | ecosystem: Environmental > Aquatic > Marine > Unclassified | place...
CCCGCGCCGCTGCTGACGACCCCGGACGAGACGCACAGGGTGTTTACTATACGTGGTCTGTCCGGGTTCATCCCGACGAACCGCGGGCTGGAGAGCGGCGTGAGGTGAGCGAGGCGCAACTGCCTGCTCCGGGCGGAGGTGCTGGGGCCGCGACGGCCTCGCCGCCGCCGGGCTGACGGTCGCGATCGCGGCGCTGCTCGCCCGGTCGCCAGCCGAGGCTCTCGAAACCGTAGGGTTCACCCGTCCGTCGAGCAATTTCTCTTTTCGCTCTTTCTTCCCTACAACCGTCGAGCAATCTGTTATGGCCTCAAATGAGCCCGACGGGGCTCTCTCGGCATTTAATCGAGTGACACGCCTATGCATATCGCCAAAATCGTCCAAAGAAAGGGCCGATGTGAGTTTGCACATCTGTGAGAAAATACCTCGACGGGTAGAGCGGTGGGCCTCCGATGGTGGGTATCAGATTTTCTCTCAGACGCCGAGTATGGCTCTCGGTGTGACGGAACCCCCGATATGTGACACCCTACGAATTAACGTTAAAACTAACAGGCGGGGTAACGTTGTTGGCAGTGATGCCGAAGAAGACCACCACACGCGTCTCGCAGAACTCCAACGGGCAGTATCAGGTGACGATCCCGAAGGCGATGGGCGATGCCCTCGACCTCGCCGGCGAGGAAGTCGAGTGGGGCATCGAGTCGTCGACGAAGCTCTCCCTCGAGAAGACCGATGAGTGACACCGGCGGCGTCGACCCCGAGAACGCGCGCCCTCGCGGCCACTACCCCCGGTTCAAGGACAACGAGTGGCACTACGTCCCCGACGACCTCGCGAAGACGATCTCCCTCGGCCCCGGCGGCGACGGCGAGGAGGGGCAGGACTGGGTGCTGTCCTACACCCCCGAGCGGCGCGACGAGGACGACCGCGAGAAGGTGTTTATCCGCCTGACGCCGCGAGCCCTGCAGGAACTGTACATCGAGGCGAAAGACCTCTCCCCAGACGCCCGACAGGCCGGCCACAGCGCCGAGTGCGACCTCTGCGGCGAGTCCGTCCCGATGGACAAGGCGGTGCCGAACCCGCGCGGCGAGCCCGCTCACCGCCGGTGCTACGTCGACGCCTACGGCGGCCCCGAGTGGGTGGAACACTACCGATGAGCCGAGCAGCGGCGTTCATCCGGAAGTCGCAGGGCGGCGACGACGACGTCTCGCTGAAACTGCAGCGCGAGCAGGTGCCCGCCCTCGCCGCCGACGTCGCCGGCGTCGACGTCGAGGCCGTCGAGAGCATCGACCTCGGCGTTCACACCGGGTTCAGCATCCACATGAAGGGCGACGGCGACGAGCGGATCGACGCGAACCCAGCTGTCGAGCAGCTCCTCGCCGACCTCCGCGCCGGCGAGTACGACGTCCTCGCGGCCTACGACGACACGCGGCTGGCCCGCGACCAGTTCTTCTGGGAGCTGAAGCGAGCGGCGATCGTCGGTGAGTGCGAGCTGGCGTTCGTCGAGGAGCCACCCGAGGACGACCTCACGTTCCGGGTGCAGCGGGCGGTCGAGAGCGACGTGAAGCGCCGGGAGATCCAGAAGTCACAGGAAGCCCTCGACGCTCGCGAAGAGCGCGGCGACGACCACGGCCGGCCGCCGTTCGGGCTGCAGTACGACGACGCCGGCCGGAGTTGGGTGCCCGACCGGGAGAGCGGCGAGTTCGCGACCGCCCTCGAGGTCGTTCGGCTCCGGGAAGACGACGTCTCGTGGCGCGACATCGCGGACAAGACCGGCGTGAACACGGGCACGGCTCGCCGGGTCTACGAGCGGAAGGACCGCTACCTCGAAGAGGCAGAAGCTCCCGTTTGAACCAGCGACTGGCTGGCCGAGCAGCGCCCGCATGTGGCGCAACATGTATCACAAGAGAGGCTGTACTGTCGGGTATGGCAACTGAAGAAGCTCCCGAGGAAACGAAGGTCAGTGACAGGGGAATGGTCACGATCCCGGCGGCGCTCCGGCGCCGTCTCGATATCGAGGCCGGCGACAAGCTCCGCTGGGACACGGACGACGAGGGAAACCTCTCGGTCGAGGTCGTCAAGCAGCGATACGGCGCCTTCGACGACTTCGAACCGGTGTCGATGGGTGGCGGCGGGTCTGAAACGCACGACCTCGCCGGCCACGAGGACGACCCCGCGTTCTCGGAGAGCAACTGATGGCGGTCGCAGTCGTCGACACAGGCGTACTCGTCGGGATGGCGGACGCCGACGATGAACACCACAACGTCGCGATGGAGATCGTCCAAGGGATGGATCACGGCGACCTCCCGACGGGGCGAGTGACGAATTACATCGTCCTCGAAACGCTGAACTGGATACACAACCGGAAACGGCACTCGAAGGCCGTCGAGACCTACGAGCGGCTGAACCAGTCCGCCGGATTCGAGGTACTGCACGCGGCTCAGAAGGACTTTCCCACCGCCGTCGACCTGTTCCAGACCTACGAGGGACTGTCATTCGGGGACGCGACCATCGCCGCGTACATGCAGCGCGAGAGCATCGAGTACCTGTACTCTTTCGACGACGACTTCGACACGCTCGACGGTGTCACGCGGCTGGAAACGCCCGACAACCCGTTCAACTGACCGATGACCGACGGCACCGACGCACTCAAGCAGGTGGCCGAGGCCGTCGAGGAGAGTGACCTGACCGACGAGGACGTCGAAGAGCTACGGGTGCAGCTCGGGAAGCTCGAGGGCGAACTTGACGTCTACCGCGACCTCGGAGACCTGTTCTCGCTCGGCGGGCGCGGCTACAAGCGGGTGATTCGCGCGCCCGACGGCGTGACCTCTGTCCGTCGGTACTTGGACTGGCGCGAGGAACAGCGCGAGCAGCTGGCCGAGACCGCGTCGGCCGACCTCGAGGGTACCGAGTTCGAAGCCGGGTTCGGTCGCCTCTCCGACTCCGATGAGGCGTTCCTCGACTGTCCGCTGTGTGGCGACGAGGTGTTCAACACGCGGGTCGGGAAACACCTGCTCTCGGCGCATTGGGACGAGATCGGCGAACTGGCCGAGCAGCGAGAAGAGTAGTCAGTCGTCCTTCTCGAAAACGAGGCTCTCACCGGTGGCCTCGTCGCAGCTGTGAACGTGGTCGAGAGGGGGTTCGCCCCGCTCTCCGAGCATCTCCTCGCCGCACGCCTCGCACCGCCACGTTCCCCAGTCCCACGGACGCTCAGGCATCGTCCTTCCCTCCGGTCGGGCCGGACTCGATCACCGTGCAGTCGCACTCGACCCGGTGCTGGCTCTGCCCGCCGGCCATCCCGAGCGGCGTGTACTCGATTTCGGCGCCGCACATCGGGCAGGTGTCTCCGACGCGTTCGTTCGCCCACGTCGCGAACTCTGAGCCGAGAACCGAACGGTCACTCATCTTTCAACACCCCGAGGTTCACCTCGCCCTCGACCCGGTTCATCGCGTCGAGCAGCCCCTCCTTGTACCCCCACGCCGCCGCGAACTGCCATTCCGTCCCGATGTCGGCGTGCCCTCGTGGAGAGAGCCCGGCGTCGAGCCGTCCGCCTCTATGGACACCCTCGCGGCGATTCACACCGATCTCCTTCTCGAAGGTAGGGTGACCGTCGAGGAACGCCAGCAGGGCGTCCTCGATGTCGGTTGCACCGGCGTAGGTGGCGGTCTTCGTTTGCATCACCTGCTCCAACTCCTCACGGAACTCTCCGTTGTCGGCCATCTCACCCATAGCCTGCCCGTGCAGCGACTCCATCGTCCGGTGGCACGACCGGCACAGCGCGACGAGGTTCCGCATCGTGTCCTCCCCACCGTCGCGCTCCGGGATGATGTGGTGAGCGTCGAGTCCGCGATCGGTCTCTTCGACGTGTTCTTCGTTCGTCTTCCCGCAGAACCGGCACTCGTAGCCCTCCCGTTCTAACACACGCTCTCGAAGTTTCCTCCACGACTTTTCGGACTGGGCCTCTTCCGAGGAGGACGTCTCTGCGCTCATCGGTCAGCCTCCGTGAACCGCCACTTCGAGCGCCCGGTAGACGGCTTCTCGACGCCGGGGAGCGTCCGGAGCGTGTCTTTGCCTTTCACCATGTTCGACCACACGCTGGCACGCGATTCGTACCCGGTCGCGTCGACGTCGACGGCATCGAGCAGTTCGTCCTTCTCGGCCTCGCCGTGCCCCCGGAGGTAGTCGTACATCGCAAGTACACCGTCGACGCGGGCCTCAAGCCGGTCGCCGCTCCCGGCGAGTTCCTCACGGAGCTGGTCACGAAACCCATCCTCGCCGTTCTCGTTTCTCCGTGATTCTTCCTCTGCGCTGGTCATCTCGTCCGGAGTGTCGGGAGGTGAGCGGTCTGAACCACCGCCGCGCTCTTCGGACTTGTCGACTCTCTCGAGGAGTCCCCAGAGGAAGTCCTCGTAGCTCGTACCACGGCCCTTCCTCTGGTACAACTCGTCCGCTAACTCCTCCGAAACTCGGATGCTCGTGTCCGCCATGATGGCGGCATCGGGTTCTGAACCCATGTATGCATCGCATAGCCGTATTCATATGAAAGTATGGGATGGGTAGATGCATACATTTTTGATGCCGCAGGCAGATAGGGCGAGTAGCACGGTTACGCCGCCTCAGAAGGTGGCCGGGTGCTGGTACACCCGACCGTGCTGCCACGAAGCAGCATGAAGAACCAGAACACGACGGCACTTCACAGTGCCGCACGACCAGCAGAACAGCTACGAGACACCCGCGTCACGGCACAGATCGTCGTCGACGCCGACGGCGAGCGGCGGACGGTCTACCGGGCACAGGGGCGGCAGTTCGGGTCGCTCACCAGCCTGAAAGCGGCGCTCGGGGTGGTTGCGTGACCCGAGACGACGACCGCGGCACGGTCACCGTCGACGTCGAGATCTCCGAGGCGCTGGCGGCGCTCATCCGCCGCGAGGAAGGGGACGACGTCGACCTCGGCGGCTGGCTGGCCGACGCCGGCGAGTTCCGGCTCCGCCAGCAGTACTGGCACCGCGACGCGACCCTGACCGTCGACGTCCCCGAGGAGCTGGCCGAGCGGGCCGAACTCCTCGCCGAACACTCGCGGGTACAGCACGGCAAGACCGGCGTCGCGGGCACTCGCGAGGACTGGCTCGCGGACTTCTCCGACCTCGAGCATCGGTTCCCTGACGAGGGCGACGAGAACGGGGGCGAGAGCCGATGAGCGTCGGCCTCGAAACCGACGGCGGCGACGACTCCGCCGACCGCTGGGAGCGCGTGGCCCGCCAGATGCTGGCGGAGCGGCTGGAGAACGTCGCGCTGGGGGACGTTCGCGACGCCTTCATCGGTGCGAAGTCCCGCCTCGAGGCCGGCGAGGAGCTGACCGAGCAGGACATCGCCGACCTACGGAGTGCCCTCGAGGACGCCGCGTACGTCGTCGATCTCGCGGCCGAGGCCTCGCCCGAGTCCGCACCGTCGCCCGACATGTGGCAGTTCCTCGACGAGGAGGGCCAATCCGAGTGGCTCCGCGAGGCCGAGAGCCGCCTCCCCGAGAGCGACGAGACCACCGACGAGTAACCCCCGGATCGCCGCTCTTCGCGCGAGCGGGCGCGTGTAGCGGCCGATTCCGGACGTGACCCCAAGGGTTCACGTCGGTAAACCACCGTTCACGCCGAGACATCTCCCGCCGAGACCGGGTAAACGACACCCCCGGTAAACCCTCCTCGCGGCGCGCTCGCCACGACTGGCCACTCGTTTTCCTCGGTGCTGACAGAACCTCGTTGACGCCGGTAAACGTCCCCCTCAGTAAACGCCGTGAACCCGGAGTAAACGGCGTAAAAGTAGGGTTTAGAGGATGGAGAATAAAGTGTAGTTTACCGATGGCGGACTGTCACGGCGACATCCCCTGCTCCACGAAGGTCGACTCCTCGATGCGCGGCTTCCTCGAGGACGAGGCCGACCGGCTCGGGGTGACTAAGGCCGAGCTGCATCGACGCGTCCTCGACTTCTACCGCAGGAGTCGCGAGGACGAGACTCCCTGCCCGCACTGCGCGGAAGACATCGACATCAACCTCCGATCATGAGCTTCGCAGACCCTGACGACGTCGACGAGGAACCGCCGGCCGACGCCGACGAGGCCGACGCCGAGACCACCGAAACCACTCCCTCGCCCGCTGACACGGTCGAACTCGAGTGGGCCGCGGAGACCGAGGCCGTCCCCGACGGCGAACTCCCGCTCGACGAGGCCATCAAGGCCAACGCGAGCGTCCTCCGCGGGAAGGTCGACGAGTTCGCCTTCGAGAACCTCGAGGGCGACGTCGAGGCGCTCCGCGAGGAGATCGCCGACCTGCGCGAGGAGCGCGACGGCCTCCGTGCCGAGGTCGAGACCCTTCGCGGCGAGGTCGACGCGCTGACCGAGCGCATCGAGACCCTCGAGAGCTGGCGCGGCGGCACCGTCTCAACGGTGAACCAGAACATCGCCGACATCAACCGGCTCGTGGCGGCCGTCTTCGGCAACGAGCCGCCCTGCCCCGAGTGCGAGAACGGCCACCTCGAGGCCAACTACGGCGGGTTCAGCGACGACACGATCGCCTGCACCGAGTGCGAGTACGAGGAACAGGTGAGCAACCCGTGAGCGAGTACCTCGAGGCTCGCCCCAGCTGGGCGAGCGCGGAACCACCGGCCGCCGCCGACGCGGCTGGCGACGTCGTCGACGCCGGCGACGGCGCCGGCTGGGGAAGCGGCGAGGCCGTCCTCGCGGGCGCTGCCATCCTCGCCATCCTCGTCGTCGCCTACCTCGTCTACGCTGACGGCGCGAGCGCCGGCGAGGACGCGGGCGACGAGGAAGAGGACGGGCAGGACTCGGACGGCGCTCACGACGCGCACAGCGCCGAGAGCGAGCCGTGGCAGACCGGCGGGGATGCCGACACCTTCGCCACGGTCGAGTCCGGCGGAGGGCTGGTGCAGCGATGAGCCGGTTCTCGTCGTTCACGGAGGCCGACCACTCCGTCGAGTGGCAGGTGAACCTCACGCACGTCCTGCTGCTCGCGCTGGTGATCTACGCCGTCTGGAAGACGGACGCCCTCGAAGGCGTAGAACAGGCAGAAGAGCAGGGGCACGGCGTCGATGTCGCCCTCGAAGACCCGGCCTGACCGCCCCGAGGCCGGGGGTTTTCTCCTCACGAGTCGAGGTCGTCGGCCGTGCCACCGCGGTAGTCGTCCTTCTCGACCGCGCCGGTCGGCTCCTCGTAGTCCTCGCCGTAGCCCGGCAGGTCGTCGGTGTCGACGATGCCGACGACCTCGATCTCCGCGTCGATGCCGAGGTGTTCCTGTAGGATGGCGTCGACGATGGCCTTCTCGCGCTCCGGCCGGATCTGCGCCGCCTCCGGCTGGATGCGCACGACGTCCACCTTCTCGGGGTCGACGGGCACGTCGCCCACCATCGGCACCTTGTAGATGTTCCTCGCCAGCACCGCGTCGCCGTCCTCGAGGCGCTTCGCGAGCTGCTCGACACCCTCGTACTTCGCGCTCACCTCGACGTCGAAGTCGACGGTGACGTCGACGATCTCCCCGCCGTGCATCCGCTGGTAGTCCTCCTCGGCCCGGCTGACGGCCGACGAGAGCAGGCTCTCGAAGCTCTCGCCCTCCTCGCGACACCCGAGGTACATCCACTGCAGCAGCGACCCGAGCGCCGCGCGGAACTCGAGGTCGTCCTCGGCGCCGTTCTGGCCGGGCTCCGCGAAGATCTTCCGCCGCTGCTCGTCGTCGAGGTAGGTGTTGATCTCTTGGAAGTCGAGCAGCGACGTCACGATGCGCCGGCGGATGTCCGTACGGCGCTGATACCGGGACTGTCGGGCGTTCTCGCCCTCGTAGTAGTCCGGGGCGTTGCGCAGGAACTCGTGGTCGGTCGGGGTCAGAATCCCGCTGGGTCGGTTCGACATAGCGATGTAGGGTGCTGAGGACTTTACACCGCGAGGGGAAGTAATTTACTCCCCCGGTCGCAACGTTGTGACAGAGGTCGACAGATGAGCAAACGAGACGAGTCCCGAATCGACTGCTCGGTCGAAGCGCGAGAACTGGTCAAGTCGCAGAAGCGCGGTGGCGAGTCCTACGACGAGGTGCTGCGGAAGATGGTCAAGCAGTACGACCCCGTAGCCCCCGAAGAATCGGACGTAGAGCCCGCCAGCGGCGAGGGTACGAAGATGCCCTGCTCGCACGAGACGCGCGAGTGGGTGAAGGCTCAGAAGGTCGGCGGCGAGACCTACAACGAGCTGATCCCGAAGATGGTCAACCAGTACGACCCCGAGCAGGCACGTCAGAATCCAGTGTCTGACGCCCGCAAGAGGGGAAACGCCTAACTCGCGGCGCTGATAGATGGGACTCAGAAGCGTAGTACAGCCCGACGCCCGCTCCCTCCGACTCTTGGCAGGGAACGAGGGGGCGAGCGCCGAAGTGACCGGGCCGGAGAGGCCAAGGAACCGGAGCTATGAGGCACCGGGTTTCCGTGCCTGAGCGTTCGAACCCCACCGCCAAAATGGTTTCGGGGTGTAAACCGCTCAGTGCCCTACATTGCTTCTCCGCTCCGGCGGGCTCGCCGTCCCGACCCCATCGGCGATAGACCCGACGGAAATGTCGACGCACGCAGACACGAACGACGGTACCGACTACGAACTACCCCCGACCGCGGCCGACGACGAGGCCAGCCGCGCCGATCTCCTCGACGAGCTGCTCGCCCACCTCGACGGGCTCGCCGGCGTCGACGTCGACGAGGCCGACGCCCACTGTTGCGGCGCTCTCGGCTGCACGCGCACCGAGTCGCGACTCTGGCGCGTCGACGTCGACGGCGGCCGGCGACGGACGCTGTGCCCGACCCACGCGGTCGACTTCACCAGCAAGGAGAGTGGTCACGATGTCTAAGCAGGAACGCGAAGCCCAAGATTCGAGCAGTACAGACGCCGAGGGAGCCGGTTTCAGGGGGGCAGACTCCGGAGCCCATCCTTCTTTAAGCACTGGCCACAAAGCCGCAGCTAACGAGTACGAATCTGTGACAGCAAACCCGACCGAGAGGTCGGGTGCAGGGCTCAGTTCGAACGTCGCTCTCACTTTGGACGGTGTGACGACGTCCGAACTCGCAGCCCCTGCACCTGAGAGTTCTCGGTCACCGACCGTAAACCCCCGGCCTTCGGCCGGTGGGCAGCGAGTCGGCCGACCTGTTGCATCGCCAGTAGACAGTACCAGCGCCGCGGTTCCCGTGGGGTGGTCGCCGTGAGCGACCTCTGCGAGGCCTGCCGCGAGGCCGACGCCAGCGTCGAGGCGACGATGATGAACGAGAGCGGCGGCGGGCACGTCCAGATCTGCGACGACTGCTGGGAGAAGCTGGAGAGCGACCGGTGCCACGTCTGCGGCGACCGGATCACCAGCGACCACTCGCCGGTCGTCTACTTGCCCGGCGCGGGGCCCACCTTCGAGGTCTGTTCCGGCTGTCGTAGGGACATCGTCTTCGGCGACGGGGTGAGCTTCGATGAGTGACCGCGGCCACACCCCGGCCCCGACGCCGGGCGACACCTGTGCGGGCTGCGGCCGGCGCCGTGGCGAACTCCCGGAAGACGTGAGCCTGCAGATCGAGGTGCTACACGGCGACGGGAGCGCCGACTGGCTCTGTTCCCGCTGCGACGACCGCGGGAGGGGGTTGAAATGACCGACACACCGAACCTCGACTGGGAGTCGCTGCTCTGGGAGACGCGTGGCTTCCTCGGCCTCGACGAGGACGAACCCGTCCCGGTCGACGAGCTGCGCGAGACCGCCGAGGCCAACGGGTGGAGCGAGCGGGAGATCTCCTCCGCGCTCCGCGCGACCGACGCCCTCGAAACGGTGGGTGACGGACTCGAAGATGCGGCGGTTTACCTCGCTGATACCGAGGAAAACGACGAAAACGCCGGCGACGAGAGCGACGAAGCGGCTCACGTCGACGCAAACCCCACCCCTGAGGCCGACGAAACCCCCTCATCCGACGAGGAGAGCGCGGTAAACGTCCGAGACGGTGCGCTCGACGCGTTCCGCGAGGCCATCGACTACTGTCACCAGCGCCTCGACCGCGAGGCCGACCTCCCCGGCGACGTCGACACCCCTCGCGAGTACCTCCGCGAGGTGCGCGGCTGGGACGACGAGGCCATCGACGAGAAGCGCCTCGGGTGGGCACCACTCAGCCGGATGGGCCTGCTCGACCACCTGATGAGCGAGGGCTTCGAGCGCGAGGCCATCCTCGGCACCGGCCTGTTCTGGGACAACGGTCTGGCCCCCATCTGGAAGGGCCGCATCATCCTCCCGTACCTCGTCGACGGCGAGCCTCGGTTCGCGATCTCCCGGCGCGTCGGTGACGAGGGGCACCCGGCTGACGACGCCGGCCAGTACGGCCCCGAGGACACCCCCGAGAAGTACCACAAGATTCCGGGGCAGGACTGCACCGTCGTCGACGAGCCGATCTACGGCGTCGACTCCCTCGAGGACGGCGGCGACGTCCTCATCACCGAGGGGATCGCCGACGCCATCACGGCCCACGAGGCCGGCTACGCCTGCCTCTCGCCGGTCACCACCTCGTTCAAGCACGACGACCGCGAGCGGCTGCTGGCACTCCTCGAGGAGCGCGACGTCGGCACGGTCTACGTCGTGCAGGACGCCGAGATGCCGACCTCCGACGTGATCGAGGACGCCGAGGGCTGGGAGGCCCTGAACATCGGCCAGTTCGGTGAGGGCGTGAAGGGCGCCGCTCGCACCGCAGGCTACCTCGCGGAGAACGGCGTCGACGCCCGCATCGGGGAGCTGCCCCAGCCCGGCGCCGAGAAGGTCGACGTCGACGACTACCTGAGCGGCTGGGCCGACACCCTCGGGCCGATCCTCGCGAGCGCCGTCCCCGCCGAGCAGCACCCCGCCTACGACCCCCAGAAGGCGGCGCTCGAAACCGCTTCGGCCGAACGTGACACCGCCGCCGAACGCTCCGGCGACGGCGAGAGCGCCCTCTTCGACCTCGACCTCGTCGACGTCGCGGGCGTCTCCGAGGGCTACCGCGGCCCGAACCCGCTGGGTCACCACGGCGACTCCGAGAACTACTACACCGTGATGAACGGCGGGGGACTCGGGTTCGACCACAAGCACAAGGCGGCGTACAACGCCCTGACGCACCTGCTCGTCGAGGCCGGCGAGCGACGGGCCACATCCCCGAGCGGTCGACTCGACGACGAGGAACTGCTCGTCGCGTGGGTTCACGCCAAGCGCGAGGGGCACCTCGCCGCCGACGACCCGGTGCCGCACGCCGCACTCCGACACCTCGCCGTCGACCGCGGTCTCTGCGACTCCGACGACCTCGCGGAGGGCTGGCGCATCCCGCGCCTCGCCTACAACGAGGCCCTCGACGTCCTCGAGGACGAGTTCGGCGTCGACCCCGGCCGCGACTCCCTCACCGCCGGCGGCCCTGACGCCGAGAGCGACCCGGCGGAGCTGAAGGCCCTCGACGTCACGCTCGACCCCGAAGTCGCGTGGCGGGCCGCCGGCGCGGTCACACCCGACGAACTCGACGGCGACCTGCAGATCGCGACCACGCCCGACGGCTCCGGCTGGGAGTGCCCGCGCTGCGGCGACGAGATCGACGTCGTGAGGGCGGCCGCGCTCGACATGGGCATCGCCACCGGATGCTGTCCCGACCTCACCGACGAGACGTACCACAACGCCTACCAGCACGTCCGTCGGGCGCTCGACGCGCCGCTCCCCGAGTACGTGAACCACCGGATGGCGACCGAACGCTGGGACTTGGTGCGCGGCGCCCTGCAGCAACTCGACTTCTTGCACCTCGACGAGGACGCGTTCAACAGCGAGGTGACGGGGCGGGGCGACGACGTCGACGGCGACGCCGAGCTGACGCTCGACCCCGCGTGGCGCGACTCCGAGAGCGGCGAGTCCGTTCTCGTGTTCGCCTCGGGTACCATCTACGAGGCTCACCCTGACCACGACGCCGTTCTCGACGTCCTGCGGTTCGTCGCCCTCGACGCCGGCGCCATCTCGTGGGAGGAGTTCACCGACGACGAGTACCTGCTGTCGGGCGATACCTTCCGGCACGTCTACGAGATCGCCCGGATGTACGGCGCTCCCCTCCCGCGCTGGCGAGGGACGGACGCCTACCACACCGCCGTTCTCCCGCCGGCCGACGAACTCGTCGACGAGGACGTCGGCAACGACGATCGCCTGCAGGCCGCCCGCGACGGCGTCGGCGATCTCTACGCCGAGGCCGCCGAGACCGACGAGGCCTCGCTGCTCCGCGTCCTCCCAGCGCTCGGGAAGACGCGGCAGGTGTTCGCGCAGGCCGACGAGTACCCCGCGCTGTACACCGCCGGGCGCAAGGAACTGATGGCTGAGGGCGTGAACCGGGCGAACGACCTCGGCGTCTCATCGTACGTCCTGCCGGTGTTCGCGGAGAACGGGCCACCGACGGAGGTCACGGCGGCGGCCGCGGCCGCCGTCCGGGAGAACGGCCAGCACCTCCTCGGGCAGATGTGGCAGCTCCGCGACGCCGTTGAGGAGCGCCTCGAGGACACCGACACCGACCTGAAATCGCCCGAGGAGTACGATACGAGCGACGAGGACGAGGTACACCTCGACCGCGAGAGTTGCCCCGTCGCCGACGGTGAGTACGGCCTGCGGTGGTGGCTCGCCGTCCACGCTGCTCGCGAGCGCGGCTTCCGGCCCCAGCAGATCCACGAGAACGCGCCGGCGCTGTTCGGCCGCCACCTGCCGTGTACCTGCAGCGACGACGAGGACGGCGAGGACGGCGAGGCGACCTGTCCGTACACCGAGGGCTGGGAGACCGCGACCGACCCCGAGGCCCCCATCGACGTCCTCATCGGCCACTACGCGCACGCCAACGTCGAGGGGGCCCGCACCTACTCGGTGAAGCAGAACAACCGCACGAAGAAGGAGCCCCGCGTCGTCGCGCTCGACGAGTTCGCCGGCGACGCCTTCCAGCGCGACTTCGGCCGCGAGTTCCCCGACCACGCGGCGTGGCTCGCGGGCGCTCTTCGCGAGGACGTCGACGACCGCGAGGACGTCTACCGGAAGGCTGACGACCTCTGGCACGACGAGGCCGTCCGCGAGTGGCTCGCCGGCGACGGCACCGGCGCCGAACATGCGGAGATCGCCGGCGTCCTCGGGGCGGCAGACGCCGCGCTCGACGCCGCCGAGACCGCCGAGTGGCTCCTCGAGAACCGCCGGGGCGCGTGCAGCGACCTCGGCGTCGAGGACGCTCTCGACCGTCTCACGGGCTTGCATCCCGAGTGGGACGCCGGTGTCGTGACGACCGTCACGGCTGAACTCTCGGCCGCGCTCACCGACGACGACAACCGCGCCGGGCACACCAACGTCCTGAACCAGCTCGACGAACTGGCCGACCGGCTCCGCGAGACCCAGCTGGGCGACGAGAGCATCGAGGCCGCGCTCGACGCCGCCCTCGAGGACACTCCGCACGTCGACGGGACGCTCGCGAGCCTCGTTGAGGACGCCGTCGCGGGCTACCGTCAGCGCGACGAGGTCGCCCGCGGTCGGCTCGACGCCGCGCGGACGGCCCTGCAGGGCGGCCGTGAGGGCTGCGAGACGCTCGCGATGCACGCCGAGGACGGTTACGCCCACCCGCTGGCCTACGCGCTGCTGTACGGCGTGCTGGCCCCCAGCGACGACAGAGACGTCGCGACCGTCCGGACGGAGAACTTCACCTTCGGTCGCGACGAGGGCACGACCCTGAACTCGGTAGACTACCAGAAGAGCAGCATCCTCGTCGACCGCAACCAGAACGGCGCCGTCGTGAACCACCCGCCGGGCTTCACCGCCGGCGGCGGGGAGAACCCGGTCGTCGCGCTCGACGCGACCGGTCGCTCGACGCTCTGGGAGCTGATCCTCGGCCGTGAGGTGACCACCCGAGACATCCACGACTCGATGCGCGAGCGTCGCGAGTTCCTCCGCGAGGTGTACGGCCTGCAGATCGTCCAGACGAGCCAGAACGCCTACTCCTACGAGGGCGACCCGAGCGGGAAGAACCTCGACGACGACGTCGAACTCGTGGCCGAGGTCGGCCGCCAGTACGCCGACGTCGTCGGCCAGCAGCCCGCCGTCATCACGACGAAGGGCGTCGAGACCCACCTTGAGGAGCGCCTGAGCGACGTCGCCTCAGCCACCGAACACTACGGGAACCTGAAGGGTTCGAACGCGCTGGCCGACTCCCGGCTGGCCGTGCTGCTGGGGTGCCAGCATTTCAGCGACACGTTCGTCGAGCGGTGGGCCGCGCTCGCCGGGCAGGAGGTTCACCGGACGGGTCGGGGGTCGACGCTCGATTACAACTCGCCCGTCGGGAACGAACTGCTGCGGCATATGCAGGAGGATCAGGTGATGCAGGCGGCGCTCCGGTTCGGACGCGACTCCGGCGGCGCTCTCGTCTTCGCTCACACCGCGGCCCTTCGCCCCGATCTCCCGGTCGTCGCGGAGGGCACGGTCGTCGAGACGTTCTCGAAGGGCGCACAGGCGACCGCGGCGGCGCTCTCCCAGCTCGCCAGCCGCCGGAAGGTCACCGTCGGAGACGTCGTCGACGTGCTCGACGACCCGCCCGAGCGGCGGACGGTGCGGCGCCACCTCAACCGTTTCACCGACGCCGGGTTCCTCGAGAAGACCGAGACGCCGAACGGCTATGCGAACGAGTTCCGCGTCGACGAGGAACCGCGGCCTGCACGGGTCGAGCTACCCGACTGCGACACCCGCGCCGCTGCTGACGACCCCGGACGAGACGCACAGGGTGTTTACTATACGTGGTCTGTCCGGGTTCATCCCGACGAACCGCGGGCTGGAGAGCGGC
>Ga0207757_100958_pt1 | contig 14833 bp, 13 predicted proteins | sample A23P3SouthBayCA_2_FD_187752 | JGI IMG/M metagenome (GOLD analysis project Ga0207757, IMG submission 187752) | Aerobic enrichment media microbial communities from Eden Landing Ponds, California, USA - A23 P3 (2) (SPAdes) | ecosystem: Environmental > Aquatic > Marine > Unclassified | place...
CGATCTGACCGATTTGTTACCACTCGGGGGACTGTTCGTCCCCCATCGGTCAGTGTATCGATGTATCCCGTGCACAGATTCTGTCGTTCGCAACGCTACTGTCGGCTGTATCAGGTGGCCAATGGAGCCGAGCGACAGCAGGTTCGAGAGCGCTCACCAAGGTCGCCGCAGTGATCAGCGACCGGGAAGCAGGAACTCGCCTTCGATCACCAGCGGACGACCGGACGCCGAACCACGGATTGTAGTTGCTCGTTTATTGAAGCGGAGCGAAGCTGTGCCGTCGCAAATCAGTTACGAACACTCGAGACCAGAGGCTGTTGACGAAGACACTCGAAAAGGCTCGTGGTGAACGCGGCCCGGTCAGTCCGCTAGCGGCGATTCGTCCCGCGGACGCTGTCGACGATGATGTCGCCATCGGGCCTGGCGGCGATCCAGAAGAGTTTGTACGCGTCGACTGACTGCTCGAAGGTCACGTCCGGCTCGGAACCGACCGCGACTTTTCGAAGTGTCCACTTGAAGACGGCGTCTTCGGCTTTTTGGTGAGACTGTACGTCGGAGAGGTCCGACGGGATCACGAGCACGTCGTCGACCGTTCGCGTCGCCGTCTCCGGGAACGTGTCGGCCCGAACCGCGAGCCGACGTGTGCGATCGACGGTGACGACGTAGTCGATGTCGCGATCCGCGATCAGCGGCCGCTCGAGTCGACATCCTCGCGTGCGATCGCCGGCGTAATGACCGACAGTTCGGCCCGGTCGCGGTGACTGCCTGCGGCATCTGCGTCCGGTGTCGACGCCGGCGGACATCGTGTCTCGCTCATCTAGTTGTCACCCTCGTCCCAGTAGTCGGCCGCGTCGACGTGTGCACGGATGGCGTCGGTTTCCGTGACGACCTTCGGGGAGACGTCTTGACCGCCGTCCGTGACGTACTCCGGCGCACCGGTCGGTTGATCGCTGCTCGAGAGCGCCGAGAGCGGTTTGTCGAACATGTCGAAGTGATCGTCGACGCCTTCCGGCGGGCGCATGAGCAGCGAGACGACGATCATGCTCGCGGCCGAGCCTTTGGCGGTGACGCGTTTCTATCACAGCGACGCGATCAGCGTCGGGCCGATGGCCGCACCGAGGCCACCCCAGGCGTAGTCGAGGACGAGCGTGTAAATCGGGGTGTCCTTCGCGATGTAGGCGAAGGCGATACTCGCCGCCCCGAGCGCGAGCGTGACAAGTTGGGAGTAGCGGACGAGTTTCGCCTGGCTCGCGTTCGGGTTGACGTAGCCGTGGTAGACGTCCTCGACGATGGCACTGGTCGCGACCAGCAGCTGCGAGTCGGCGCTGGACATCATCGCGGCGAGGGCCGCTGTCAGGATGATCCCCGCGATCACGCCGGGGAAGAACTCGAGCGTGAGCATCGGCATGACGTTGTTCGGGTCGTCGATACCGCCCTGCCCGAAGGCGACCAGCGCGTACAGCCCGACGAAACCGGCGCCGATGTAGGCGACGAACATGAACAGCTGGGCGACCAGTGCCGCTAGCCGGATATTTTTGACCTCGTCAATTCCCATGAAGCGCACCATCACGTGCGGGTTGCCAGGGATGCCGAGCCCGATGGCAGCGTAGCTGATGATACCGAAGATGGCCGCCCAGCCGGTCATCCCGGCCGTGACACTCGTGTACGAACTTCCGACCGAGGCGAGGTCGTCGAACAGCAGCCCGTAGTTGGTAAACGCCAAGATCGGCAGGATGATGAAGGCGAGCAGGATAATCGCGCCCTGGAAGTAGTCGGACCACGCGACAGCGAAGTAGCCGCCGAGCATGGTGTAGCCGACGACGATGACGCCACCGCCAAGGATGCCGACCAGCGGCTCGACGCCGGTGAGCACCTCGAGCAGCGTCCCGGCGGCGACGATCTGTGCGCCCACGTAGCCGCCTTCGAAGATCATCAGGACGACCGCGGAGACACCCTTGACGAGCCGGTGTCGTCCTATACGCCGAGCATTACCAGATACACGGCGAAGGGCCCGAACAGCCACACGAGATCGACCGAACTATTCGCAGGCGTTACTGTCGTGTCGACATCCCCGGATATAAGCGCGTCGAGGGAGGACGTGATCGAACTGTCAGTCACTCGAGCGCTAATAGAACGCGGATATGGCGAGGACGACGGCCAGGCCGAGGACGGGATAGTCGACTCGCGAGAACGCAAGCGCCGGGAGCGTTGGGTTCCACGCGAAACATCGCGCCCGTAGCGCGATCGAGAGTCGGTCTGCCCGATCGAACGCACGCGTGACGCCGAGCATACTGATCGTGCCGGCGCGGTCGACCACACTGCGTTCGGTTCCCAGTCGGGCGGCTATCGCTTCCCGGATCGTCCGCAGATCGCCGCGGAGGACGGGAAGAAACCGGAAGACGAGCCCGACGCCGACGCCGAGAAGTTGGCCCGGTTTGCCGGGAATCGTTCGCTGAATCGCCGCTCGAGAGTCACGCACCGGCGTCGATCGGACGTAGGCAGCGCTGACGAGCAAGATGAGGAGCACCCGGTAACTCGCCAGCCCCGACGCGACGGCGGCCGATCGGTCGAACCAGGGTGGACCAACGGTGACGCCCGCGAGCAGCGGCGCGAGCGCGAGGACGACCAGCGCGAACCGGTAGGTGACGAGGGTCCGGCGGAGCGACAGCCGCGCTGTGGCCATCGCGACCGCCGTCAGGGCCGAGAAGGCGACGAGCGCACGCGGCGTCGTATGCGCTAGCGCGGTGGCGGCAAATCCGATCTGAACCGCCAGCTTGGTCCGCGGATCGAGCCGATGTGCGAGGCTCTCGCCTGGTTCGTAGGTCAGCATCGTGTAGTGTCCGGCACCCGTACCTCGAGTCCCTCGAGTTCGTCCAGTGCGTCCGCAGGTGGGCCATCGACGGCGACGTGGCCGTCGTGCATGGCGATCACGCGGTTGGCGAGTCCACACACATCCCGAAGGTCGTGGGTGGCGAGCAAGACGCCGGTGCCGTCGGCCGCCAGCGACGCGAGACGCTCGAGGACCGACCGGCGCGCGGGGGCGTCCAGCCCAGTAAAGGGTTCGTCGAGGACGAGGTGGGTCGGTTCCATCGCGAGCGCGCCGGCGATGGCGACGCGTGACTGCTCGCCGCCCGAGAGCGCGTCGATGCGCTCGTCCTCGCGGCCGGCCATGTTCACCGCCTCGAGCGCAGCCGCGACGCGGCGGTCGATCTCCGCGCGATCGAGGCCGAGGTTTTCGGGACCGAAAGCGACATCCGCACCGACGGTCGCGGCGACGAACTGGTCGCGCGGGTGCTGAAAGACCATGCCGACGCTCGAGCGGGCGGCGATCAGGTCCTCGGCGACGGGCGTGCCGTTGACGAGTACCTCGCCGGAGTCGGGTTCGAGGAGGCCATTGGAGTGGCGCAACAACGTCGTCTTCCCACTGCCGTTGGCTCCCGCCAACAGGACGAACTCGCCGTCTTCGATCGATAGCGAGACGTCCTCGAGGACGGGGACATCGTCGAACGCGTGGGAGACAGACCGAAACTCGATCATTGGTGCTGTGTGGGCTGGGGACCGCTCATGTGGTGATGCGTCCGGCCTCGACGATAGCGACCACGGCCGCGATCTTGATGAGGTCGCCCGGAATAAACGGCACGACGCCGAGTTCGATTGCTTTGACCGTACTGAGCTCGAGAACGTATCCGAGCCAGGCCGCCCCGAACAAGTAGATAACGGTCAGCGCCGCGAGCAGCGTCACGACGAGGACCGGCCGCGACAGGTCGGCGGGATCGCCGGTCTCGCTTCGCCAGTGGACGACGGCTCCAATCAACAGGGCCGCAATCGGATACGACCAGAGATACCCGGCGCTGTCGCCGACGAGGACCCCGAGTCCGGCGGCACGTTCGGCGAAGACGGGGAGTCCGACCGCGCCGGCGGTCAGGTACAGCAGGAGCGAGAACGCACCCCAGTACGGGCCGAGGTAGAGCCCTGCGAGATAGACGACGATCACTCCAAGGGATATGGATATCGGCGAGAACGGGATCGGGATTGACCCGACAAAGACGGTCGCCGCCATCAGCGCTGCGAGGACGGCTGCCCGTGCGAAGGGCTTGACGACATCGTCGTCGACGAGTTCGACTGAATGCTGGTCAGTTGCCATACCTCCGCTCTCTCGTAAACCGGGATCAAAACTTCGGTTTCCGAGACGTGATGTGAGCGAAGCGAAATGTGCGTGCAAGCGGTCGCTGGCTCTGTCAGTAGCCGGATCCGGCACGAAACAGGATGCTTCCTCTCAGCTTCACTGGCAGTTTCGATCGACCCACGACATGCCAGCGACGGCAGATTCGGGCGTCGATCGGCCGTCTACGACCGTCGGACGCGTCACAGGCCGCGGTAATAGCTGGTTGTCTCGGTTCGCTAACTGAAACGACCGGCGGTCTTATGCGATCGTTCGGCCCGGTGGTGGAAAATGGGAACTAGTAGTTTAGCAGCTGGCGTTCAGGGCCGAGACGGGGAGAAATCGGGTCAATCCGAAGTGAGAGCGGCCCAGCGTTCGCAAACGCCGTTGCGGGAGGTGCCCTCAGATGAGACATCGTGAGCCGACCGCGGCCGCTGTCGTCGTACTACTTTCGGCTGCGCTGGTCGGTAGCGCCGTCGCGCTGCCGCTGCTGGGCGGAACCAACGGGCGAGTCGTCGGCGACGAGGCGACCACGGAGGCCGCCGACGGGTCACCGGCCCTACTCGAGCAGGCCGTCGCCCAAAACGACTCACAGCCCACAGCCGAGTCCGAGCTGGTGGCATTCGATCGGGAGACGGCGGCCGACGGTGGAGCCGAGCAGGCGACCGCGCAGGAAACCAATGAAGCCGTCGAGGCCGGCGTCGCGGAAGGGATCGAGCTCGTGCAGGCCCAGGGGATCACCGTGACGCAGGAACAGCGAGCGGCGGCGCTCGAGGGCGCTCGATCGTCAGTTCAGCAGTATCAAACCGTCGAGGCCGAGCAGGTCCAGGCAGCGACGGCGGGAGCCGTCCACGGTTCGCTGATCCAGTCCCAGTCGGTCAACGTGACTCAGATCCAGTCCGCGGTCAGCGGGGCGACCGACGGCGCGCTCTCACAGTCCCAGTCGGCGAACGTAACCCAACTCCAGAGCGCAACGTGGGGCGCGGCACACGGCGCGCTCGCCCAGAGCCAGCGCGTCAGCGCCGAGCAGATTCAGGTCGCGAGTCGGGGCGCGGCAGCGGGTGCCGCACACGAGGCGGGCACGAAAGACATCGGCAAGGCACCGCACGTGCAAGAGGCCGCCCAGGGCGCGGCCTACGGCGCGCTGACGCAGTACCAATCGGTCACGGCCGAGCAGCGCCAGCAGGTGACACTCGAGCACGTCCAGCACGCGGCCGCTGGGGGTGCAGCTGGCGCGCTCGCAGGGAGTACGCGCGCAGTGCTCGCACAGGACCAGCGCGTCGATGTCGAGCAGCGCCAGCGGGTGACGATCAAGCAGATTCAGAAGGCCGCGGCCGGCGCGTCGAAGGGGGCGCTCGTCCAGGAGCAGTCGGTCTCGGTCGAGCAGACACAGGCCGCCGCTCGCGGGGCCGGCCAGGGGTCGCTGAAACAGGTTCAGTCGACTCGCCTCGAGCAACGCCAGCGGGTGTCGATCACGCAGGTGCAGGAAGCGTCGTTCGGCGCGGCGAAGGGCGCAATCTCGCAGAGTCAGGACGCGACCGTCGAACAGATTCAGGCCGCCGCCGACGGGAGCGCGGGTGGCGTACTCGTCCAGCGCCAGTCGGTCTCGATCACGCAGATCCAATCCGCCGCGGTCGGGGCCGCCGAGGGTGCGGTCACGTCCGCGATCCAGCGCCAGGAGGTGACGATCGAGCAGATCCAGGCGGCCGCGTTCGGTGCCGGCGAAGGTGCAGTGACCCAGACGCAACTCGTCGAAGTGATGCAGGTCCAGCGACTCGCACAGGGCAGTGCGAGCGGGGCCCTCGTCCAGTCACAGTCGGCCACGGTCACGCAGATCCAGACCGCGGCGCGAACCGCCAGTCAGGAGACGGCACGGCTGGTCCAGTCTCAGCGGATCAGCATCACGCAGCTACAGACGCTGACCGAGGAAGCTGCAGCCGAGGCGACCGCCTACGCGGTGAGCGAAGACACCGACGACGTGACCCAGATCACCCAGCGCATCACGGTCATCGTCGAGCAGCGGATCGAAACGATCGACCGGATCGAAGGGACGGCCGCGATCGACTTCCCCGATCAGGAGTCGGACGGCGAGCAGGTCACCATCGCGAACGTCTCGCTCTCGGAAGGCGGGTTTGTCGTGGTCTACGACGGTATCACCGTCGATGCCGACCCGGCTGCCATCGTCGGCGTCTCCGAGTATCTCGAGGCCGGCGACCACGGGAACGTCACGATCGACCTCGACGAGCCACTCGCGGCGAGCGGCCCGCTCGTGGCGGTCGTCCACCACGACACGAACGACGACGAGGCGTTCGCGTACGCCGAGTCGGACGGCGAGGAGGATGTCCCGTACGTCACCGGTGCCGGTGCGCCGGTGATCGACGGCGCGTTCGTGACGGTCACGGACGAACCCGACGAGGCCACTGCGACGCTGTCAGTCGCCGATCAGGAAGGCAACGGCTCGACGCTCACCGTCGACGAAGCAAACGCGTCCGTCCCCTACACCGTCACCGCCTCCTACGATGGTGAGACGGTCGAAAGCGACACGTTCGCGGCCGGTGAGGCGGTTACGAACCTCTCGCTCGAGTTAGGACCCCCGATCGAGGAATCCGCCACCGTCAACGTCTCCGTAGTCGGTGAAGACGGGACGGCGCTTGCGACCGAGACTGTCGAGTACACCGTCACAGAAGCGCCCGACGAACGGACCGCGACGCTTACCGTGGCCGACCAGGAAGGCAACGGCTCGACGCTCACCGTCGACGAAGCAAGTGCCTCCGTCGAGTACGCGCTCACCGTCACCGATGAGGACGGCGAGACGCGCGCCGAAAGCGACGCGTTCGCCGCCGGCGAACCGATCACGAACGAGACACTCGAGTTAGAACCACAGCTCGAGGAAAGCGCGACCCTCGAGGTGGCGGTCGTCGCGACTGAGGACAACGAGGCGCTCGCAAACGACACTCTCGAGTACACAGTCGAGGAGTCGGCACCCGAGGAGCCGGAACCCGAGGCGTCGCTCTCGGTCGATAACCAGACGGGCGACGGTGAAACGCTGACGATCGACGGGGCGAGCGCATCCGTGCCGTACATTCTCTCGGCCGAATACGACGGCGAACGCGTCGACAGCGAGACGATCGAGGCGAACACGACGGTCGCGGACGAGACGCTCGCACTCGAGCCACCGATAACGGAGAATACGACCGTCGATGTTGCCGTTCGTGCCGCGGCTGACAACGCGGTGCTGGCAAACGATTCCATCGAGTACGCGGTCGAGGAGCCGGAACCCGGCGAACCGACGGCGAACCTCACGGTGCCCGATCAGCCCGGCGACGGCGAGACGCTGACCGTTACATGGGCGAACGCGTCCGTCGAGTACGCCATCACCGTCACCGACGGGAACGGGACCCAGCTCGCAGCGAGCGAGTCTTTCAGTGCAAACGAGACGATCGGTCCCGAGGAGTTCACGCTCGAGCCGCCACTCGAGGAGAACACGACGCTCGAGGTTGCGGTCGTCACGGCCGACGACGGGACGCCTATCGAGACGGCGAGCGTCGAATACACGGTCGACGGCCCACCGCCGGGATTCGACGTGGAGTTTCCGAGCTGTCAGCGCGCAGTCGTCACCGCATCGCTCGCAGAGGGCGATCGGGTCGCCGCCAGCACGTGGTTCTATGACTCCGGCGGTGCCGGGGACACCATCGTGGAAGACATCGTCACTGCCGGTGATGAGATTCCAGCACCGTACAACGGAACGATCGTCTTCGAGATCGGCGACGAGCGTCGCGTCACGACTGAAGACGAGCAGGTGCTCGTCGAGGTGCCGGATTACGGCACTTTCGGGACGTACATCTCCGGGATCAGTTCGCCCGAAGCGGCCGAAGTCGGCAGCATCGATTATCCGAATCCAGTAGAACGATGTGACGAGGAGGCCCGACCCGACCTGCCGTCGATCGCCGTCGAAGAGACGACGCCCACCGCGGACGGCATCGACGTGACGTTCAGCTACGAGAACCCGAACGACGCACCGATGGGGTCGTCCAGCCGGTTCGTCGAGGGAACCACGACTGACGAACCGCCGTCGGGATTCGAACCGGGCCAGCACACGTTCACCGTCGAGTGGACGCCCGAGAGCGACGACGAACGGCTCGTCTGGGAAGCGGACTTCTCGACGTTCGGCTACGAGGACCCGATCACCGCTGCGACGCCACCCGCCGGCGAGCTCGAGCCGTCCGAACCCGCGAGTTTCAACGTCTCGAGCCTGGAAACGAACAGCCCAGTCGTGCAGGGCGACCCGCTCGAGGTCGACGCCGAAATCGGGAACGTCGGCGGTGAAAACGGAACCCAGAACGTCTCGCTCGCAATTGATGATACTACTGTCAACGAGACATCGGTCTCGCTCGAGTCCGGCGAGAACCAGACCGTCTCGTTCACTGTGGACACCGCTGACCTCGAGCCCGGTGAGTACCCGCTGTCGGTGGCCACCGAAAACGAGACAGCCGAGACAACGATCACCGTTGAAGAACCCGTCGAGCCCGCGAGCTTCAACGTCTCGAGCCTGGAAACGAATAGCCCAGTCGAACGAGGCGAGCAACTCGAGGTCGACGCCGAAATCGGGAACGTCGGCGGTGAAAACGGAACCCAGAACGTCTCGCTGGCGATCAACGAGACCACTGTCAACGAGACATCGGTCTCGCTCGAGTCCGGCGAGAACCAGACGGTCTCGTTCACTGCGGACACCGCCGACCTCGAGCCCGGTGAGTACCTGCTGTCGGTGGCCACCGAAAACGAGACGGCCGAGACGACGATCACTGTCGAGGAGGCGGGCAAGCCTGCAACCTTCGGCGTCTCGATCGACGAGACCAACAGCCCGGTCATACCGGGTGAACCGCTCGCCGTCGAGGCCACCCTCGAGAACGTCGGTGATCGCGCGGGGACACAGGACGTCGAAATCGCCGTCGACGGCACGCCCGGCGAGTCGACAGCGGTGACGCTCGAGTCAGGTGAGTCACAGACGGTCACGCTCAACTACGACACGGCGAATCTCGAGCCCGGCGAGTACTCGCTTACAGTGTCGACTGAAAACGAGACGGCCGAGGAGATGGTGATCGTCGAGCAGCCGGCGACGTTCGCCATCGCCGACGTGACAGCACCCGAAACCGGTCAGCCTGGCGACGAGGTGACGGTACGTGCAACGATCGAGAACATCGGTGACCGCGAAGGAACGCAAACGGTTGCCTACGCGATCGACGACCAAGTCGTCGATGAGCCGTCTGTGACGCTTGCGGCTGGGGAGACGACGACAATCTCGTTTACGTCTCAGTTGTCACCGGGAACGTCGACACATACGATCGCGACCGACGACGATCAGGCATCGGTGACGATCGAGGCGGTTCCGGCAGACGGCGAGGACGCGAACGGAAACGGTGAGACGGGGCCGGACGGCGGACCCGAGACACCTCCCGAACCTCCGACCGAACCGGCGCCACCGCAGCCGCCTGAAGCGCCCCAACCACCGGAGTCCGAACCGCCGCAGCCACCAGACCAACCACCTGAACCGCCAGAACCACCGCAACCACCCGCGGAACCACAGCCAGAGACGGTGCCAGCCGGACCGGGTGATGGCGGTACAGCTGACGGCGGTACGGCCGGAACTGTCGCTGACGGGACGACTGGCGGCGAAAACGAGACGAACGGTGCTGGCTAGTCAGCGCCAGCACGTGGTCCCTGCTCGGGAGCCGATTAGTGCTGGTGGCCGGTCGCTTCGCCGAACGTAACGCCGAAGCGTTCCTCGAACAGATCCATCACTTCGGCTTCCTGAGCCTCGAGTTCCTCGTCTTCCTCCTGACCATGGTGGACGATGTGGTGGGCACGGCTGGCAAACGAGAGGAGCACGAGGTCGCCGACCGTTTCGGCGTCGGTCTGGTCGCCCTCGGCGACGAGGTCGACGAGGCCGGATGGAACCGTGACCTCGTCGGTCTCGCCGTCGTCAGAACTGATCGAGAAGGTCGTCGTCTGAACTTCGTCTGTCATACCCCTACGGTCGGGAAGCGACCGTAAAGGTGCTGTGGCTTGGATCGACACCGCGCGACCGTCGAATCCCACTCGAGTACGACCACCGCTGGACTTACCAGCGATCGATCGGCGCCTGACGCCCGTCTAGGGGCTGTCAGCGGCAGTTTGTCGAACCGTCTCCCAGCGACTCTTCGACTCGAGGTGTGACTGCAGTTCCGCGGCGTACTCCTGTGTGAGCCGTTCGGCCGCCTCCCGTTGTTCTCGCTGGTCGTCGCCACCGTCGTCACCCACCCCGAGTGCACCCATGATCGTATCGAGGAGTCCGCCACTCGAGGCATTCGAGTCGCTGTTCCCGGCTCCGTGACCGCCCATCGCGCCCATCCCCGACTGAATGTTCTCGAGTTCGGGGATGATCCCCTCGAGTTTGTCCGTGTTGGCGACGATCTGCGCCCGCTCGGGGTCGTCAGGGTGTTCGATCTCGAACTCCGTGGCGGTCATGATCAGGCTCCACTGCTGGTTGGAGAACTGCGACTGCTGGATCCGCTTGGCAAACGCCTGATCGACGGTCATTCGCTCGCCGACGATCCGATCCGTCCACGGGGTGTCGCTCATGGCCCTCGATTGGACTGGCGGCTGTATCAGCGTTTCCCTCCCGAATGTGGGCTATCGAAACGCCGAAAAGCCGTCATCCGAACTGACCGTCGCTCATGTCAGAATAACGTTAATATATGCAGTCATTGTATGATAACATATGACACCATACGACAGCATTCTCGCGCCGACGGATGGCTCTCGAGAGGTCGAGCAGGCCCTCGAGCATGCGTTCGACCTCGCAGCCACGCACAACGCGACGATCCGCGCGCTGTATGTCATCAATGCAGCCAGCTACGGCGGACTGCAGATGGAAGCTGCCCTCAAGGGGATCGCCGACGCCTTACACGGCGAAGGGAAGGCTGCGGTCGATCGCGTTGAGGAACTCGCGCCGGCGGACGTGACGGTCGAGACCGCGGTACGCAAGGGCGCACCGAGTCAAGTCATCGTCAGCGAGGCTGCCGAGACGGCGTGTGATCTGGTCGTGATGGGGACACACGGCCGCGGCGGGATCGATCGGCTGTTGCTCGGCAGCGTCACCGAACGGGTCGTCCGGCAGTCACCGGTCCCAGTACTGACGGTTCAGGTCGAACAGAGTGATGTCGAGGAATTACCTGAACGGTCACCGATCGCGATCGAATGATATGACTGCGACTCGTGGCCATCCCACTCACGTATCGTGGGAACGCTGCTTGAGTTCGGACAGCCGAACTGAGAGACAGCGCTCAGTGCTGGCAATCCAAAAACGTCGTTTCGATGTCGATCAGACCGGGCGGAGGTGCTCGCAGTCACCCGCAGAGACAGTCTCCTGTCCCCCGTCAGTCTCGATTATAAGCGCGCCCGAGTCCGTCACGTCGACTGCGTCTCCGACTACCTCACCCGACGGTCGATCGACCCGGACGCGCTGCCCGAGCGTATGCGATAGCTTACGCCACACCGGGACGATTGCCTCGAGGTCGTTACGGTAGCGATCGAACTCCTCCAAGAACCGCTGGACGAAGCGCCGCCGATCGACGTCGCCTGCCTCGTCGCGGATGCTGGTTGCACCTTCGGGAAGCGTGTCGGCGTCGATGTTCGCGTTCACGCCGACACCGACGATGATCCACTCGACGCGATCCATCTCGCCTTCCATCTCCGTGAGAATCCCCGTGAGCTTCCGGTAGTCACCCTCGTCGCCGACCGGGACGACCACGTCGTTCGGCCACTTGATCTGTGCGTCGACGCCCGCCTCTCGAGCCGCCGTCGCCGCTGCGACCGCCGACGCGAGCGTATAGAGTGGTGCCTGTGCGGGCATGATGTCGGGTCGGGAGACGACGCTTACCCAGACCCCACCCGACGGTGCAGTCCACTCGCGCTCGAGACGACCGCGGCTGCCAACCTGTTCGTCCGCGAGGACGGCCACGTCCGCCGCGCCGTCGGCGGCGAGTTCGCGCGCCCGATCGTTCGTGCTCCCCACGGCGTCGTGGTACTCGACCGAAAACGGGGCCTCGAGTCCGAACTCGACTGCCGGCCCGTTGTACGCCGTCACCTCGCCGAGTTCGTAGCCGTTCGAGCCGCTCTCGATCTCGAAGTCGGCCTCGCGCAACGCCTCGATGTGCTTCCAGACGGCCGCTCGCGAGATGTCCAGGGCGTCGGCCAGTTCCGGTCCCGACGCCGGCCCGTCGGCGAGCGCCTCGAGGACCGCTCGTCGCGTCTCGTTCATGGACTCGGAAGGGGGCCGCTCGTACTTCAATCGGCTGGATTCGTCCGGTCGATGCGGACAGCGGTGAGAAGAGACAGAGCCGTCGCGTGCCTACGCTCGCAGTTCGCGCAGTTTCTCGCGACCCGGCGCGATCAGTTCGTCGAGATAGGTCGCAAGTGTCCCTTTCGCGTCGGCGGGGTGGAGTTCGCCCGACTCGAGGTCCGCAGCCAGCCGTTCGTAATCGCCGTACGTCAGATCGCCGCCGTACTTCTCGGGGCGCTCGACGACGACCTCGTCGAACCGCGGGAAGACATGGTACTCGAAGAGTTCGAGGACCGGGTTCTCGAGGTCGTCTTCGGGATCGCGCGTCGGCGGACAGAACGCCGAGTTGACCTTCTCCTCGAGTTCCTCGGTCGAGTCTTCCATCGAGATCGTAATACCCTCGCTCGAGGACATCTTCCCTTCGCCGCTGGTGAGGTCAGCCACGATCGGCGTATGCAGCGCGGGTCGGACCTCGTAGTCGAGTTCGGGCAACTTCTCGCGGGCGAGCATGTGGACCTTGCGCTGATCGAGGCCGCCGACGGCGAGATCGAGGTCGAGGTACTCGATATCCAGGGTCTGCATCAGCGGGTAGACGAGGTGGCTCACCTTGGCCGTCTCGTCACCCTGCAGTTCGGCCATCGCACGCTGGGCGCGGTTCATCGTCGTTGCCTGCTCGAGGTAGTGGAGATCGAGCGCGTAGTCGTCGTCGAGTTGGAACTCAGAGCCGTAGACGAACTCGGTCTTGTCCTCGTCGAGCCCGTAGGCGAGGAACTGCGCTTTCATCTGCTCGGCCGTCTCGCGGATCTCCTCGAGCGTGCCCTTCTCGTTGAGGTAGGCGTGGACGTCCGCCAGCAGGACGACGACCTCCATCCCTGCCTCCTGCAGATCGATGAGCTTGTTCGCTGTTAGGAGATGGCCGAGGTGGAGTACGCCAGAGGGCTCGTAGCCGACGTAGGCGCGTTTCCCCGCCGGGTCGTCGGCGAGGTCGCGGACTTCCTCGTCGGTGACGACCTCCTCGGCGTTTCGCGTGAGCAACTCGTAGGTGTCCATGTGTGACAGGAACCGGAGGAGGAATTTATACCTCCTGATACGGACGACTGCCAGTCAACGACGGTACATCCGTGACTGCTCTATGATTGCGCCGAGACATCGATACAGCAGACCGGAGGGCATATCATAAACCCGTCACAGGCCCGTTCGACTCCGGAGTGTGCGATCAGTACAGTTGCCACAGTTGTCTCCCACTAAATGGAAACGAATATACAAATAAGCGGTGAAATGTAAAATGTGACCTCGAAGACTAGTTCTCTTCTCATCCCTGGTATCATGTGTATGATTATCGGATTTCTTCTTTTTCATGTGTTAGGGGCCGCATTCGGGCTAATAATTGGATTAGCAATGGGTGAACAATTCTACCAGCGTCATGAGTTAGAGAAGCAGGTCAACGAACTCCAAACAGGAGAGAAAGAGGAGGGGTAATGTTTGTACGCTACGGTCCAGGTGTTCGGAATGTGCATCAGCGAGCGATGAGCGTCAATTTGCTACACTGATGGGTGAAGTGAAAAATTAGAGCTGCCTGTGCAAGTTAGCGCTCGAAGATCGGCATCGTTCATTCCTGGTGTAATTCGATCGAAAATAGAATGGCTAAGCAGAGATATCTCTCATGAGTCGGCGTTCCGCCGCCGCGGAACGCCTACGTCACAGGAACCTCCTTGCGGACGATATTCAGGAATGTCCGCGCAGGCACGCGTGGTTTCAGTCGCTGGTCAATGTCGAGGCTGACCTGCACCAGCAGGTCAACGAGCAACCACATATCGTAGAGAATAACCGCAAAGCCGAAGTAGAACACTCGAACGGCGGTGTTTCGAGAAGTCGTCCACGCGAGGAAGTCTTTGATCGACTTGTAGCTGTTCTCTATTCCCCATCGGCGGGCGTACCGCCGCATCACGCGGCGGGTACGCCCCCGCGCCTTCTTTGTCGCGTCACTTACCGAGAAGTTCGTCACGAACGTCACCGTTGCACCTTCCTTCCGATCTGAGGGAACCCCGACCAGCGTCGGGGTGACCGTTACACTGCCACCCACGATGGTTCCTTCCATCTCGTGATTCTGTTTGACGCCGACGTCGTGGTCCATGTCCTGTACAAACCGCTTGACCGGGTCATCCGAGGATTTTCGGATGAGATAGAAGAGCCCCGCCTCTTCGACCGCGTGGATCACGCCGACGCCGTCGAATTCGGCGTCGGCGTAGACCGTCCCGATCGAAACATGGTCACTCGCGATTTCGAGCAGTTGCTCAACGAGAACTCGCCGAGGGATGTAGCCGCGTAGCGGCCGCATCCCGAGCGTGAAC
>Ga0207757_100959_pt1 | contig 14826 bp, 12 predicted proteins | sample A23P3SouthBayCA_2_FD_187752 | JGI IMG/M metagenome (GOLD analysis project Ga0207757, IMG submission 187752) | Aerobic enrichment media microbial communities from Eden Landing Ponds, California, USA - A23 P3 (2) (SPAdes) | ecosystem: Environmental > Aquatic > Marine > Unclassified | place...
CCGGCTCCTGCTCGACCAGCTCGGCCTGGAGGAGCGCGAACTGTTCGAGCGCGAGGGGCCACTCGACCTGCGGGACCTGTCGCGGCTCACGGACCTCGACCGGCCCGACCTCGAACTGCCGGGCTGGCAGCCACAGCCCCACCCCCGCTTCGCCGACCGCGAGGGTGCGGAGCTGTTCGCCGCCATCCGGCAGGGCGATGTCCTCGCCAACCACCCGTACCACTCGTTCGAGGGGACCGTCCAGGCGTTCCTGGGGGCCGCGGCGCGCGACGAGGACGTGCTGGCCATCAAATGTGCCATCTACCGCACCGCCCACGACTCGAAGGTCATCGAGTCGCTCATCGAGGCCGCGCGCAACGGCAAGCAGGTCGCGGTGATGGTCGAGTTGAAGGCCCGCTTCGACGAGGCGAACAACCTCCGCTGGGTCCGCCGGCTGGAGGAGGAGGGCGTCCACGTCGCCTACGGGACGATGGGGCTGAAGGCCCACGCGAAGTGCGCGCTCGTGGTCCGTGACGAGGGGACCGACGGCGAGCGCGGGACCGAGGCGACCGGCGACGGCCCGGCCGCGAACCGGGGTGTCGGGCTCTACTCCCACGTCGGCACGGGCAACTACCACGCGGGGACGGCGAAGCTGTACGCCGACCTCGGGCTCCTCACGGCGGACCGCCGCGTCGGCAACGACCTCGTCCGGCTGTTCAACTTCTTCACGGGCCACTCCCGCGAGAACGACTACGAGCGCCTGCTCGTCGCGCCGACAGGCCTGCGCGACCGTGTCACGGACCTCATCCGAGCGGAGGCCGCGGCCGCCCGCGACGGGGAGGACGCCCGTATCGTCGCGAAGCTCAACGCACTGGAGGACCCCGCCATCGTCCGCGAGCTGTACGAGGCGTCGATGGCCGGGGTCGACATCGACCTCGTCGTCCGGGGCATCTGCCGGCTCCGGCCCGGTATCGAGGGCGTCAGCGAGAGCGTCACCGTCCGCTCCGTGGTCGGGCGATTCCTCGAACACGCGCGTATCTACCACTTCGCCAACGCCGACACTCCGTTCTACATCGGGAGCGCCGACTGGATGGCCCGCAACCTCGACCGCCGGGTCGAAGCGGTCGTCCCCGTCGAGGAGCCGGCACACTGCCGCGAACTCGCGTCCATCCTCGACCTCCAGCTGGCCGACAACCGACGTGCCTGGGAGATGGCTGCGGACGGAACCTACCGACAGCAGCGACCGGACGGCGCGACGGTGGACACGCACGCGACGCTGATGGAGCGTGCGACCGAGGGCACCGCCATCGGGGACGGGACGGGGTTCGAGACGGTGCCACGGGACCTCCGGGACGCGCTCGACGACTGACCGCACGGCCCCGAGGAGTGTCCGGACGCAGTCACCCGTACGCCGCCGGTGGGGAACCACTATCCCGCCGCCGACCGGATGCCGGATATGAGCGATTCCGACGCGGAGCGCGGACCGATGGCGGCGGCGGCGCGGACGGCCGTCCGACAGTGTCTGGAACTGCAGCCGGGCGAGTCACTGGTCGTCGTCACCGACGAGAAGCGGGCGGTCATCGGTGAGGAGTGCTACCTCGCGGGCAGCGAGGTGACCGACGACGTGTCGCTGGTCACCTACCCCGTCGGGAGCCAGCACGGCGAGGAGCCGACCACGGGCGTGGCCGCGGCGATGACGGGCTGTGATGCCTTCCTCGCGCCGACCTCGAAGAGCATCAGCCACACGAGCGCACGGAAGGAGGCCTGCGAGGGCGGCGCACGAGGGGCGACCCTCCCCGGCATCACCCGCGAGGTGTTCGAGACGGGCCTGGCTGCCGACTACGAGGCCATCGCCGCGGAGTGCGACCGGATGCTGACGAAGGTGGCCGACGCCGACGAGGTCCGCGTGACGACGGACCTCGGGACGGACATCACGTTCCGTCCCGGGAGCCGTGAGTGGCTGGCCGACACGGGCGACATCGCCGAGGCGGGTGCCTTCTCGAACCTCCCGGCGGGCGAGGTGTTCATCGCGCCCGAGACCGCCGACGGCCGGTTCGTCGTCGACGGGACGATGGACCCCCACGGCCTGCTCGACGAGGGACAGACCCTCACCTTCGAGGTGGAGGACGGGCAGGTGACGGCCATCGACGACGAGGTGATGCGCGAGGAGTTCGAGCGCGCGGCCGAAACTGCCGGCGACGCGGCCTACAACCTCGCGGAGCTGGGTATCGGGACCAACACCGCCGTCACCGAACTCGTCGGAAGCGTCCTGCTCGACGAGAAGGCCGCCGGCACCGTCCACATCGCCGTCGGCGACGACTCCGGAATCGGCGGCGAGACGGAGGCACCCATCCACCAGGACGGCATCATCCGCGACCCGACCGTCGAGGTGGACGGCGAGGTCATCGAGCTTCCCGACGGCGTCTGACCCGGAGGGTGGGAATCACCACGGAAGGCTATGAGCACCCGTGTCGAAGCCGCGGGTATGACTGTCATGGTCGCGTACGATGGGTCGGACCTGTCACGAGCCGCACTCCGACGAGGTGTCGAACTGGGAGACGCGCTCGGCCAGCAGGTCGTCGCGGTCAGCGTCGTCCCCGACGATTCGCTGTACGCCAGGGAGCAGGGCTGGGTGTCACGAGAGACCGAGTACGTGCCGAGCGAGTGGGCCGAGCGGTTCGCCACCGAGGTCGAGCAGCTCGCGCCGGACGCGGAGTTCCGGCTCGAAACGCTCGACGACGCGCATCCACGGGACATCGCGAAGCAGCTCCGGCGGGCCGCGTACGACCTCGACGCGGAAGTGGTCGTCCTCGGGAGCGACAACGCCGGCCGTATCGTCTCGCCGGTCAGCAGCGTGGGGGACACGGTCGTCTCGAGCCCGATCTACGACGTGTACATCGTCAGGAGCGTCGACTGACTAGCCACCTGCGTCGGCCGTCGTAGCGAGTCGATCCAGTGCCGCGACGACGGCCTGCGGGTCCGAGAGGTCGGCCGGGTCCAGCGTCCGGGCCGGCCGCCAGCCCCGCCGCTCGATACTGATGGCCGCGTCGGTGTGACGGATCCCCGTCACGTCGGCGGCCGGGAGCAGGTAGCGGACCTGCGGGTTCCCGTACACCAGCGTTCCGTCCCCGAGCCAGTACTGTGTCCGGTTGGCGCCCTGCGCAGCGAGCGCGAATCCGATGCCGAGCACACCGATGAACGACCAGTCCCGGGTCCAGAGCATCACGCCGAGGACGACCACCACGAACAGCCCCCCGGCAGTGTACCACGCGACCCGGCGTCGCTTCGCCGGGCGGGCGCGCCACGTGACCACCCCGCCACCGTCGAGGCGCGCCCTCGCCTCGGCGTTCCGCGCCATCACCCGGACGAACCAGCCCAGCGTCGCGACGGCGCCGCCACCGAGGAGCAGGGCTGCGGCCGCCCCAACGTCCTGGGTCCCCACAGCCACGCCGATCCCGACGAGCGCGAGGCCACCCAGCGCCGGGAGCCACGATCTGCCAGCCGCGTAGAGCGGCCGGGGATGAAGCCACCGGGGAACCCCGAGCCAGCCGAGGACGGCCGCGGCGAGTACCGTCCCACCGAGCCAGGAACCCACAGCGCCGACGGCGACGAGGCCGGCCGTCACGCCGACGACGACGAGCGACGCTACCACGACGGCCGCAGTGCCGGTGGCGAGATAGAGTGCGAGGACCAGCCGGTAGGTGAGACCGGCGGCGTCGGTGGAGGACACGGTCGAGAACGCGTGGCGTCGGATGATAAGCCTTGTCGGCCGGCCGGTATCGGCGCGGGTTGGGCCGCGGGGGCGGGTGGTGACCGTGGGCTTTTGCCGGGTGCTGTCGTCGGGCAGCGTATGGATACGGACACCGGACGCGCCGCCGGGACCGACGACGGGGATGGGCGGCCGGTCGTGGCGCTCGTGATGGCCGGTGGAACGGGAACCAGACTGTATCCGGCGAGTCGACCGGGGCGGGAGAAGCAGTTCCTCGACTTCGGGACCGGCCGCTCGTTGCTCGCACGCACCGTCGAGCGCGCCGCGTTCGCCGACCGGACGTTCGTCCTCGCCTCGCCCGCGACGGCCGAGCGTGCCCGCGAGGCGGTCGCCGCCCTCGACCACGACGCGACGGTCCTCGTCGAACCCGCCGCGCGTGACACGGGCCCCGCGCTCGTCTACGCCGCCCACCGCGTCCGCGAGGCCATCGGCGACTGCGTGCTCTGCTGTCTCCCCAGCGACCACCACGTCGGCGACGGGTTCGCCGCGACGATGGAGCGGGCGGCCGGCGTGGCCGTCGATACCGGTGGGCTGGTCCTGCTCGGTATCGAACCCGACAGCGCCGCGACGGGCTACGGCTACCTGAAACCGGCCGAGGCGCGGACGCTCGACAGTGTCGAGGAGAACGGCGCCCGCTACCACGCGGTCGAGAAGTTCTACGAGAAGCCCGATGTCGGCGCGGCCGCGCGCTACCGGCAGTCGGGATACCTCTGGAACGCCGGCACGTTCGCGTGGACGCCCGGGGCGCTTCTCGACGCGGCGCGCGATTCCCCCTTGTCGAGGCTGGTGGAGGCCTGCGACGACGGCGTCCCCGAGGCCGGGTACGAGGACGTCGAGGACGTGAGCATCGACTACGCGGTGCTGGAGCGCCACGGCGGCGCGGGCGGTGGTGCTGGCGACGACGGCGACGACGACGACGGCGACGCCCACGAGGTGTTCGTCGTCCCGGCCGACTTCGACTGGGACGACCTCGGGACCTGGGACGCGCTCGACTCGCTGCTCGGACGGGACGCCGACGACAACGTCGCCGCCGGGGAGGGCCGGTCGCTGGCCATCGACAGCGAGGGCTGTACGCTGGCGACCGGGCCCGAATCGCACGTCACGGTCGTCGACGCCGAGGACCTCGTGGTGGCGACCTACGACGGCCGGACGCTGGTGGTCCCGGAACGGCGGGCCGACCGGGTCCGCGAGGTCGTGGATGCGCTTCGGGAACGGGGCGAGTATCCCGGATGATATCGGAGCGGTCGACGGGACGGCCGTGTTCGGCTACGACCTTCGGTCCCGATCAGGAGAACAGCAACTGCAGTTCGGGATACTGCCACAGCACGAATGCACCCACCGCCACGGCGACCAGCGCCACGAGAACCGCCCGGACGTACCACGGCGTCCCCGAGGGTCCCAGCAGGTAGCGGGGAATGCTGTGCATGTCTCCGGCCGGGGCACCGAGCACCCTGAATCCACCGGCGTGGCCACCCACTATAGCCGGGCGCCGGCCTGGGGAGCGAACTAGCCCGCCGTTGCCGGCTGTCCCGTCCCAGCCACCATTATCGGTATATCTCGCATACATCCCGACACATGGCACCCTTAGATATGATGAAACCATGACAGAATTCAAATACTCCGCGTATCGGACAAACGTCCGATGTAGGGCGCGCCGGCCGCGGTCTGCGGCCACTCGGCGCCGGACTGTGCGCCAGCCCTGCCCGGAACGCACCACCTAAATGCGACCACCTCCCACACCGATTCAATGAACGGCAACGAGTTCGGGCGGCTCTTCCGGTTCACGACGTTCGGCGAGAGCCACGGCGAGGCGATGGGTTGTACGGTCTCGGGCTGTCCGGCGGGTGTCGAGCTGGACGAGGAGACGATCCAGCGCGAGCTCGACCGGCGCAAGCCCGGACAGTCGATGATAACGACATCGCGGGGCGAACCCGACGAGGTGTCCATCAAGTCCGGCGTGCAGGACGGCTACACCACCGGCACGCCCATCGGGATGGTCATCCAGAACAAGGACGCGCGCTCGGGCAAGTACGAGCCGTTCGTCACCGCGCCCCGGCCTTCGCATGGCGACTACACCTACTCCGCGAAGTTCGGCACCCGCAACTGGGGTGGCGGCGGGCGCTCCTCGGCGCGGGAGACGGTGAACTGGGTGGCCGCGGGCGCGGTCGCGAAGGCCGTCCTCGCGGCGAGCGAACACGACGTGCAGATCAAAGCCCACGTCAACCAGATCGGCGACATCGAGGCCCCCGAGGTCACCTTCGAGGAGATGCTCGAACACTCCGAGGAGAACGAGGTGCGCTGTGCGGACCCGGAGACGGCCGAGGAGATGCGCGACGCCATCGACCGCTACCAGGAGGAGGGCGACTCCATCGGCGGCTCCATCTACTTCGAGGCCCGCGGCGTGCCTCGCGGCCTGGGCTCCCCGCGGTTCGACGCGTTCCCCGCGCGCCTCGGCCAGGCGATGATGGCCATCCCCGCGACCACGGCGTTCGAGTTCGGACTGGGGCGCGAGGCCCGCTCCGTGCGGGGCATCGACCGCAACGAGGACTGGACCCGGATGGGTGACGAGGACGCCCCCGACGCCGACGAGGTGGTCGCCGACGAGGGCGACCCCGTCCCCGTGGGCAACGACCACGGCGGCCTGCAGGGCGGTATCACGACGGGCGAGCCCATCTACGGGGAGGTGACGTGGCACGCCCCGACGAGCATCCCGAAGGAGCAGACCACCTACGACTGGGAGACGGCAGAGCACAAGCAGGTACAGGTCGTCGGGCGCCACGACCCGTCGCTCCCACCGCGGGCCGTGCCCGTCGTCGAGGCGATGCTCTACTGTACCGTCCTCGATTACATGCTGCTGGGCGGCCGCATCAACCCCGACCGCGTCGACGGCAACCCCGGTGAGTACGACACCGACTACCACCCCTCCTCGCCGCAGAACGACCCCGACGACGCCGATACCGCGGCGACGCCCGTCGACCGCGACGACTGACCAGCTCCGTCGCCTGTCCGGCCGTCTCTTCCGTCACCTACTCGGCCGCCTATTCCGTCACCTGTCCGGCCGCTGGGTGCTCCCGACGGTGACGCGGAAGTCGCCGTCGCCGAACCGGAATCGTCGGCCACCGGTCCGGAACGCCACGCGCCGGAGCGCTCGCCGCGTCACGTCGTCGTTCGTCCGGAGCCGGACCTGGTCGGTCCCCTCGACGAACGGGAGCGTGTTCCGGAGCCCCCGCGAGCGCATCGCCTGTTCCGGCAGGAGGCGGGGGAGGCCGCCATCCACCGCCGTCACCGTCGGCCGTGGCGTGGCCGTCCGGTCGCCGAGCGGGAGCCGGTCGAGGACCAGCGTCCGCGGCTCGTCGTCGGCGTCGTCGCGCGGCGGGTCGGCCTCGACCACGACCCGTTCGCCGTCGCGGGTCGTCGTGGCGTCGGCGGTCGGCCGGACGGTCAGCTCCGGAGCGACCAGCTCGACCAGCGCGGCCGGGCGGTCCTCGTCGTCGGTCGACCCCGCCGCGATGCCGTAGCGGCCGCCGCCGAGGAAGCCCAGCCGGTGGTCGAGTGGACCCAGATCCCCGGGGACATCGGCCGCCGGGCCGTGAGCCAGCCCGAACCGCCACCGGTGGCGGCCACCGGGCGGGACGAACCGTGTGGCACCGTTCGTGAACAGGGGCCCCAGTTCGTACCAGTCACCGTCGACGAGCCGGTGGACGGACCAGTCGTTCGCGCGGACGGCCTCGCGGGAGTGGTTGACCAGCGTCAGCGTGACGGTGGCGGGTGGCTCGACCCGCTCGACGGTCGGTCGGAGGGAGACGGGCGCTCGCGGGGAGAGCTCGTGGTACCAGAGCGTCGCCCGGCCCTGTGGCAGCTGCGGGACGGTCACATCGAAGCGGGAGTCGGCCGTCGGCCCCGGTGTCTCGCGGTCCCATGCCGACAACGAGATGCCGCCGAGGGGGGCCGCGTCGCCGACGTACCGGCCGGCCAGCGGCGCGGTCGCTGCCGGCCCGGCGACCAGGCGGAACTCCCCCACGAGCGTCCCGTCGACGGGGACCTGACCCTGGTCCGGGAGCCAGTCACGGGGCGGCCCGGCCAGCCGCCAGAACCGGCCGCCCGACCCGCCCGCCAGTTCCACGTCGGGGACGTGCTCGGCGAACGACGACCCCGGGGCCGGGACGAGATAACACGCCCGCGCGGCGGCCGTGGACTCCATCGCGGGCCCGGCCTGCCGGGTCAGCCGGGCCCGAGGGACGAACGGTGGGAAGTCGAACGCGACCGCGGTCGGTGCCGTCGCGCGCGGACGGAGGGCGGCACGGAGCCGGGCGGGTTCCTCGGCCGTCGCCTCGCGGACGAACCGCAGCCGGACCGCGAGGCCCGCCTGACCGTACCCCGGCGGGTGGAGCGCGAGGGTCCTGCCCGTGAGCGCGTCGAACCCGAACGCGGCGTCCGCGAGGTCGAACTCGCGGTCGAACGGGTCGGGCGTCGAGCGCGGCGTCCCGGTGGGGACCGGCGCCGGGGTCAGCGTCGTCCCCGACTCGTCGCTCGAGAGCCCGGAGCAGCCCGCCAGCCCGGCGAGCCCGGCAAGGAGAGCGCGTCGTCGCACGGTCGTGACTCCGCACGGACGGGACAAGTCTCTTCAGGTGTCACGGGCCGTCGGTCGACCCGGGGGAGACAGCCTGGTCCCACCGCGGCGAACCACCACGGACGGCGACGGACTGCCCGGCAGCGGCAGACAACCGGCAGCGAACCGCCTGCGCTCACCCGTCTTCGTCGGTATCTGCCGAGGTAGCCTCGGCCGCTTCGGAGCCTGCCCCGTCGAACTCAGACCGCAACAGCCCGTAGATGGCGATATCGTGGTAGTCGCCCTCTCGGTAGTAGCCCTCCCGGCGACGCCCTTCCCGCGTGAAGCCGGCCTTCTCGACCACCCGCCGGCTGGCCTCGTTGTCGGCCCGGATTCGAGCGACGGCCGAGTTGGCGTTGAGGGTCTCGAACGCGAACCGGACCAGCGTCCGGACGGCGTCGGTGGCGTACCCCTTGCCCTGCCCGGACGGGAGGACGTAGTAGGCCACCTCGGCGACCCGGGCACGGTCGTCGGTCATGGTCACGCCGGCCCATCCCAGCGGCTCGCCTTCCGCCCGGATAGCACACAGGGCGCCGTCGCGGTCATCGGCCCGTCGCTCCCGGATGCGCTCGCGGGCCTCCCCGGTCGTCAGGCCAGCCTCGTACGCACCAGTCACGCGCATCGCAGGCTGATTGCGCGACGCCCGGTAGACGGCGACGTGGTCGTCGTCGTCCGGGTCGAGCGGTTCCAGGTCGACGGTGTCGCCCGAGAGGAAGGGCATGGTGGTCGCTAGAGGGGTCGGGCCATAACTCTGGTCGGGGGGGCGTGGGGGCCGTGCGGCCAGGGGAGCGTCGGGGCGTCGTCGGACTCCACGTTCCCACACGGACATCCACCGTCAGATATGTTTCTCTCGGTAGTCGTTGGGGATTATTTATCCGTGGGTGGGCGCTATCTGCCCGTGAACGCGCAGGCGTCGCCGCCGAGTTCCGAACACGTATGCTGGACCCCCATCCGCTGGACAGCCCCCCGACGGGGGAGGCCGAAACCCCCTCGCTCGTCCTGGTGGTCGATCCGAACGACCCGACCACGAGCCGGATCGTATCGGCGCTCGAGGAGGCCGACATCCCGACGGTGGAGACCGTCGACACCGCCCATGCCGCCAGGGAGCACCTCGAACGCCAGCCGGTCGAGTGTGTCGTCAGCGAGGCGACGCTCCCGGACGGGACCGGGCTGGGCCTCTACGAGTGGCTCCAGGAGGACCGGCCGGACCTCCCCTTCGTCGTCCACACGGCCGACGGGAGCGAGGCCGTGGCCAGCGATGCACTCTCGGCGGGCGTGACCGAGTACATCTCCAAGGAGCGCGATGGGTCGCTCCAGCAGCTCGTCGACACGGTCGAAACGGTCCTGCGGCGGCGCAACGCGACGCAGGCACTCACCACCGCCGAGGCCGACGAGTTCCGGGCCCTCGTCGACGGGATCAGGGACCACGCGATATTCCTGCTCGATCCGGAGGGGTACGTGACATCCTGGAACCGGGGGGCCCACAATCTGAAGGGCTACCGCCGGGAGGAGATCCTCGGAGCCCACGTCTCCACGTTCTACCCCGAGGCGGCCACCGAGCGCAACAGACCCACGAACCTGCTCGCGGAGGCCCGGACCCACGGGCGCGTCACGGACGAGGGCTGGCGCGTCAGGAAGGACGGGTCGCAGTTCTGGGCGAGTGTCGTCATCAGGGCACTCCGTGACGACGACGGGGCGGTCCGGGGGTTCGCGAAGTTCACCCGCGACCTCACCGAACAGCGCGAGCGCGAGCGACAGCTCCGCGAACAACACCACCTGACCGAGCGCATCCTCGACGCGGTGCCCGTCGCCGTGGCGGTTCACTCACCCGAGGGGGACCGCCTCCGGGCGAACGACCGTGCGACGGAGCTCCTCGACGCCCTCGGTATCGACGGCCACGACGCCACCGGGGGCCCGACGGCCACCATCCGCGACGCGACCGGAGAGCCGCTCGACCCCGGAGCGTTCCCGACCCAGCGCGTCATCGCGACGGGCGAACCGGTCATGGATCGTGAACTCGCCGTCGAACGCCCCGACGGCACCCGCCAGTGGCTCTCGGTCAGCTCGGTGCCGATGGCCGACCGGCGGGACCAGATGGAGCGGATCATCACGGCCGGACGCGACATCACGCCGCTCAAACGGCGCGAACGGGAGCTCGAGGAGACCCGGGTGGAACTCGAGGAGACCATCGCGCAGCTCGAGGCGGCGAATCAGGAACTCGAACGGACCGAGAACCGGTTCGAGGCGCTGACGAAGAACTCCTCGGTGGCCGTCGTCACCATCGACGGCGACAGCACGATCCGCTTCGCGAACGACACCATCGAGGAGATATTCGGCTACGAGCCGGAGACGCTGGTCGGGACCTCGCTGACGCGAATCATCCCCGACCGGCTCGTCCCGGACCACCTCCAGGCACTCGACCGGTACCAGACGGACGGAACTCGGCACCTCGACTGGGACTGGATCGAGGTTCCCGGCGAACACCGGGACGGCCACGAGGTGCAGCTGGGCCTCTCCTTCGGCGAGACCAGGGTCGACGGTGACCACCTCTTCACGGCCGTCATCCGCGACATCACCGAGCAGAAGGAACGACAGCAGGAACTCGAGGAGCGCCGCGAGGAGCTGAGTGAACTCGTCGAGGAGCTCGAGCGGTCGAACGCGGAGCTGGAGCAGTTCGCCTACGCGGTCTCGCACGACATGAAGGAGCCACTCCGGATGATATCGAGCTACCTCGACCTGCTGGAACGCCGCTATGCGGGCGAACTGGACGAGGACGCGACGGAGTTCATCCAGTTCGCCGTCGACGGCGCCGACCGGATGCAGCGGATGATCGACGAGATCCTCGAGTTCTCGCGGGTCGACCTCGACGAGTCGGCCCACGAGCCGGTCGACTGCACCGCGGTGCTGGCGGAGGTCCGGGAGATGCTCGCCATCGAGGAAGCGGATGCCGAGGTGACCGCCGAGCCGCTCCCGACGGTCCGGGCGAACCGGACGCAACTGACCAAGCTGTTCCAGAACCTCGTCACCAACGCCATCAATCACAGCGAGGGCCACGTTGCGGTGGACATCAGGGCGGAGCGGGCAGGCGGGATGTGGCGCTTCGCGGTGGCCGACACCGGACCGGGAATCCCGGAGCAGCGCCAGGAACACATCTTCGACCTGTTCACGTCGGTCGGCGCCAGCGGCGGGTCGGGTGTCGGCCTCGCGCTCTGCCGGAAGATCGTCCAGCACCACGGCGGCGAGATCACCGTCGACTCCACCCTGGGCGAGGGGACCACGTTCAGCTTCACGCTCCCGGACGCCGGGGAACACGACACCGCTCCGGACGGCGGCTACCGGGAGCACGGCGACACGCCGGCCGACGACACGTGATCGGTCTCCCTAGTACTCCCGTTCGACGAGGTAGTCCGCGATGACGGCCAGCAGGGCCTTCGGCTCCCCCTCGGGGAGGGGTTCGAGGTTCGCCTTCCCGGAGGCGACGAGGTCCTGTGCGGTCTCGCGGGCGTACTGGATGGAGCCGGCGGCCTCCAGCGTCGCGACGGCCTCGTCGACCTGGGCCTCGGTCACCTCGTCCTCGTCGTCCGGGAGGAGGTTCTCCACGTCGACGCCCTGCTCGCGGGCGTGGAGGGTGACGAGTGTGCGCTTGCCCTCGACGAGGTCCGAGCCGCGCTGCTTGCCCAGCTGCTCGGATGGCGTGGTCAGGTCGAGCAGGTCGTCCTGGATCTGGAACGCGCGGCCGACGTCGAGTCCGTAGCCAGCAAGCGACTCGACCGTCTCCTCATCGGCTCCGAGCAGGACCGCCGGAATCGCGGCCGCTGCGGCGTACAGCACGGCGGTCTTCAGTTCGACCATCTCCAGGTACTCGTCCGTGTCCACGTCCTCGCGGCCCTCGAACTCCACGTCGAAAGCCTGCCCTTCGCAGATCTCCGTGCAGGTCGTGGCGAGCCGGTCGAGCGCCTCCACGGAGCGCTCGGGTGGCGCGCCGGTCCGGAGCATGTACTCGAACGCCTTCGAGTAGAGCGTGTCACCGGCGAGGATGGCGGTCTCGAGGTCGAACTCCCGATGGACGGCGGGCACGCCGCGCCGGAGGTCGTCGTCGTCCATGATGTCGTCGTGGATGAGCGTGAACGACTGGATGACCTCGATGGAGACGGCGGCGCTCATCACGTCCACGGGCTCGCCCCCCACGTCCGGGAAGGCCTCGTAGTCCTCGGCCATCGGCTCGGTACCGGTGACGGCCTCGGCGACGAGCAGCAGCATCGTGGGCCGGAGTCGCTTCCCGCCGGCATCGAGGAGATAGCGCGACGCCTCGTAGAGCCGTTCGGGCTCCGTCACGGGGAGTCGCTCGACGATGGCGTCGTTGACCAGCTCGCGGCGGTCGCGGATGGCCCGGTCCACATCCACGTCGCCGCCGCCTGCGTCCGGGTCGGTCATGGTGGTCGCTCAGCGCCGACACCCAAAAGCCCCGCGGGTCGCGACGCTATCGTGGCGCCGTGACCGAACCGGCGGCGGCCGCAGGGCTGGAGCGGGCCACGGGAGCGCGGGAAACCGGGCTGGGCAAGGGGTTACAGTGGGCCGGGAGCGAACGCGTACACGACGACGAAGAACACGAGCAGACCGAGCCCCGCGAGCAGCGGGGCGAACGGGACGGCAGCGCCGGCAGCCGCGCCGGCGACGAGGGTCCCGACGTACGCCAGTGTGGCGACGAAGACCGCACCGAGGGCGAGTTTGATGGCTGGACCGATGGCACCCGGGCGCGCCGGGCCGGTCGAACCGCGTCGTGAGCGGGGAGGTGTGCTCATGCATACCATAATGCAAGCTGAATATAAAAAGGGCAGGGCAGATAACGGCCCCCGATACGACTGCTGAACGTCCGGCGTCACCCAGCCCGTCGGGCGAGTGGAATATCGCAGGGCGCTCACGGGGGACGGGGTCCCGTACCCGGATTACTCGGTCAGCTGGATGGTGTTGCCGTTGGACGTGACGTGGAGGTCACGACCCAGCTTGTAGCCCTCGGACTTGCACAGGTCCGCGTACGGCGCGAAGCCCTTCATGTTCTGGTGGGCCGGGATGACGTTCTGGGGCTGGAGCGCGTCCAGCATCGCGTAGTGGCCCTCCTGGTTCAGGTGCCCAGAGACGTGGATGTCGTCGTAGATTCGCGCACCCTGCATCCGGAGGAGCTGCTCGGACTGGTAGCGCTGGCCCTCGTTGGTCGGCTCCGGGATGACCCGGGCCGAGAAGATGACCTTGTCACCCTGGTCCAGCTCGTAGGGCGTCTCGCCGCGGCCCATCCGGGTGAGCATCGCGCGCGGCTCGCCCTGGTGGCCCGTAACGACGGGGAGGTACTTCTCCTTCCCCTCGTTCATGATGCGCTTGAACGTGCGGTCCACGCTCTTGCGGTGGCCGTACATACCGACGTCGTCGAGGAAGTCGACGAAGCCGAGGCGCTCGGCGGTGCCGGAGTACTTCTCCATCGACCGGCCCAGCAGGACCGGCTGGCGCCCGATGTCGCGGGCGAACTCGACGAGGCTCTTCACGCGGGCGACGTGGCTCGAGAACGTGGTGGCGACGATGCCGCCGTCGTAGTCCTCGATGGAGGTCATCACGTCCTTGAGGTGGCGCCGGGCGACGGACTCGGAGGGCGTGCGGCCCTTCTTGCCCGCGTTGGTGCAGTCCTCGATGTACGCGAGGACGCCCTCGCCCTCGCGGCCGATCTCGCGGAACCGCTCCATGTCGATGGGGTCGCCGATGACCGGCGTGTGGTCCATCCGCTTGTCCAGCCCGTAGACCACGGCGCCCTCGGGCGTGTGGACGACGGGGTTGATGGCGTCGATGATGGAGTGGGTCACGTTGACGAACTCCAGGTCGACGTTGCCCGAATCCCCGATGGACATCGTCTCCCCGGCATCCATCTTGATGAGGTCGTTCTTGACGCCGAACTTCTCCTCGCTCTGGATCTGCTGTTTGACCAGCTCGATGGTGAACGGCGTCGCCACGATGGGCGCGTCGTATCGGTGGGCGAGCTTGGAGATGGCGCCGATGTGGTCGAGGTGGCCGTGCGTCGGCACGATGGCCTGCACGTCGCCCTCGATGTCGCTCATGACCCGGTCGTCCGGGATGGCCCCCATGTCGATGAGGTCCAGGCTGTGCATCCGCTCGGTCTCGACGTTGTCGTGGATGAGGACCTTCGACAGGTTGAGCCCCATGTCGAAGACGACGACGTCGTCGCCGGCCCGCACGGCAGTCATCTGCCGGCCGACCTCCTCGTAACCGCCGATTGTCGCGATTTCTACTTCCATTGTTCTATGCCGAGTGGCCGCCCCGGACGACGGGGGGACCGGCGAGAGCGCATGGCTGCGCGGCCGACGACGGGCGGACGTCCCGCGACCGCAGGGCCCGAACGCGGACCCGGAGGCCGGTCCAGCGACTCCAAGCGGAGCCGTGGCCGGGGCGTGCCGACCGTCGGCGG
>Ga0207757_100964_pt1 | contig 14773 bp, 13 predicted proteins | sample A23P3SouthBayCA_2_FD_187752 | JGI IMG/M metagenome (GOLD analysis project Ga0207757, IMG submission 187752) | Aerobic enrichment media microbial communities from Eden Landing Ponds, California, USA - A23 P3 (2) (SPAdes) | ecosystem: Environmental > Aquatic > Marine > Unclassified | place...
TCCTCCATCCGCTTGCCGACGCGGCCGGCGGGAGAGAATTCGTCTTCGCTCATCGCGTTCGCGAGGGCGTTTCCGAGGACGAACACGGCGTGTTTGTGCTCGCTCTTCGATTTGTGGACGTGGGAGGGATCGACATCGAGCTCGTCGTACGGGTCGAAGAGCGAGCCGTCCACGGTCTCGTGGTTGCGGAAGTGCTCCATGATCGTCACCATCTGCTCGTGGAGTTCGAGAAGCTCGTCTTTGTGCATACCCGTTGATACGGGCCGTACACCCTTTAAGCGTTGTTGAGGGGTATACGCACGGTTCTGCAGCGTTTCGACATCCGGCCGGGAACCCAAAGCGGGACTGAAGCCGATCGGGAAACGGCGGCCGGTTCGGAGGGGCGGCGAAACGCTCGGGGACGGCGAGGGAGTCCGGAACCGATCGGAACGAGACCAACGGAAGCCGAGTGCCTCAGAAAACGTACTCGTCTTCGTGGCCCATCATCCCCTCGTCTTCGAACCCGCTGGAGTCCTCGTCGTCTCGCGGACCGCTCGTCTTGAACGCCTTTATCCCCGTCGACAGGAGCTCTTCGACCGCCTCCTCGCGGTTGAGGAACTCCCCCTGCTCGACCATCTGAGCGATCTGCATTTCCAGATGCTCCGGCACGGTTATCTCTACTTGTGGCATTTCCTGTCCGGGAGTAATGGGAATGGGTATATAAATGTGGCGTCGATGCTACGGCTATTAGAAACCGATATCGGGTGTTTTTGAAACGCTAGTTCTTATTTTTCAAATGCAGACTCTAGATATCGAAACTACTGAATCATTACAAACACTTCTGTGTGCGGTTCGCCGGTCGCGCTCGTCGGGTGCCGTCACGGGAACGACATTCATAGGTGTTGTCGGGCCGTACGGACGGTATGACCGAAGCCGGCGCCACCGACGCCGACGCGATCGAGGATCTCACGGACCTCTACCGCGAGTACGGGAGCGATCGGCTCCCACCGGGGCAGCGCGAGACCGACCGCTTTCCGGTGCTCTCGAAGAGCGGGACGCCCTCGTGGGACCCCGAGACGTTCGAGTTCGAGGTCTGGGGCGCGGTCGAGGAGCCCCTCGCGTACTCGCTTTCCGCGTTCCGCGATCTCCCGTCGGTGACCCAGCGACAGGACTTCCACTGCGTGACCGGCTGGAGCAAGTTCGACTGCGCGTTCACCGGCGTCGAGTTCGGCGATATCGTCGAGCGCGCCGCCGTGCGAGACGACGCCGAGCACGTCCTGTTCCACGCGCTCGACGGCTACACGACGAATCTCTCCCTGGAAGAGTGTACCCGCGAGGGCGTGCTGTTCGCGTACGGGTTCGACGGCGACGACCTCCCCGCCGACCACGGCGGCCCGATTCGGGTCGTCACGCCGCACAAGTACGCGTACAAGGGGGCGAAGTGGGTCTCCGGGGTCGAGTTCCTCACGGAGAAGGAGCTCGGGTACTGGGAGAAGCGCGGCTACAGCGACACCGCGAACCCCTGGAACGAGGAGCGGTACAGCTAATCCCCGAGAGCTTCGTCGAACCGCCCGCCCAAACGCTCGCCCGTCGGCCCCCGGGATAGTCAGGATAAAGGTTCCTCGGGCCCGATCGAACGTCAATGGAACGGGCGCGTTCGTCCCCGACGTCGACACTCGTCAGCCGTACGATCGGGATCGATGCGCCCGCGTTCGCGGCCGCGTTCGACGCCCTGCCGGCGCCGCGAACGACGTGGAGCGCGCCAGACGACGCGCTCGTGCTCGCCAGCGGCGCGGCCGCGACGCTGACCGCGAGCGGCCCGGACCGGTTCGCCGCGATACGCGCGGGCGCCGACGAGCTGTTCGACTCCGGTGACGTCCACGCCGGGACCGAGGCCGCTCGCCCCCGACTCTTCGGCGGGTTCGCCTTCCACGAGGGAGGGTGCGACGGCGACCCGTGGGAGCCGTTCCCCGAGGCGCGGTTCGTCCTCCCGCGCGTGCAGGTCACGTTCGCGGACAACGGCGCGTGGCTCACGGTGACCGCGGTCGGCGACGACGCCGACCCCGACGCGGTCGAGGAACGGCTCGCCGACGAGCGCGAGCGGATCGCGGGGCTCGCGGAGCGCTCGGGGGCCGATCGCCCGCCGCGCCCCGGCATCGCCGCGACCCGCCGGACGACGAGCCGCGAGGCGTGGCGGGAGAGCGTCGAGGCCGCGGTCGGTCGGATCCGCGGCGGCGACCTGCGGAAGGTGGTGCTCGCGCAGGCGTTGGAGGCCGACCTCGACGCGGCGTTCCCGCGGGCGGCGACGCTGGACCGGCTCGCGGGGAAGTACCCGGACTGCCACCGCTACTACTTCGAGCCCGACGCGGGCGGGAGCGCGTTCTTCGGTGCGACTCCGGAGCGGCTGGTCGCGCTGCGCGGCCGCACGGTCGAGACCGACGCGCTCGCGGGCACGACCGGTCGCGGGGAGACACCGGCCGAAGACGAGTGGCTCGCCCGAGAGCTGCTCGACGACGCCAAGAACGTCCACGAACACGAGCTGGTCGCCGACACCGTGCGCGAGCAGTTAGAGCCGTTCGCGGCCTCCATCTCCGCCGGCGACCGTCGCGTCCGGCGACTCGCCACCGTGCAACACCTCCACACCCCGATCACGGCCGAGTTGAGCGCGGACCGCCACGTCCTCGACCTCGTCGAGGCGCTCCACCCCACCCCCGCCGTCGGCGGGCTCCCGCCCGACCGCGCGCTCGAGACGATCCACGACACGGAGCCGTTCGACCGGGGCTGGTACGCCGCGCCGGTCGGCTGGATCGACGCCGCCGGCAACGGCGCGTTCGCGGTGGCGATCCGATCGGCGGTGGCGACCTCCCGACGCGCCACGCTGTTCGCCGGCGTCGGGCTCGTCTCCGACTCCGACCCAGACCGGGAGTGGGACGAGGTCCAGCTCAAGTACCGGCCGATCCTCGACGAGTTGGAGAGCGGGGACTGAGGAGGTGTCCCCGGAGTGGGGCCTGCACGTCGCCGCCCGTCACTGGAACATCTTCAGCGGCTCCGCCTGCGAGCTCTCCTCCGTCGCCTCCTGCATCCGCTTCGCGAACGCCTGTTTCGCGTTTCGGATCTCTTCGGCCTGCTCGACGAGCCCGTCGGTGGAGGTTTCGATGTCGGCGATCGGGTCGATCCCGTCGCGGATGAGGACCCTGGCCGCCTCCGGGTCGGGGAACTGCGGATCCGATTCGACGACGAGTCCGACGGCGTCGCGGTCGCGCTCCAGCGACTCCGCGAGCATCGCGCCGGTCGGTCCGGAGACGAGCCCCGACTCCGGTGGCTCCGATATCTCGGCGAGAGAGAGCGCGTCCGCCCCGTCGCCGGTCGCGACGCCGTACAGATCGGGCGGCGTCTCGTCCTTCTCGCGACCGAGTCCGGAGAGGAAGATCGGGAACACCGCGGTCTCCACGAACCAGTCGTCGAGACAGCCCGCGACCTCTGTGGCCGCGCCGGGGTTCACCGGCACGTCGCTGCGGAGCGCCACGAGGTCGCGTTCGGGGTCGGCGTACAGCCGCACCGGCGCCGTCAGCGAGGGGTCCGACTCGCGGTAGACGGCCACCCGCGGGAGCCCCTCGCAGTGGACGTTCGCGTAGTGGACCATCTCGTGGGTCTCGATCAGGTGATCCGTCGCGATCTTGCCGACGAGCCCGACGCCGGGAAACCCCTCGACGAGCGTCGGCTCGTCCAGCGAGACGTCGTCGTCGAGGACGGAGATTCGTGCCATACCGTGGCGTACACCGGGCAGCGACCTAAAGGTGGGGCGCGAGGGCGGGCGGGTCGTCGTCCGCCCGTCCCGAAACCGACTAACCGCCCGGCGCGCAAGCGGTGCCATGAATCCGTTAGAGCGGTACGAGCCGCTCGTCGACGACGCGGCGGCGTTCCGCGCGGCCTGCGACCGGCCGCTGCCGTCGGTCGTCCGCGTGAACGAGATGGCGGCCTCCCCGGCCCGCGTCCGCGAGGCGTTCGACGAGGAGGGCGTGGCCTACGATCCCGTCGACTGGCACGACGGCCTCTTCCGGCTCCCGGACGGGAACCCCGGCGGCAACTGGCCGTACGTCCACGGCTGGACCCACGGACAGGAGGAGGTGTCGGTGCTTCCGGGGCTCGCGCTCGACCCGCGGCCCGGCGAGCGCGTCTGGGACGCCTGCGCGGCGCCCGGCAGCAAGACCACCCAGATCGCCGACGCGATGGACGACGAGGGGACCCTCGTCGCCAACGACAACAACCTCGGGCGGCTCTCCGCGCTCCGGCACAACGCCGAGCGCCTCGGGATCACGAACGCGATCGTCACGAACCAGGACGCGCGCAACTTCTCGACGAAGCCGCTCGCGTTCGACGAGTTCGACCGCGCCCTCGTCGACGCCCCCTGCTCCTGTGAGGGGACCTGCCGGAAGAACCCGGACGTCGTCGATCAGTGGACGCTCGATCACGTCCACGCCGTCGCCGGGATTCAAAAGGGCGTGTTGGCGCGCGCGGTGCAGGCGACTCGCCCGGGCGGGGCCGTCGTCTACTCCACCTGCACGTTCGCGCCCGAGGAGAACGAGGCGGTGCTCGACCACGTCCTCGGCGAGGAGAACTGCGAGATCGTCGATCTCGATCTGCCGCTCGACACGGTCCCCGGCGTGACGGAGTGGGAGGGAGAGACGTACGATGAGTCGGTGACGCGCGCGCACCGCGTCTACCCGCACCACAACGACACGGGCGGGTTCTTCTGCGCGAAACTGCGCGTGGGCGGGGAGAGCGACGCTGGCTCGGGCGACAGCGAGGGGGTGGGCGCGTGACCGACGACGCCGCCAACGACGGCCAGCAGTTCGATCGTCTCCCGGAGACCCCCGCCGACCGCGAGGTAGAGGGACGAGCGAGTCGTCGGGAGGTGCTCGACTGGTGGGACGAGCGGTTCGGGATCGAGCCGGACGTTTTCGAGGAGTACAGCTTCTGGGAGAAGGGCGCCGGCAAGGTCTGGATCTTCAACGGCGAGGCGACCGACCCCAGCGCGGTGGAGGCGATCGGGATGACCTTCCTCCGGACGCGACAGGAGCACTGGAAGCCGACGAGCCGGGCGGTCACCCGGTTCGGAGGTCTCGCAACGAGAAACGTGATCGAACTCGATCCCGAGCAGGCCGTGACCTTCATCGCCGGCGACGACCAGGACCTTCCCGAGTGGGACGGCGACTGGGGATACCTGATCGCGACGCACGAGATCGCCGGCGAGCAGGCGCCGATCGGCGTGGGGCTGTACCTCTACGACGAACTGCGATCGGTGGTGCCGAAGGGGAGCCGAGCGGACCTGCCGGTCGTGGAGTAGTCTCGTCGATCGTGGAGTAGCCGCCGGGTTCGACCGCGGCTACTCGCCCTTTTCCCGCAACGTCCCGCCGTCGAGCCCTTCCCACTCGACGCGGAACCCGAGCCGAGAGAGAGCGGCGCTCGCGTCGTCGATCCCGCGATTGTCGAGCACGGATTCGGCCGCTGAAAGCGCCATGCCGGCCTCCAGTTCTGCGCCCGCCGCCTCCAGAACCGCGGGTCGCACGAGGGTCCGCCCCACGAGTTCGTGGTCCGGAAACGACTTGTCCTCGATCGCCTCGACGCTCACGCCGTGCGCGTCGGCGAGGTCGTCGAGCCCGATCGCGTCGGCGTCGGGCGACAGCGACTCGGGGAGGGCGGCGGCGGCGTCGGCGACGAACTCGGCCTCGTACTCGCGGAGCACGTCGACGATCGCTTTCACCCGCACCGTCCCCGAGTAGCTCACCACGCGGTGATCGCGGGCGGCGATCTCCTCGCCGACGCCGAGGCTCTCGTCGACGGCGACGAGGAGGTCGACGTCCTCCACGTCCGCGAGCTGACCCAGCTTCTTCTCGACGTACTCGGGGGTCCAGAACCCCATCACCTCGAAGAACAGCCGGAAGTCGGCGTGGTCGTAGTCGAACGCGAAGTCGGGGATCATCACCCGCGTTCCGGTTTCGAGCGGTTCCGGCTCGCGGACGAGCGTCCAGTCGAGGTCGAGCCCGCGGAACCGCCCCGCGAAGTCGGCCTCGACCCCGCTGTCGAAGTCGGGCTCCGCGACCGGCTCGACGCCCGGCACCGTCACGTCGCCGGCGGAGAGGCGCATGGTGCGCTCGCGACCGCGGTCGTCGATCGTCGCCGACAGCTCCCACTCCGCCGACTCCGCGACGGTCCGGAGCAGTCGAGCGAACGCGGTGCCGTACCGCCGCGTCCGCGAGAACAGGGCGTCGGGACCGGTGACGACCAGCTCGCGACCCTCAGGTGTCTTTTCGAGTTCGTACATCAGCCGGAGTCGTTTGACCGCGGAGACGAGCCGCTTCGGGTCGTTCGACCGAACTCGGACCTCGGTGGCGTCGAAGAGGGCGGTCTGGGCCAGGGAGAGGTCGTACTGCTCCAAGAGCGAGTCGGGGTCCCATCGCACGTCGGCGTCGACGAGAATCTCGTTGACGTCGCGGTCGGCGTACAGCGACGCCTCCACCGCCTCGGAGTCGATCCCGAGCGCGTCCGCGGCGCGGTCGACCGCGGCCCCGCGCTCGGCCTCGCTCGCGACCCCCACCGCCTCGGCGGCCTCGAACGCGGCCCGCCGGACGCGACGCGGCGGGACGGGCGCCCGCGTCTCGAACTCGCACTCTCGCTCGACCAGGGCGGCGAGGCCGCGGACGAGTTTGAAGTCGCCGCCGGACTCGGCGGTGTCGGCCTCCAGCGCCGCCAACGCGTCGTCGAGGTCGCCGCGCCGCTCCCCGACGTGGGACTCGAAGGTCCCGAGGACGCGGGCCGCGAGCGGGCGGTGCTCGCGGGTCGCGAAGCGGGGGCGGTACCCGCCGCCGGCCCGGGAGACGCGCAGGAGGTCTTTCCGTAGCACGCCCCGTGGTTCGGTCCGGTCGACGTAAAACGGGCGGATCCGGTCGCCCCAAGACGACTGGATCCGGTCGACGACTGCAAGGGCGTCCGAGAGCGGATCAGTCGTCGGCGTGTCCCGTTTCCGGCGTGAACGTGACGCCGCCGATCTCGATCTCGTCCGGAACGCGGTCGGTGTCGTGCGTGCCGACCGGCGGCACGTTCACCGCCGCGGCGTCGGACGCGTCGAGGTCGGTCTCGCCGTCGATGGCGGCCATCTCGCCGTCCGCGTCCCGGGCGTCCTGATCGATACGCATCGAGCAGAACTCCGCGCCGCACATCGAGCAGAACCGGGCCTCCTTGTAGTTGTCTCCGGGGAGGGTTTGGTCGTGGAAGGACCGCGCGCGTTCGGGATCGAGCGCGAGGTCGAACTGCCGGACCCAGTCGAACTCGTAGCGCGCCTCCGAGAGGGCGTCGTCCCAGTCGCGCGCGCCCGGAAGCCCGTTGGCGACGTCGGCGGCGTGGGCCGCGATCCGATACGCCGCGAGGCCGTCTCGCACGTCCTCCGCGTCGGGGAGGCCGAGGTGCTCTTTCGGCGTGACGTAGCAGAGCATCGCCGCGCCCGCGCGCGCCGCCTCGGTCGCGCCGATCGCGCTCGTGATGTGGTCGTATCCGGGAGCGATGTCGGTCACGAGCGGCCCGAGCACGTAGAAGGGTGCACCGTCGCACACGTCCTGTTGCCGGTCGACGTTGTCGGCGATCTCGTCCATCGGGACGTGCCCGGGCCCCTCCACCATCACCTGCACGCCGCGGTCCCACGCGACGCGAGTGAGCTCGCCGAGGGTGTCGAGTTCGGCGAACTGCGCCTCGTCGCTCGCGTCGGCGAGACAGCCGGGTCGGAGGCCGTCACCGAGCGAGATCGTCACGTCGTGTGCCGCGAGGATCTCACAGATCTCTTCGAACTTCGCGTACAGGGGGTTCTGCATCCCGTTCTCCTCGATCCACTGAGCGAGGATCGAGCCGCCGCGCGAGACGATCCCGGTCTTGCGGCCGTCGGTCAGCGGCAGGTGTTCCAGCAGCACGCCCGCGTGGATCGTCATGTAGTCGACGCCCTGCTCGGCCTGTTTCTCGATCACGTCCAGCAGTAGCTCGTGGGTGATCGCGGTCGGGTCATCCGCTCGCTTGACCGCCTCGTATATCGGGACCGTGCCGATCGGAACCGGCGAGTACGCGACGTTCGCCTCGCGGGTCTCGTCCAAGCGCTCGCCCGTCGAGAGGTCCATGACGGTGTCGGCGCCGTAGTGAACCGCGGCGTGGAGCTTCCGGAGCTCCGCGTCGAGGTCGCTTTCCGACTCGCTGTTGCCGATGTTGGCGTTGACTTTCGTCGAGAACTCCCTCCCGATGATCATCGGATCGAGCGCGTCGTGGGCGTGGTTGTTCGGGATCACCGCCTGTCCGTCGGCGACCTGCCGACGGACGAACTCCGGCTCGCGGTTCTCGCGCTCTGCCACGCGCTCCATCGCGGGCGTGACCTCCCCGTCTCGGGCCCGCTGAATCTGTGTCTCCGGCATTGATTACTAGGTTATACCACTAGTTAATATATTCTGGGATAGGCGGCCCGATAGCCCCCGCGGGACGCGGGTGCGACACGCTTAACTCCGAAACCCGTCGATCGAAGGGTAATGAGTACCGACGCGGCGAGTGACGCGGACGCCGGCGGCGAGGGCGGCGAGGACGGGAGCGGGAGTTCCGGGAGCGACGAGCCCGAGGCCTTCGTCCGGACCTGCGAGCACCTCGTCGACCGGATCCTCGCCGGCGAGATCGATCGCGACGATCTGGAGTCCGCCAAGCTCGACGCCTGCTCGGAGTTCGGCTCCCCGAAGGTGCCGAAGAACACCGAGATTCTGGACCACGCGCCCACCGAGGCCCGCGACGACGTGATCGAGGTCGTGCAGCGCAAGCCGGTCCGGACCGCCTCCGGCGTCTCGCCGGTCGCGATCATGACCTCGCCGAAGCTGTGCCCGCACGGGAAGTGCCTCTACTGCCCCGGCGGGCCGGCCTCCGAGTTCTCCTCGGCGCAGTCGTACACGGGCCACGAGCCTGCGGCGGCCCGGGGCGAGCAGAACGATTACGACCCGTACGGGCAGGTCACCCTCCGGCTCGAACAGCTCCGGAAGATCGGCCACCCGGTCGACAAGGTGGAGCTCATCCTGATGGGCGGGACGATGACCGCGCGGTCGCACGACTACCAGGAGTGGTTCGTCAAGCGCGCGCTGCAGGCGATGAACGACTACGACCTCGACAAAGAGCCCGAGCCGGCCGAGGAGGAGTCGTTCGCGCCCGATCCCGAGGCGACCGAGTTCGAGTATCTGGAGGACGTGATCGCCGAGAACGAGACCAACGAGATCCGCAACATCGGCACCACCTTCGAGACGAAGCCGGACTGGTGTGACCCCGAGCAGATCGACCGCATGCTCGATCTGGGCGGGACGAAAGTCGAGGTCGGCGTCCAGACCACCTACGAGCGCATCAACCGCGAGATGCACCGCGGGCACGGCAACGAGGCCTCCCGCAGCGCCAACCGTCGCCTTCGCGACGCCGCGTTCAAGGTGGGGTTCCACATGATGCCGGGGCAGCCCGGGATGACGCGGGAGATGTGCGTCGAGGACTTCCGACAGATCTTCGAGAACCCGGACTGGCGGCCCGACTACCTCAAGATCTACCCGACCCTCGTCGTCGAGGGGACTCGGGTGTACGACCGGTGGCGGCGGGACTCGTTCGAGCCGCTGTCGAACGAGGAGGCCGCCGACGTGGTCGCCGAGGCGATGGACCACATCCCGAAGTACACCCGGCTCCAGCGCGTCCAGCGCGACATCCCGGCCGACTTCATCGAGGGCGGCGTCTGGAAGTCGAACCTCCGGCAGCTCGCCGATCAGCGGGCCGAGGAGAAGGGGATCGTCCAGCGCGACATCCGCGCCCGCGAGGTCGGTCACAACGACGCCGACCCGGACCCGGACGACGTCGAACTCGACGTCACCACCTACGAGGCCGGCGGCGGCACGGAGCATTTCATCTCGTTCGAGGACCCCGTCCGCGACCTGCTCGTCGGGTTCTGTCGCCTGCGATTCCCCTCCTTCGCCCCGGACCAACCCGGAGCGCCCGGCTCCGAGGACGACGCGATCCGTCCGGAGCTAGCGGACGCCGCGCTGATCCGCGAACTGCACGTGTACGGCAGCGAGGTCGCCATCGGCGGCGACGGCGACTGGCAGCATCAGGGGTACGGCACGAAGCTGCTCGAACACGCCGAAGAGATGGCCCGCGACGCCGGCTACCGCAAGATGGCGATCATCTCGGGTATCGGGGCCCGCGAGTACTACCGGACCAAACTCGGCTACCACCAGGACGGGCCGTACGTGTCGAAGCGACTCTGACAGAATCAAGCGCGTAGCTCCCCCAACACTAAGGTATTACGAGGGGTATTACAGCACATGAGCAAGTCGACACGAATCACGGAGAAGGGGCAGGCGACGATCCCGAAATCCCTCCGCGAGAAGTACGACTTGGCGCCCGGCGACGAGGTGATCTGGATGGACACCGACGAGGGAATCGTCGTGAAAAAGCGCACGCGTACCGGTGGTCGAGGGATGCTCGTTCCGGACGACACGTCCCGAGAGGAGAGAGAGGCGGTCGCCGAGGAGTTGGCGGAGCGCGTCCGCGAGCGCCGCGACCGCAACTACGAGGAGGCCTGACGTGTCGGTGTACACCGCCGACGCGGTCTCGCTCCTCTCCTACCTCGTCGACGCGCTCCCGCACGCGGCTGATCGGCTCTTCGCCGAAGCGGAGGCCGGAGAGACGATCCTTCAGGCTCCGAGCACGGCGATCGCCGAGGTGTTGTACGCGGTCTCCAGAGACAAAGACGTTCGAGGCGTCACTCTCACCGGGACGCCAGACGACGCTCGCCAGGCGCTGGTTGGTAACGGACCGATCACAGTCGCATCGGTGGACGACGCCGAACTGACAGAGTACGCTCGGATAGTCGACGAATTGAGTATTCACGACGCCCTGATCGTCGCCAGTCACTCGGTACGGGAGACGGACGCGATCATCACGAGCGACGGCGTTATCGCCGACGCCGGCTACGAGACGGTCTGGAGCTGAGGTCGGTCGCACAACAACGGGCGAACGACACGCCTTTTTCCGGGCCCGCTGTCTCTTTCGCGTATGGACCAGAAGCGGGAGCTGTCGAGCATCGACCTCGCGGCCCTCGTCACCGAGCTCAATCGGTACGAGGGCGCGAAGGTCGACAAGGCGTACCTCTACGACGACGACCTGCTCCGGCTGAAGCTCCGCGACTTCGACCGCGGCCGCGTCGAACTCATGATCGAGGTCGGGGACACCAAACGCGCCCACGTCGCGGACGCCGAGCACGTCGCGGACGCCCCCGGTCGCCCGCCGAACTTCGCGAAGATGCTCCGAAACCGGATGTCGGGCGCCGACTTCGCGGGCGTCGAGCAGTACGAGTTCGACCGGATCCTCACCTTCGAGTTCGAGCGCGAGGACGAGAACACGACGATCGTCGCCGAGCTGTTCGGACAGGGCAACGTCGCCGCGCTCGACGAGACCGGCGAGGTCGTCGGGTCGCTGCAGACCGTCCGGCTCAAGTCCCGAACGGTCGCGCCCGGGTCGCAGTACGAGTACCCCGCCTCGCGACTCAACCCGCTCGACGTGAGCCTCGGCGGGTTCAAACGGCACATGCGCGAGTCCGACAGCGACGTGGTGCGGACCCTCGCCACGCAGCTCAACCTCGGGGGACTCTACGCCGAGGAGGTGTGCACCCGCGCGAGCGTCGAGAAGACGCTCCCCGTCGAGGAGGCCACCGACGACCAGCTCCGGGCGCTCCACGAGGCGCTCGAACGCATCGGTGAGCGACTGCGCTCCGGCGACATCGATCCCCGGGTGTACGAGGAGGAACTGGACGGGGGAGACGGCGGCGACGGCGAGGACGCGGACGGAGACCCCCGCGTCGTCGACGTCACGCCCTTCCCGCTCTCGGAGCACGAGGGGCTCCCGAGCGTCGGCTTCGACTCCTTCAACGCCGCCGTCGACGAGTACTTCTACCGACTCGAAGCCGAGGAGACCGACGCGGGCGAGGCCCCCGCAGACGCCAGCGCCTCCCGCCCCGACTTCGAGGAGGAGATCGCCAAACAGGAGCGGATCATCGAACAGCAGCGAGGGGCGATCGAGGGGTTCGAGGAGCAGGCCGAGGCGGAGCGCGAGCGCGCCGAACTGCTGTACGCCCGGTACGACCTCGTCGACGAGGTGCTCTCGACGGTGCAGGAGGCCCGCGAGAACGAGGTGCCGTGGGACGAGATCGCCGAGACCCTCGACGCCGGCGCGGAACGGGGGATCCCCGCGGCGGAGGCCGTCGTCGACGTCGACGGCGGCGAGGGGACGGTGACGGTCGAGCTTGCGAGCGATCACGACGAGGACGAGGGCGACGACGGGGAGACGGCCCGCATCGAACTCGACGCGAGCGCGGGCGTGGAGGTCAACGCCGACCGCCTCTATCAGGAGGCCAAGCGGATCGAGGGGAAGAAGGAGGGTGCGATGGAAGCGATCGAGTCGACCAGGCGGGAGCTGGAGGCGGTCAAAGAGCGCAAGGCCGAGTGGGAAGCGAAGGAAGCGGCCGCGGACGAAACCCCCGGAGACGGTGGCGACAGTGAGGAAGACGACGAGGAGTACGAGACCGACTGGCTCTCGCGCGCCTCCATCCCGATCCGGAGCCCCGACGACTGGTACGACCGCTTCCGGTGGTTCCACACCTCGACGGGGTACCTCGTCATCGGCGGGCGCAACGCCGACCAGAACGAGGAGCTGGTGAAAAAGTACATGGGCAAACACGACCGGTTCTTCCACACGCAGGCGCACGGGGGGCCGGTGACCCTGCTGAAGGCCGCTGGTCCCTCGGAGTCGGCGGACCCGGTCGACTTCTCCGAGGAGACGCTGCGGGAGGCCGCGCAGTTCGCCGTCTCCTACTCGTCGGACTGGAAGGACGGGCGCGGCGCCGGCGACGCGTACATGGTCGAGCCCGATCAGGTGTCGAAGACGCCCGAGAGCGGCGAGTACATCGAGAAGGGGAGTTTCGTGATCCGCGGCGACCGCACCTACTTCGAGGACGTGCCCTGCCGCATCGCCGTCGGCGTCCAGTGTGAACCCGTCACGCAGGCCGTCGGCGGGCCGCCCTCGGCGATCGTCGACCGCGCGGCGACGAGCGTCACGCTGGAGCCGGGGATGTACGCGCAGAACGACGCCGCGATGATGGTGTACCGCGAACTGAAGGGACGCTTCGCCGACCAGTCGTTCGTCCGGAAAGTGGCGAGCGCCGACCAGCTCCAGGAGTTCATCCCGGCTGGCGGCTCCGACATCGTCGACTGAGTCGGCCGCAGCGCCGACCGGCGGCCCTCTCCCGCCCGGAGCGCGACCCTTTCAAGCCTCCGCCCCCGACTCCGCCCATGAGCTTCGAGGCGCTGCCGGACGGCTGGCGGGTGTGGAACGAGGAGCCGAGCGGGCGAGCCATCCTCGTGTACCGCCCCGACGTGTTCGGCGGCGACGACCTCCCGTCCGAGTGTCTCCCGACCATCTACCTGACGAACGGCGCGCGCAACTCTCGTCCCGGCTCGGGCCAGTATGCCACCGACGAGTGGCACGTCGTCCTCTTCTTGGAACCCGAGATCGAGGCCGTCACGGAGACGCGCGAGAGCCGCGAGGCCGGCGCGGCCGCCGCCGTCGACGTCGCGGAGCGGTTCAGCGCCGGCGACGTGGACTACCGGGCGGCCTATCAGGTGCCCCGAGAGGCGTACTTCGAGCGGTTAGACGAGTACGTCGGCGGAGACTGAGAGCGTCGTCACGTCGGGGGAATCGTCCGAGTTCGATCCACTTCCGTGCATACTTCTGGGGTTTAAACGGACTTTTGTGCCACGAACACGAGGGTTTTTATCGACTCACGCCCCACCGACCTGTATATGCAAGCCGGTGGGGACAACACCGCTGACGAGCCGCGAGAGAAGTGCGGCGTCGTCGGCGTCTCGCTCGCTGACCGCGAGGCCGCGCGCCCGCTGTACTACGCGCTGTACGCGCTCCAACACCGCGGACAAGAGTCCGCGGGGATCGTCACGCACGACGGGTTCCAACAGCACAGCCACGTCGAGCGCGGACTCGTCGGCGACGCGTTCGAGGAGGGCGACCTGGCGTCGCTGTCGGGCGGCACCGGCATCGGCCACGTCCGGTACCCGACGGCCGGCAGCCTCGACAAGAGCTGCGCACAGCCCTTCTCGGTCTCGTTCAAGTCCGGGTCGCTCGGGCTCTCGCACAACGGGAACCTCGTCAACGCCGACGAGGTGCGCGAGGAGCTTGCCGCGGCCGGCCACGCGTTCACCTCCGACGGCGACACCGAGGTGATCGCCCACGACCTCGCGCGCAACCTCCTCGAAGAGGACCTCGTCCGGGCGGTCAAACACACGATGAACCGGATCCACGGCTCCTACTCGCTGGCGATCACCCACGACGACACGGTCCTCGGCGTGCGCGACCCCCTCGGGAACCGCCCGCTGTGTCTCGGAAAGATCGACGGCGGCTACGTGCTCGCCAGCGAGTCCGCCGCCATCGACACGCTCGACGGGGAGCTGATCCGCGACGTGCGCCCCGGCGAACTGGTCGTCTTGGACCCCGACGGGAGCGGGTACGACACGTATCAGCTCGTCGAACGCGAGTCGTCCGCCCACTGCTTCTTCGAACACGTCTACTTCGCCCGTCCCGACTCCGTGATCGACGAGAGCCTCGTGTACGAGGTACGTCGGAAGCTCGGCCGGAAGCTCTGGGAGGAGTCCGGCGTCGAGTCGGACGTGGTGATGCCCGT